>OHDQ01000627.1_pt1 | contig 12787 bp, 10 predicted proteins | sample 1606421 | NCBI WGS metagenome assembly OHDQ01 (sample SAMEA3879589, study PRJEB24766) | human gut metagenome | biome: human-associated habitat; feature: feces | place: USA | collected 1985/1987
AGTGAAATATATGCTGAAATTCTAAAGAAAGATATGTGCGGAGAAGACACAAGCATTTACTTTTACAATAACTTAGAGGAATTAAAAAAAGATACGAAGAGAATTGTTGCTATAAAGGCTGATATAGAACGTAATCAGAATAAATGTATAATTGAAATGGAAAGTACTCACAATGACAATATTAATCCAGAATATCAAGTTGAGATTTCTTCAGATAACGGAAAAACATATGAGGTTATTTCAGCTTGGAATGAAAGTGACAAAGTATCTATAGATTTACTAACTGAAGGAGAAGTTTACATAATGGTGAAAGCAAGAATTGGAGCTACAGATAATGACGTGGCATTTCAAACATATTCAATTTAGTTGTTATTTTCGCTTTAATAGTGTAAAATAAAAAGGATAGAAAATCTTAGTATTTAGTATAGTATATACCGTGCATTTTAGTGCTAATAGATAAAAAGGAGCTTATCAATATATGTTAGTATCGTTTTGTGTAATTGCATATAACGAAGAAAAAGCTCTTCCATCGTTGTTTCGAGATATTATCTCACAAGATTATCCTCATGACAAAATGGAAGTGATTCTTGTTGATGCAATGTCCACAGATAATACAAAGGAATTAATGGAGAGATTCGCGCAGGAAGACCATGGCTTTGTGCGTATTAAAGTGTTGCAGAATCCGAAGAAGATTCAGGCAGCTGGGTGGAATGTAGCTATCCGTGCGTCTGAGGGTGATATTATTATGAGGATAGATAGCCATACATTTATTCCAAGTGATTTTGTAAGTAAAAATGTGAAATGCATAGAGAGTGGAGAGTATGTGTCCGGAGGACCAAGACCTAACATTGCGGAAGATGATACAGCGTGGAAACACACGCTTCTCTTAGCTGAGAGATCGATGTTTGGAAGCAGTATTGCATCTTACAGAAGAAGCCATAAGAAAAAATATGTGAAAAGTGTATTTCATGGCGCGTACAGGCGGGAAGTATTTGAAAAAGCAGGACTTTTTAATGAGAATCTTGGTCGGACGGAAGATAATGAGATGCATTATAGGATTTTAAAGGCTGGATATCAGATTTGCTATACACCTTCTATCATTTCCTATCAGCATACAAGAAATACATGGCATGGAATGATCAAACAAAAGTATGGAAATGGATATTGGGTTGGACTGACACTGGGAATGTGTCCACAGTGTTTTTCTCTATATCATTTTATTCCATTTTGTTTTGTATTATCCATCTTTGCTACAAGTTTGCTGGCAATAGTGAAAAAACCTTTTTTTATGTTTTTGTTGTGGGGAATGTATGCAGCAGTGAACCTGATTATGAGCTTTGCGTCCATTTGCAAAGAGCGTAAACATTGGCAATATATAATGCTTCCGCTGATCTTTTTGTCACTTCACGTTGCATATGGATGGGGAACAATTGTGGGAATTGTTAAGATGCCCTTTTGGAAGAAGAAATTAGAGAAAGATTCATAGAAGAAAGGTGACAATATGGCATACTACTCAAAGGAAGAATTAAAGAAGATGCAGGAACGAAGTCTTGAGATGGCGGAGTATTTTGTGAATTTCTGTAAAGAGAATGGACTGTTATGTTATCTATGTGGAGGAGGTTGTATCGGAGCGATACGTCATCATGGATTTATCCCTTGGGATGATGATCTTGATTTCTTTATGCCTAGAAGAGATTATGAGCGGTTGGCAGTATTGTGGAAGAAAAAAGCCGATACAAAGAGATATGAATTATCCAAGTCTGATGCATATCACATTGACAGAAATCTCTTTCTTACCATAAGAGACAGCGAGACAACACAGATAAAACCTTATCAGGATGATCTGGATATTCCACATGGACTTCCATTAGACATTTTACCGTTAGATGGATATCCGGATAAAAAAAGTAAAAGAATCATACAGTGTTTTTGGGCGTTAGTATATTCTGTTTATTGTGCCCAGACCGTTCCGGAAAATCATGGGAAAGCGGTGAAGATGGTGGGGAGATTTTTGTTGAAAATGGTACCATCAAAGAATATCCGGTATCGGATTTGGAAGTTTGCAGAAAAGCAAATGACAAAATACAGTATCAAAGACTGCGATGCAATTACGGAACTTTGTTCGGGTCCACATTATATGAAAAAAAGGTATCCGAAAGAAGCTTTTGAATCAGCGGTCTGGAAAGCGTTTGAAGGTACGGAGATGCCGATACCTACAGGTTATGATTCCTATTTGAAGATTGCATTTGGGGATTATATGAAGATGCCTCCGAAAGAAAAGCAAAAACCGCATCATGACACAAAGTTTTTAGATATGAATCATAGTTATAAGCAGTACAAGGGTAAATTTTATTGTGTGAAAGGAAAATAAATTATGATTTTTGTTGGAATTCTGGCTGGCGGTATGGGAACAAGAATGAATATTGCCGATATGCCAAAACAGTTTTTACCATTAGGAGAAAAGCCGATTATTATTCATACGGTTGAGAAGTTTCTACTAAATGCACAGATTGATCATATTTTTATTGGTGTACATGAGAACTGGGTTCTTCATATGGAGGATTTAATTGAAAAATATATTCCAATGAAAAAAAATAAGATCCACGTAATAGAAGGCGGAAGTGATCGCAACAGTACGATTATGAATATTGTAGAAGCTATTGAGAATGAATTTGGAGAAAGCGAAGAACACTATATTATTACACATGATGCAGTACGCCCCTTTATTACAGCGCGAATCATTCAGGATAATATTGAAACAGTTACTAAATATAAAGCGTGTGATACTGTGACGAATGCGATTGATACAATTGTGATGTCCGAAGATGGACAAAATATCACTGATATTCCGAGACGTAGTCAGATGTATCAGGGGCAGACACCGCAGAGCTTCCAGATAAGCTTATTGAAACGTTTATATCGGGATCTCACAGAAGAGGAAAAGAGTATTCTGACAGATGCATGTAAAATATGCGTGGTTCGAGGGGTTCCGGTAAAACTTGTAGAAGGCGAGATTTCAAATCTCAAGATAACAACGGTCAGTGACTATAAGATTGCGCAGGCAATGGTAGGAGGGGAAATAGTTGATTAACTATACGTACCAGTTGGTAAGCCCACAAGTCTTCTCTATTAAATATGATGATATTGAACTGAAGGACGAAGTAATCATCAGGCCAACCTATCTTTCCATATGTCATGCAGATCAGAGATATTATCAAGGAAAACGAAGTGCAGATGTGTTAAAAAAGAAATTGCCTATGGCATTGATTCATGAGTGTTGTGGCCATGTGGAATATGATCCTACCGGAATATTCTGTCAGGGAGAGTTGGTCGTGCCGATTCCCAATATTCCGAAAAGCATAGAGGCAGGAATCTATGAAAACTATGTAAAGGGCTCTAAGTTTTTATCCAGCGGTTATGATGGATTTATGAGAGAATACATTAGTATGCCGGCTGAACGCGTGGTTTCTCTGGAAGGGGTAAAGGAACCGGTTGCAGCAGTTAGTGAATTTATTAGTGTGGCAGTACATGCGGTAACCCGGTTTGAAAAAAAATCTCATGAAAACCGTGGAACGATTGGAATATGGGGAGATGGGAGCCTTGCATATTGTGTATCAGCAGTACTGAAGAGAACATTTCCTGAGACAAAGGTGATTGTAATTGGGAAATCAGTGAGAAAGCTTGCTTACTTTTCTTTTGTGGATCAGACATATTTGGTAGATAAAATTCCGGAAGAGATGGAAATTGACCATGCGTTTGAATGCTGTGGAGGTGAAGGAAGTTCCTATGCGATTGATGATATTATCCGATATTGCAATCCTCAGGGAACAGTAATGTTGATGGGGGTCAGCGAGAATAAAGTTTCAATTAATACAAGAGACGTTCTTGAAAAAGGACTGAGTCTCATAGGTTGTAGCAGATCAGGGCGTGCAGAGTTTCTTAAAGCGGCGGAATATATGAAGGAGTTCCAGTTTCAAAAACGTATTGAGAAGATTATTCAAATAGAGAAGATGGTATCGGACATTGATGGGATACATCGTGTATTTCAAGCTGATTTACAGAATGCATTTAAAACCGTGTTCCAGTGGAAATAATTAAGAATAAAGAAACACTTGTCCTTAAGGGAAAGATAGTGTATGATGTTAAAGGTGTATTTTGAACGTGTACATGTAAGATAAGAGGTGTTTTATGGCTAAGAGAAGACATAGGAGAGGAAGAAGAAAAAAGGGAAATTGGTTTTCCAGACTTACAATAGGGAAGAAGATTGGCGTGTGTCTGGGAGGTCTTATATTAGCCCTTGCAAGTTCTGGGGTTGTCTATGTGGCAGCGAAACTTGGACAGTTAGATACGCAGGAGATCCCTAAAGAAGATATTATTATTAATGATGGAGTGGAGCAATTAGCAAGTCTCGGAGAAGGATATCTGAATGTTGCTTTGTTTGGAGTGGATTCCAGAGAAGGAGATTTGGAGAAGAATACAAGAACAGATTGTATCATTGTTGCAAGTCTGAACAAAGAAACAAAAGAGATTAAGATGGCATCGGTATATCGTGATACGTTGCTTGATCTATCGGAGGGAACGCTTCAGAAATGTAATGCGGCATATAGTTTTGGCGGACCTAAGCAGGCAATTAACATGTTAAATATGAATTTGGATCTTGATATTCAGAATTATGTGACCGTTGATTTTGGCGTGGTTGCGGAAGTGGTTGATCTTCTTGGAGGTCTTGATATTGAGATTAAAGAAGAAGAAGTGGAACCTTTAAATAAATTTGTATATGAGACAGGACAGGTTGCAGGGAAAGAAGCACATTTTGTGGGTGGATCAGGTATTCAACATCTGGATGGTGTGCAGGCAACAACTTATGCACGGATTCGATCTACAGCAGGTGGTGACTTTACACGTACAGAACGTCAGAGACTAGTAATCGAAAAAATAGTAGAAAAGATGATGAAGAGTGATCTTGCTACGATTAATAAGATTATTGACGAGGTATTTCCAACCATCTCTACAAACTTTACGATGACAGAAATCTTATCTTACGCAAAATATTTTAATCAGTATAAATTGGGAGAGAATACAGGATTCCCGATTGATAAAGCAACTGATACAATCTCCGGACTTGGAAGTATTGTTATTCCTGTATCATTGGAAGATAATGTGAAGAAACTTCATGAATTTTTGTTTGGAACAGAAGAAGGCTATACACCGTCCGATAAAGTTCAAAGTATCAGTAATAAGATTGTAGCTCGTGTAGGACAGAAGAAAGCAGAAGATGATGCATCTTTGAATAGTAAGACATATGAGGCGGATCCTCAGGAGGCGCCGGAGTATACGCCGTCCAGAAAACCGCAATCTTCAGGAAGTAACTCTAATAATTCTTCGGGAAATAATTCCGGCGGAAATAATCAGAGTGGAGGCGGAAGTACCTCACAGCCAAAGCCGGATGAAGGAAACGGAAATTCTGGAAATTCCGGAAGCGGAGGCTCAACGGATCAGGGTTCTGGTGATTCGGGCTCGGGATCTGAAGGAACAGGTACGGAAGAACCGGTAGAATAATCTTTTGTTTCAGAGGGATAATAAAAGTAATGAAAATATAACAGGACTGCCAGAAGGCAGTCCTTTTCGGATAATCGGAGGAAATATGGAACTTGTAAGTGTAATTGTACCGGTTTATAATGTAGAAAAGTATTTGAAGAAGTGTGTAGACTCAATTTTGTCACAGTCTTATCAAAATATAGAAGTTATTTTGATTAATGATGGTTCGTTAGATGGAAGTGGGGAAATCTGTGAAGCTTATGCCAAAAAAGATGAGCGAATTAAATATATTACACAGAATAATTCAGGGCTTGGAAAAACGAGAAATCGCGGGATTGAAGAGGCGTCTGGTAAGTATCTTCTATTTGTGGACAGTGATGATTATATAGAAAATACAATGATAGAGAAATTGTATCATAATATTACCGAGAGTCATGCAGATGTTGCTTCCTGTGGCATATATAATGTGTATAGACAGAAGTGTATTCCTCAATGCGAGAAGGAAGAGAAGTTTTTGTGTGATGTGGAGAAGGCGTTTGGTCTTTTGCTTGTCGGCGAGAAAATTCCGGGAAGCTCGTGCAATAAGCTATATCGCTCAGAATTGCTTGATAAAGTAAAATTTCCGGAAGGAGTATTGTACGAAGATGTAAAGTTTCATTTGGATTTGATGCAGATTATTCAATCCGTTCATGTCGATACAACTCCTCTGTATTATTATGTTCACCGGGAAGAGAGTATTACGACAAAGAAATTCGATTCTTCTGCAATGTCATTCATATATTTTTATGAGGAGACTTTGAAGGTCGTTCAGCAGAAATATCCGTCTGTGATCACACAGGCAAGATTTAAGCTGTTTTGGGCATATTTTGCATTGCTTGATCGGATTATACAGCAGGATGATTATCAGAAGATTCCAGAGTATTGTAAAATTGTGCGGTACCTGAAGAGAAATACGATAAGAATTCTTAAGAATCCTTATTTTCGTAAGGGGCGAAAAGTTGGTGCTTTGATGCTTCTTATAAATGTGAGATTGTACAAGCTACTGGTTGAAATGAATGAGAAAAAGAATAAAGGAATAGCATCATAGGTGAGAAGATGAGAAAAATATGTTTGGTTGATTTTGATATGTCTGTGACCGGCGGTGTGGAGCAGGTGACATCGGAACTTCTCAATGAACTTTGCAAGAACTATGAAGTGTATCTCTACGAGATCAATAGTAATGGCGTCCCTGCATATGATCTTGATCCGCGTGTAAAATATATTAGAGGAGTACAAGGACAGGTGCGTCTAAGAGGAATGATTACAGGAACTTTCCGAAGATTCATTCATCTGGTAAAAAATCATAACATAGATACAGTGATGTTAATGGGAAACTATCCGGCACTTATTGTTTCTTTCACTCGATTTTTTACAAAAGCTAAGTACATATATTGTGATCATGGAGGACTGATGAATCAGTGGCATCAAAAGGATATTACTGCAATTCGTTTCTGGAGTGTATGTGTGGCACATAAAGTAGTAGTTCTCACAGAGAAGACAAGAAGAGACTATATAGAGAAGTTCCATTTGAAAGAAAATAAAGTAGAGTGTATCTATAACTGGATTGCGGAAGAGATCGGAGAAGCAAAGAAATCTTATGATTGTTCATCAAAGAAAATTCTGACAGTTGGAAGACTAGGAAAAGAAAAAGGGTATGATCTGTTAGTGGAAGTGGCGAAGAAGATACTTCCAACGCATCAAGACTGGCAGTGGCATGTCTATGGTTCGGGAGAAATGCGACAAATGTTGGAGGAAAAGATTGAGGAATATCGTCTTGAAGATCAGCTTATTTTAAAGGGGAATGTGGACCATGCATACCGCTATTATTCAGACTATGCATTTCTCGTACTCCCATCTTATCGAGAGGGTCTTCCATTGGTATTATTGGAAGCGTTAGAACTCGGCCTTCCAATGGTCAGTTTTGATATTGAAACGGGGCCGAATGAGATTATAGAGGATGGGAAGAATGGTTATCTGATTCCACCTTATGATTTAGAGCAAATGGGACAACGCATGACAGAACTTATGGAAGATGCGTCAAGGAGAAAAGCTTTTTCGACTTACGAAGGGAACAAAGATAAATTTAGTAAAAATACGATTCTGAAACAGTGGATTCGATTAATTGAGGGATTACATGAGAAATAAACAGGCTGCAAAAAACATGCTTGCAAATCTGTTCTTGCAGGTCATTATATTTTTATCAGGAATTATACTGCCAAGATTCTTTCTTAAGGAATATGGTTCCAGTGTAAACGGTATGGTGACCTCTATCAACCAGTTCCTTATATATTTGGGGCTTGCAGAGGCTGGAGTGGGAACTGCATCGGTGGTGGCATTGTATGGACCGCTGGCAAGAGAAGATCAGGCAGAAGTCAATAGCATATTGTCCGCTTCAAGGAGATTTTATAATAGGTCTGGATATTTGTTTGGAGCATTAGTGGCAGGCTTTGCGTTCGTGTATCCGTATTTAATTACCGGACAGTTGGACGCAGGATTGGTAAGAATGATGGTTCTTGTTCTTGCCAGCAGTACACTGGTGGATTATTTTCTGCTTGGGAAATATAAAGTTTTACTGACCGCAAATCAGCAAGGCTATGTGGTTGCTTATGTGCAGGCAATCGGTACAGCACTGAATATGGCGGTGAGTATCCTGTTGATTTCTCTTCACATGCCGGTATTGTTCGTGAAGGCAATGGCTACTGTCATTTATATTTTGCGCTTTTTCTTTGTTCGCGTATATGTGCATAAGAATTATAAAAAAGTAGATTTTCATGCAGCTCCTAAAATGGACGGATTGAATCAGAGAAGTGCAGCGCTTCTTCACCAAATTGTTGGAGTAATCGTAAATAATACAGATATCGTATTGCTTACAGTTTGTCTTGGTAGCAGATCGTTGATTGAAGTCAGTGTGTATGGAATTTATAATATGGTAGTTTATGCTGTGAATCTTATGATGACGTCATTTTCCAATGGTTTGACAGCAGGCTTTGGAGAAGTAATATCAAAGAAGGAAACAGACGTTTTGAAACGTAGTTTTTCTAATTTTGAATATTTGTATATGATGGTTTTATTTTGGGTATTTGCATGTATGATGGTGTTGTTGATACCATTTGTTATGGTTTATACGGCAGATGTATCGGACGCAAATTACATCCGACCGTTATCCGCCGTTTTCTTTACTCTTTTGATACTTTTGCAGAATATTAGAATTCCGGGTCTTACAATTATTTGTGCGGCAGGACATTTTAAGGAGACACGGCGTCAGGCAATTTTAGAGGCAGTGATTAACATTGTTGTATCGCTGATCTTTGTTTGGAATTATGGGATTAATGGAGTATTATTTGGGACTCTTTGCTCTTATGGATATCGTTCGTTGGATGTTATTTTGTATAATCGGAAGTTTTTTGTTTCAGGGACAGGGCAGAATACACTTCGAAGAGTATTGCGCAACATGGTGATTTCAGGAGTTGCAATCGCGATTGGTTTTGGATTTGTACCACAGCAGATGAATTCCTTCTTGCAATGGATATTTTATGCAATAGGAATAGCCGCTGTTTCAGGGGGATTGTTAGTCGTTGTGAATTATTTTTGTGAAAGACAGGAATTTCAGGATATGTTGCAGAGGATAAAAAGCATTGGGCATTAAGGAGAGGATATTTATGTATGATTATCTTATCGTTGGATCGGGACTGTACGGAGCCGTTTTTGCACATGAAGCAAAAAAGTTAGGAAAGAAATGTCTGGTAGTGGAAAAGCGGAGCCACATTGCTGGAAATATCTATACAAAAGAGATCGAAGGGATCCAAGTGCATCAATATGGTGCACACATTTTCCATACAAGTAATAAGAAGGTTTGGGAGTATATTCAACAATTTGCAGAATTTAACAGATATACGAATAGTCCTGTCGCATATTATAAAGGAGAGATTTATAATATGCCCTTTAATATGAATACTTTCCATAAGATCTGGGGGGTAATTACGCCTAAGGAGGCGAAAGAGAAGATTCAGGAGCAGATTAGAAAATATGGAGTGAAAGAACCAAAGAATCTGGAAGAACAGGCGATTAACCTTGTGGGAAAAGATATTTACGAAATTCTTGTAAAAGGATATACAGAGAAACAGTGGGGGCGTTCTGCTAAAGAGCTGCCGCCGCAGATTATAAAGAGACTTCCTGTTCGTATGACTTATGATAACAATTATTTTAATGACCTTTATCAGGGAATACCAGTTGGAGGCTATACGCAGATCATAGAAAAAATGCTGGATGGTGTGGAAGTACGCCTGAATGTGGATTACTTAGAACAGAAAAAAGAACTGGATGAAGTGTGTAGGAAGGTGGTGTATACAGGTCCTGTGGATGCTTATTTTAATTACAAATATGGAGAGCTTGAATACCGTTCTGTGAGATTTGAGACAGAAATATTAGATGAAGAGAATTATCAAGGTGACGCGGTGGTAAATTATACTGATTATGAAGTCCCATATACAAGAATTATTGAACATAAGCATTTTGAGTTTGGAACACAGCCTAAGACAGTGATTTCCAGAGAATATTCTGCAGAATGGAAATTAGGAGAAGAACCATATTATCCGGTAAATGATGAGAAAAATAATCAGTTGTATCGAAAATACGAGGAGGATGCAAAGAAAGAAGAAAGGGTAATCTTCGGCGGGAGGCTTGGAAAATATAAGTATTACGATATGCACCACGTGGTGGAAGAAGCGTTAAACTGTGTGAGAAAACAGCATTGAAAAGTAAATTTATTTCGCACTAAATTTCACTGTAAACTATTGTTTGGGTTAGCTTCATGGTAAAATCATAGAAAAAGTTTTTCGCAAAGGATTTTACCATGAAGAGAAAAGAACAAAGATTGTTAAAAAAACTAGAGAAAGAGCCAGTAAAGGGTTTGATAAATACACAGAAGCATTTTTATGCAGATCTTCAGAAACGTCTGAATGCCGTCGATGATCCACGGAATAACCGTTACACGACATATGACTGTGCCACACTTTTGGGAATGGGCATGGTGAAAAATCTCTGTGGGATAACAAGTATGCAGCGGATGACAGCTGTTTTTAATGACGAGAACTGTATTCAGAACATTTCTGCTTTTACGGGAAATCAGAATGGAGAACTTCCTCATTATGTTACCTTGAATGATTTTCTGGAAAGACTGTCTCCATCCGAATTACAGAAAGTACGGAAGGATATCATATATCACCTGATCCGTATGAAGACATTTGATGATGCAAGATTCCATAAAAAGTGGAAGATCATTGTTGACGGCACATGGCTTCAGACTTACAAGGAGCAAAAGGATGAATTCTGTATGTGTCGGGAATACAAACGAGAAGATGGAAGCAAAAGATATGTATGGTACAGAATGGCACTGGAAGCTAAGATTGTTCTGGGTGAAGATATGATTATCAGTTTTGATACGGAATTCATAGAAAATAATGCAGAAGATGCAGAACGTCAGAAAAAGATGAATGCAGAGCAGATCAAGCAGGACTGTGAAAGTAAGGCGTTTAAGAGGCTTGCCGAACGGATGAAAAGAGATTTCCCAAGACTGCCAATACTCTTGCTGTGTGACAGTCTTTACGCAGGCGAACCGGTTTTCGATATCTGCAAAGAGTACCATTGGGATTACATCATACGCTATAAAACAGGAAGTATCCCGAGTGTTATGGAAGAATATGAAGCAATTCCGGAAAAAGGACATGGAAAAAAAGGAAAAACAGAGTTTGTAAAAGAGATTGGCTACAAAAAACATGAAGTAAATGTACTAAGATTTGAAGAAAAGAAGGTAAAGAAGGGTGAGATTGTAACAGTAAAATTCCAATGGCTGACAAATCTAAAGATAACGGAAGAAAATGCGTATGATCTGGCTTGTACCGGAAGGAAACGCTGGCAGATAGAAAACGAGGGATTTAATACCCAAAAGAATCTGAGATATGACCTGGAACACGCAAACAGCCAGGATGCCAATGCATTAAAAAATCATTACTTGATCACACAGATAGCGGATATTTTCCGGCAGCTATATGTTTACAGGGAATTGAAAAAGATCGGGATAAAAAAGACAGAAAAAAATATATCTTCTTTGTTTGAACGGGCAAAGCAAATGAATGTGATTCTGTTTTTTGATGAAGCAGACTCATTGTTTGCAAAACGAAGTGAAGTAAAAGATTCCAATGACCGTAATACCAATGCGGAAACAGCACACTTGCTGCAAAAAATGGAAGAATATGAAGGTATGGTCATTCTGGCCACAAATCTGGTAGACCAGATTGACGATGCTTTCCGACGCAGAATCAAATTTTTTATGATTCCATTCCGGTTCCCGGATGTAGAAACAAGAAAAAAACTATGGCATTCTTTGATTCCTGACAAAACACCTTTGGAAGACGGTATCGATTTGGATTTCTTCGCGGAAACCTTTGAGCTTTCCGGCAGCCAGATCAAAGAGATTTTGTGGAATGCAGCATATATCGCTGTTTCTGATCAAAAACCGTTGGGAAATGAACAGCTCAAAGAAGCCACTATGTGGAACTATATGAAATATGGAAAACAATTGACAAAAGAGGACTTTGGATATCTGGCTTGAGAAAAAGGTGGTGAAAGTATGCCAAAAGAAATGCTGGAAGAAAAAATAAATGGTCGTGCGCCTACGGCGATTGATTATGCGCTTGCAAATCATAAAGCAGAAACAGGGGACGCACAGCTGGAATTTGAATCAGACGCGGAATTGATGAGCGCAGAATTTGATCGTATGCGCGCTTTTTTGGAACAAAGAAGCAAGCAAAAGCGTTCAAACTCTGTTTTTTTCAGAGTTAACAACCAACCGATTTTAGGTGCAAAAGGTCAGCTTTTACAGGCTGGTGCCATCCCGCTTTTTGCAGGTGCCGCTCTTGATCTGACCAGTGCTGAATTAAAAGGTGAAAAGAAATTTATGAAACCGCCAGAAGCACAGGGTACTGGTGGTATTCTGGTTTTGGCACCACAAAAATTTAATCAGGGGCTTACATTGCCCATCAGCAGTCTGGAACTGAAGGAAAACTTTGTGGAAGGGGAAGTCTCTCTGAATAATCGAAGTGGCTTCCATGGAAATCATGTTCGGTTAACAGCGAAAAAAATACATATTACCAATGAAACAGCGGAATTTGTGAGTCCACAAATGATATATAAAACGGAAGAAGCAGAAAGT
>OHDQ01000629.1_pt1 | contig 12720 bp, 10 predicted proteins | sample 1606421 | NCBI WGS metagenome assembly OHDQ01 (sample SAMEA3879589, study PRJEB24766) | human gut metagenome | biome: human-associated habitat; feature: feces | place: USA | collected 1985/1987
AAAGCGTCCGAAACTTCGCTTTCCGGGCTTTGATGAGCCGTGGAAGGCAGCACTCCTTTCGGACTATTTTGTCAAAAACATCAAGAAAAATGCTGATGGTGCGATAACCAATGTAATCTGCAATTCGGCAAAACAGGGGCTTATTCCGCAGCGCAACTATTTTGATAAGGACATCGCAAACAGTGATAATACAGATGGGTACTATATCATCGAGACAAATGATTTTGTTTATAACCCCCGGAAATCTACCGATGCGCCCTACGGTCCCATAAGCTGCTATAAATATCCAGAAGCAGGGATAGTGTCCCCATTGTACCTGTGCTTCCGAGCAAAGCAGGAGATCAATCCTCTGTATTTTGAATGGTGCTTCCGTTCGTCGGTATGGCATCGGTATATCTATATGTCTGGTGACAGCGGTGCAAGGCATGATAGGGTGAGCATCAAGGATGACACTTTTTTTGCAATGCCTATAAATATCCCCTCTGCAAAGGAACAGGATAGAATTGCGTTGTTCCTTAATGCCATAGAGCAAAGGATTGATAAACAGCGTTCTTTGGTTGAAGCCCTCAAGAAGTATAAAAGAGGTGTCACAAATGCCATCTTCAATAAAGATTTGAGATTTGCTTCTAAAGAAACCACTTACCCGAAATGGGAACAAAAATACATAGGCGAAATATGCAAGATACAAACAGGCAAGAGCAATACGCAAGATGAGACAGTACATGGATGCTTCCCATTTTATGTGCGTTCCCCAATAGTGAGAAAAAGCAATCGTTATCTCTTTGATTGTGAAGCTGTTCTTACAGTAGGAGATGGCGTTGGTACGGGCAAGGTTTTTCATCATGTGACTGGAAAATTCGACCTTCATCAGCGTGTATATGCCATGACTGACTTCAAGCTGGTATCAGGAAAATACTTCTATTATTACTTTTCCAATTTCTTTTATGATCGAGTCATGCGAATGACGGCTAAAACCTCAGTCGATTCTGTTAGATATGAGATGATTGACAGAATGCCCATCCTCATTCCGTGTAAAGAAGAACAGTGTCAAATCGTAAGACTTCTGAATCTTCTTGAAAAAGAAGTCAGGGATGCCGAAGTAAAACTCACTTTACTTGAAAAACTCAAGTCTGGTTTCTTACAGCAACTCTTTATATGAAGAGCTGCTGTAAGAGGCTGCTCTTCAGTTGAACCAAGAGAGAAGCCTCTTTTTCCTCGGATGCAATTAGTGTATCAACTGTGCTTAGTAACTTTACAATCTTGTCCTGCTGTGGCTTTTCTGGGACAGGAATAATACACTCTGACAAAGCCGACTTGCTTATTTCACGAAATGTGTTTCCTGATGAGTATTTCTCACACCAAGGCTTAATAATGATTTGCATATAATACAGGTACTCGGAAGAAACTCGGCTTGTGAGGGGTATCAGCGACTGAAAGCCCTGATTGGTAGAACACTCTTTTTCTGCAATAGACATCTCGCCTAATGTCGCACGAGTTGTTAATAGCACTGTTCCGGCAGGGAGAAGTTTTGCAGATGAATTACTTAGACCCTCGTTGCTTAATTTGCGAACACTGCTATTTACATATTTCGTTTTTCCGATTTCCGAAGGTGTAAACCACTCTACGGAGTTTCCCCAATATTCGCCGTGTAAGGTGTCGGGTGTTCCGCCTCCTATAATTTTGCAAACTGATCCGAGTTTGCAGTTATAGCTTTCTTCAATCTGAGAAAGAAGCCTTCGATTTAGTCCTCTTTTATACTTCTTGAGCTGTTCGACAAGCGTTGCCTGTGCTGCGATTCTTTTGTCGAGGGTAACGAGCATAGAGGCTACTTTTTCCTGCTCTGCAACTTCCGGCAAATAAACCTTGATTGTTTCTATTTGTGGATATTTCAAGTTCCATGTATCGGAGGTCATCCCCTGTGAGTTCTTTCTGAACTCGTTGATCAGTTTATAGTTCTTGAAAAGAGCTGCAAAATACTCATTGCAGATAGAGACCTTTGCCGTGAGAACAGTGTAGGCAGGGCTGACAATACCGTCATAAGAAGACACGCCATTCGCTCCTTGCCACATCCTCATCGAGTTATAGACCATATCTCCCTTGCGGACAACCTTGTAATTGCTTTTATCTTCGCTTGAGTTGTCTTTCCCCTCAATTTCGGAACGCTGCATAACCCCACCATTCATTGTGACGGAAAGCAATTCCATATCAGCAGCTCCACGCTCACTACGCTCGGCGTATATGTCCCCGATGCGATGTAATATATAAGGCTCGTCAAAGCTCGGAAAGCGAAGTTTCGGACGCTTTTCGAGACCGTTACTTGAGGTTTATAATGCCCTGATTATTTCTCCATCAGATAATATCTGTGGAGGTGGTCAATATGACTAATAATACACAATTTAAGACGCTGTTGAAAACTTGGCTAAATCAAAAGAAGCCGATGATCACACCGTCAACCCATGCCAGCTTCACGCTAATAGCCGAAAATCACTTGATACCGCACTTCGGGAAACGGAAGATTGGCAGCATCACCGAGCAGGACATTCAAAGCTACATATCGTATCTCTACGAATCCGGGCGGTTGGACAAGTCCGGTGGTCTCACTGTGAAGACCATACGAGATGTGATTCTCGTACTGCGGCTTGCTATGGAGTATGCCTACAAGGAAAGGGCGATACCGCTGCTCAACTGGGACTTGATAGAGTACCCAAAAGAGCTGGGTGTTAAGAAAGTGGTATCGCTATCCAAAGATCAGGAGCAAGCTCTTATTCAGTGTATTTACATGAACCTGAATAGGAAGACTGCTGGCATTCTCATTGCACTGTTTACCGGGGTGCGGATCGGTGAACTTTGCGGCTTGCAAATGAAGGACATTTCGCTGACAGATAAAACCATCAGCATCAACAAAACCGTCCAGCGTATCTATGACAAGAAAAAAGGTGAATCCTATCTGCACATAGGACCGCCGAAGACCAAGACATCAGCTCGAACAATTCCCGTACCGTCATTGCTGATGAACATTATCAAGAAGTTCTATACTGAGAACCCCAACCATTACTTCTTGACTGGCAAGACCAAGCCAACAGAACCTCGCACATACCGGCAGTTCTTTTCCCGTTTTTTGAAACGAAACGGGCTGCAAAAGGTAAAGTTCCACGAGATCCGGCACACTTTCGCAGTACGAGCAATCGAAATACCGGAGTTTGACATTAAATCGCTTTCGGAGATTTTAGGTCATAAAAATGTGTCCTTCACGCTGAATGTTTATGGCAGCGCAAATCTCCAACAGAAAGTCAAGTGCATGAACCTTCTGAACGATTTGCTGTAACAAAAAAGAGCCTCAGCCGACACCCGAACGGACATCGACTGCGGCTCTTTGTGTTTTATGATATTCTAATGACGGCGCAAAACGACCTTTATCCTGACATTCTTTCGGTGAAACTTGTGCAGACAATAAAAAAGAAAAATTTGGATAGAATTTTTTATGGAATCGTGTTATAATACTTCCAAGCCACCTATTCATCAGTCTCAAGCAAAACCCATGATAGGATGGCCCAGATAGATTTTTGATAGCAAAAGTCCGAATAGACCTTAGGATAAGGATAATCTGTATCAAATAAAACCACGACGAATCAAATCCTCTATACAAAAAAGTTTAGAAATGGATTTAACTCGGCGAGGAGGATTAATTTATGGGAATGAATGAATATATACTAAAATCCCAGCCCCTTTGCAGCCAGGCTGCTGTGGTACAAGGGGATACCTATCGCATTACCGTTCTGACACCTGCCCTGTTGAGACTGGAATATCACCCTCTGGGAAAATTTGAGGATCGTGCTACACAGGCTGTCCTAAACAGAGATTTTCCTGTACCGGATTTTCAGGTTCAGAAGAAAAACGGTGAACTGATTCTATACACCAAAGAATTAGAATTGCATTACGATGAAAAGCCTTTTTCCCAGCACGGTCTTATGATTAAAGCCACTGGAGGCGGAGGCTGGGGACGGACCTGGCGTTATAGCGAAGTTCCCGATGACCTTCTGGGAACAGCCAGAACACTGGATATGTGCGATGGAGCAAAGGTTCTGCAAAACGGAGCTTACAGTGATACTCTGGCTCCTACCAAAGAATCTGTCATTGGAAAGGTTCCTATGGAACATGGGGTAATTTCCAGAAATGGATTTTCCGTCATTGATGACAGCCATTCCATGGTACTTACCGAAGATGGCTGGATTGCTCCAAGAGATGAGGATGTCATTGACCTGTATTTCTTTGGATATGGACACCGGTATTTAGACTGCCTCAAAGATTTTTACCATCTCTGTGGCCAAACACCGCTTCTGCCCAGATACGCTCTTGGAAACTGGTGGAGCCGGTATCACCGCTATACAGAGGTTGAGTATAAAGAATTAATGGAACGTTTTGAAAAAGAAGAACTGCCATTTTCTGTTGCAGTCATTGATATGGACTGGCATCTGGTGGATGATGTGGAGCCCAGATACGGAAGTGGATGGACCGGTTATACCTGGAATAAAAAGTTCTTCCCAGATCCAAAGGAATTTATGAGCTGGCTTCATGAGCATCACATGAAAGTAACTTTAAATGTGCATCCGGCAGACGGAATCCGGGCTTATGAAGAACTTTATCCGCGTGTAGCAGAAAAAATGGGTATAGACCCCAAAAGTGAACAGGCTGTTTTATTTGATCCTGCGGATCCAGATTTTATGGAAGTTTATCTAAAAGAACTGCATCACCCTCTGGAAGAAGAAGGCGTTGATTTCTGGTGGCTGGACTGGCAGCAGGGCGGCATTACCAAAATCCCCGGTCTGGATCCTCTTTGGATGTTAAACCATTATCATTTTCTGGACAGCAGTTGGAAGGGAAATCGCCCTATGACCTTCTCCCGTTACGCCGGAGTCGGCAGCCATCGTTACCCCATTGGTTTTTCCGGCGATACGGTAATTTCCTGGGAGAGTCTGGACTTTCAGCCCTATTTCACCAGCACTGCCAGCAACATTGGCTATGGATGGTGGAGTCATGATATTGGCGGACACATGATGGGCGTCCGGGATGATGAACTGATGGCCCGCTGGGTGCAGTATGGCGTATTCTCACCTATTAACCGACTCCACAGCACAGACAATCCTTTTAACGGAAAGGAGCCCTGGAAATTTGACCGCACAACTAGCCATGTCATGGAAGAATATTTAAGACTGCGGCACGGTCTGATTCCTTATCTTTATACTATGAACCGCAGAGCCAGCCGGGAAAGCCTTCCTCTGATACAGCCTATGTATTATCTGGAGCCGGAACAGGGAGAATCTTACGAAGTAAAAAATGAATATTATTTTGGCTCAGAGCTGCTGGTATCTCCGATTACGGAAAAACAGGATGCCACAGCCAGAATGGGAAAAGCAAAAACCTGGCTTCCCAAAGGACTTTGGGTGGATTTCTTCACTGGTCTGATCTACCATGGGGGACGTATGATGAACCTATTTAGAAATGTGGAGCACATCCCGGTTCTCATGAAAGCCGGCGCCATTGTTCCTATGCAAAATATGGAAACCTTCAGCAACAGTGTGGCCAATCCATCTGCCATGGAAGTCCATGTGTTCCCTGCAAAAGACGGATCCTTTACTCTTTGGGAAGATGACGGGGACACGCCAGAAGATGCAGATGCAAACTGGGCATTTACAGAATTTACCTTTACCAGAGAAATCACAACCCGGTTCCAGATTGGAAAAGCCAGTGGAAATCTGGCAGTTCTTCCAAAATCCAGGTCCTGGAAGCTGGTCTTTGCTGCAGTAAATCCTACCGGGGTAGTGGTAACTGCAGACCAGGCACCTTTGCAGGCAAAGGTTTCTTATGATAGAGCAACTTCCAGGCTGACTGTAGAATTGCCTGAAACAGCAATAGAAAAAGAAATTTCTGTCCTGTTCCCGGAAGGCCTGACCCTGGCAGAAAATAATCTGACAGAGCGCTGTTATGAACTGTTAGAACCAGCTCAGATAGGCTATGACCTGAAATCCAGAATCTACGGTCTGGTGCAAGAGCAGGGAAGAAACGCCATTGCCAGCCTTGCTGCCCTTTCCTTAAATGAAGCTTTGTTTGGAGCATTGTGTGAAATTTTAACTGCTTAAAAAAGAAAATCCTGCTTTATGTTTACAAAAGGGAATGTCATTCCGGTAAAGTTCCGAAATAGCATTCCCTTTCTTCGTTACCATTCTTTCTGTAAACTCTTCCTGAGGGCTTCATTTGCCACTTCTTTGGAAAAGTCTGAAATCCATCTGTCCTGAAGCTTTCTCTGTTCCAGACAAGAAACTTTTTCCTCTTGTTCCAATTCCTCTTCCATCTGCTGAAATTCTTTTTCAAAATTTCCGGCAAACTGATTCCAGATTTCCAGGGCATAGGCTTCAAATCCGAAAAAATCTGCAAGGTAAGTCAGTCGGTCAAAATCAGAAAATTCCATTTTTCTGCGTCCCAGCAGCAGTTCTCTGTCTTCTTCCTTACATAAGTATAAAAAGGCAAAACGCTCCCTGTCTTTTTCTTCCATATGCTCCTCCTTTTGTCTCACTTTTACAACTGATTTTATACTGATTCAAAAGGAAAAGCAATAAAAAGTGCAGAAAATGAGACAGTCCTTACTTTCCTTCTTGTCGCTGATAAATAATCTTGCCTTCTTTTATGGTTTCCAGAACCTGAACATCTTTTACTTCCTCCACCGGAATTTCCAGGGGATTCCGATCCAGAATTATCAGGTCTGCAAGGTATCCTTCTTTTATCCTGCCCTTACTGTTTTCTTCTCCGTACTGATATGCCCCATGAACAGTCATGGCCTTTAGCCCGTCATAAACACTGATTTTTTCCTGTTCCTCCAACTGGACTCCTGCTTTTGTCTTACGATTTGCCGCACACCAGATAGTCTCAAATACATTTGGCATTAAAACAGGACTGTCCTGATGAAACGTAAACGGAAGCTGAAGTTTCATGGCTGTTCCTGCCGGAGAAATTCTTTTGGCACGTGTCATACCAAAGTTCTGGATGTGAATGTCTCCCCAATAGTATACATGAGCAACAAAAAAACTGGGCATCATAGACAGTTTTTTCATACGCTTTAGCTGTTCCTCCTGAACAAGCTGGGCATGAATCATAACCGGACGGTTTAAGGGATATTCTGGATGTTCTTCTGACACTTTTTCAAAAACCCTCACATATTGTTCTGCCGCTGCATCTCCGTTGCAGTGTGCCAAAAGCTGCTGTCCATCCTTTAATGCTTCTAAAACCATAGCTTCCAGCTTCTCATCGCTGTGTATAGGATATCCACAGTATCCATCCTCTGCCTCTTCATAAGCCTCTTTCATCCATGCGGTTCTTCCCTGTGGTGAACCATCCAGAAACACCTTATATCCTCCGATACGGAAGTGATGGTTATATTCTTCCAGTTCCGGGTGCTGTACCAGCAAGGTTTTACAATGCTCTAAATCCAGATAGCCCACCAGGTCTAAATACAACTCCTGACGATTCCCTGCATACTCCAAGAGCCCAAACAACTGCTCTGTCACCATACCCTCTTGTATGGTAGTAATGCCATAAGATGCATAAATCTCCTGAGCCTTTCTAAAATTTTTCATCATATCTTCCATTCCCGGCATGGGCATCTTGTTTCTGCATGCAACAAAAGCATTTTCTTCCAGATATCCGTTTAATTCCCTGCTGCCCTCTATCCGTCCGTATCGTCCGCCCTCCGGATCTTTTGTCTCTTCTGTCAGCCCCTGGACTGCAAGGGCAAGAGAATTGCATACCCCCATATGAGAAGAAGCATGTACCACCACAATGGGATGCTCTTTTGAAATCTCATCCAGCACATTTTTATTGGGATGGCATTTCTCCTGAAGAAAATTGTGGTCATAATTCGTTCCCACCACCCATTGTCCTTTTGGAATATTTCTTTTCTGAATAAACGCCTTCATAGAGGTTACAATATCCTGAAAATTCCCTGCCTTGGACAAATCGCACTGAGACAATGCGGATGCCAGTCCGGAGAAATGGCTGTGACCATCTATAAAGCCCGGAAGCATAGTTTTTCCCTGCAAATCTACTAAGACAGTATCCTCTTTTTTACAGGAAAGAATCTCCTCCTGTGTTCCACATTTTACAATTTTTCTCTTTTCTGTAAGCACAGCCTCTGCCTTTGGACAAGACTCATCCATAGTGAGAATCGTTCCATTTATAAATGCATAATTCATGTGTTCAACCTCTTTTCCTGATATTTTTTATTCATGCAACTCCAATGGCAGCCCATCCGGATCCTGGAAAAAGGTCATCTTTTTTCCGGTAAAGAAATCTATCCGAATCGGTTCTGTCTCAATTCCCAGTGCGTTTAATTCTTTTACGGTCTCTTCCACTGATTTCACATGAAAAGCCAGATGCCTGAGACCATAGGCTTCTGGATAGCTGGGTCTTTTGGGGCAATCCTTTCTGATAAATAATTCTAATTCCATATCCCCTAACTGCAGATCAATTTTATAGTCCTCGCGGTCTTCCCTGTAATGTTCCCGAATCACCTGAAATCCCAGAATATCCACGTAAAAATGTTTTGATATTTCATAATCACTGCCAATAATAGCAATATGGTGTACTCTGTTTAATTCCATAAGCATGTATCCTTTCTGTGTTTCACTCTTTTACTTTTGTTAGTTTCTATTTTATCCTATTTTTGCAGTTTTTCCTATCTTTAAATCAAAAAAAGAACTGATACACAAAATTTAGTGTAACAGCTCTTTTTACTCAATCTTCTATTTTATTTTCTCAACAATGGTTTCTTCGCATCTTCTGCACTGGCAAATGGTCCCGGAACCACCTGGACTCCTCTGTGTCCGCCAAAATAGTCTGAATCAAACTGAATGGCAGTTCCATCTGGATTTTCAAACTTCTGTTCCGGCTCAAATGCCTGTCCCAGAATGTCTGTGTGAATCATTCTGCCTGTGAAATCTTTCAGCAATTCATATACATTGGTGTCTAAATAATAGGTTCCATCTTTTTCTACCAGTTCCACTTTCACTTCATCACTGGAGACAAAACCGTTCACCTCATTCTTACATGCTTTTGCACCGCTAAAATAAGCGTTTCCTTCTGTCCATACAGGCAGGTGTCCGAAATGAGCCGGCTCCAATTGTTTCATATCCGCCGGTTTGCTGAAATCAAACTGTGCGCTCCACTCTTCATAAGTAGGATATTCATCAAACATCCAGGTCCCGGCTTTTCTGTTTTCTGTGTCAAATCCATCATCAGAATCATGAGGAATCACCACATCTTCGGAAGGCCATTTCTGAACAAAGATATTATTGTAAAATCTGTCATCTCCATGAAGGAAAGTCATAAATCCCATCACTTCTGTACGATGAGGAATGTGGTAAGGAGTATATCTCCAGCCAGTGCCTTCTCCTACGCAAGTAAGGGAACCGCAAATCAGGTTATGTACCATAGCCAGTCCCTGAGTTGCAAATCTTAAGCTTGCCTCAGACAGCATAATATTGTTATCAATTAAAGTTGGTCCATGGCTTACTTCCACGAAAATGTCCTGAGACATCATACCGCCTTTTAAGGTTTTTGCAAATGCCGGTTTCTGGTTGTCATGAAGCAGGTTCTTGGAAAGTCTTGTACCCTGTGCTTCCCAGTCGCACCAGATACCCATGGTACAGTGATGAATATGGTTTCTGCGCATAGTAACGTCAATGGCAGCATGCATTTTGATACCGGCAATTTCTGCGCCGCCCTGCTCCATCATGTTATTGATATGGTGAATGTGGTTATCTTCAATGATACTGAATACACCGCCCATACGTCCAATGATACCGCCCTGTTCGCAGTGATGGATATTATTTCTGCGGATAATATGGCTTCCCACATTTTCCTTTAGCCAGCCATGGTACTGGCCTTTACATACAGCATCTCTCTCCATCTGTGTTGGGCTTTTGACATATTTATAGGTGAAATAATGGTCATTGTCCGGGTCCAGATATTTTCCTACGGAAATTCCCGCACATTTGCTGTTGGAAATATCACAGTCCTCAATAATCCAGCCCTTGCTCCAGTGAGGACCAATCATACCATCCTGAAAAGCTGCCGGAGGGGCCCAGGTAGTTGCTGCCTTGCAAATGGTAAATCCACTTACGGTAATATAGTTTCTGCCTGTTTCAGAAGGCATGAAACACTCTCTTCTTACATTGATTTCCACGTTTTCCTCATTAGGATTCTTGCCCTGGAAATTAGCATAAAGAACGGTCTCATCCTTTTCTGTATCCTGTACTGCATACCATTTATATACTGATTCTTCCGGCACCCAGCTGCATTCGTAAACCTCACCTTTGATACAGTCTTCCAAAGTTGCTGTCTCATAAAGCGCTTTGTCATTAAGATAAACACAGCCTGTATGTTTATCTGCTTTGGCAAAATACCAGTCTCCATATACAAAAGTAGTGTATGGATTATAATTGCCAAAAAGACTGTTTGGAATCCTGCTCACCCATACATTTCCTTCGTATACTTCCCAGTTTTTCACAGGCTCGGCTCCGGTAATCACTGCCTGTAAAGGCTCTGTACTGCGGTAAGTAATACGTGCATCCTCAGTTCCTGCGTGAACCGGATTTACATATTCCCGGTAAACTCCTGGCGCTACCAGAACCTCATCTCCCGGCTGGGCGATTTTTGCTGCATCATTAATATGGCGAAATGGCATTTCTTTGGTTCCGTTTCCGTCATGTCCTGCATTCACATTTACATAAATCTTCATTGCAAATACCATCCTTTTCTTAAAATAGTCAATTAACTCTGTTTTGGTATTATTATTTTAACGCATTTTCGCAAAAAAGGGTTGTACTTAAATGGATAGTATTAGCACTTATCGGATGTTTTTTTTAATTTCTCCTTGACATACAGCAGGCCAGCCCCTATAATGAACATTGTTCATTTTCAAAGGAGGTTTGGTTTTGAATACTGTTGTAACTTCAAAAGAAGCAATTTTAAAAGCCAGCCGGAATCTGGTGCAGACACAGGGATGGGGCGCAGTGAATATCCGCACCGTTGCTTCTGCCTGTGGAATTTCGGTAGGCTCTATCTACAACTATTTTCCTTCAAAATCTGATTTAATGAAAGCAACTGTGGAAAGTGTGTGGTGTGATATTTTTCATACTGATAAAAGCCCGTCAGACTTCGATAGCTTTGAATCTTGTATCCAGTGGGCATTTGACAGCATGAAAAAGGGAGAAGAAACTTATCCTGAGTTTTTCACCCTGCATTCCATGAGTTTTGTGGGAAAGGAAAAAGCAGATGGCCAACAGCGCATGGCGCAGTCCTGGCAGCATATCCGGGAAGGTCTTTGTCAGGTTTTAAAGCAAGATAAGAAGGTACAGCCTGACGTGTTTGACGAATCTTTTACCCCGGAAGCTTTTGTTGAAATTATTTTTTCTTTAATCTTATCTGCTCTTCTTCGGCATTCCTATGACTGCACAGGAATCCTTGGAATGATTCGCAGAACACTTTATCATTAGGAGGCATGATTATGCAGGCTATTATGGAAACACTTTTTGATGCTGTTTACCTGGTATCGGTTATTACCATCGGAATTCTCATGATTCAGAAATGCCAGGGAGAGAAACAATACCGTCTGTTTGGTATTATGGCAGTGGTTCTTGGATTTGGAGATGCTTTTCATCTCATTCCCAGAGCTTACGCACTTTGTACTACAGGACTTGAGCACTTTGCAACTACCTTAGGCATGGGAAAATTTATTACTTCCATTACTATGACCATCTTTTATATTCTTCTGTATTATGTATGGAGAACCCGCTATCATATTGATGGTCAGAAATCACTTACCACTTTGGTATATTTACTGGCAGGACTTCGAATTGGCCTATGCCTGTTCCCGCAAAACCAATGGCTCAGCAGCCACTCTCCTCTTTCCTGGGGGATTTACCGCAACATTCCATTTGCCCTCTTAGGACTTCTGGTCATTATACTGTTTTTCCAAAGCGCCAGAAAACACCAGGACCATGACTTCCGGTTCATGTGGCTTACCATTGTACTTAGTTTTGGTTTTTATATTCCTGTTGTCTTGTGGGCAGATACCATTCCTATGATTGGCATGTTAATGATACCAAAAACCTGCGCTTATGTCTGGACCGTATGCATTGGATTCCAGGCAATGAGAAAGGAGCTTAAAAAATGAAAAAATTATGGAACACTTCAATGATTTACCTGATTCTTGCCTTGGCAGGCGGTGTTTTTTACCGGGAATTCAGCAAATTTCATGGTTACACGGGAAGAACAACACTGGCATATGTTCATACCCACCTTCTGGTGCTTGGCATGTTCCTCTTTCTTCTGACTATCCTGTTTGCCAACCAGAAGCCGGAACTTTTACATAATAAACTCTTCCAGAGATTCTTTGTTTTACATAACATTGCCCTTCCTTTTATGGTAATCATGATGCTGGTAAGAGGCGTTTTACAGGTTTTAGAAGCCCAGCTTACAAGCGCAGCCAATGCCATGATTTCCGGTTTTGCAGGCATCGCACATATTCTCATAACAATTTCTATGGTAATGTATTTGCTTGCTCTGAAAAAAAACTTTTGTAGTAAATGAAAAATAAAATATCAGGATGTCACACAAATTCTTTAGGTTAGAATCGATGATGGGGTAAACGAAAAAGCAGTTTTGGCA
>OHDQ01000631.1_pt1 | contig 12711 bp, 10 predicted proteins | sample 1606421 | NCBI WGS metagenome assembly OHDQ01 (sample SAMEA3879589, study PRJEB24766) | human gut metagenome | biome: human-associated habitat; feature: feces | place: USA | collected 1985/1987
TTCTAACGTGGTTACCACGTCAACCCACAAGCAGGAAACCAGTTCCTCTAGGACAAACAACAATCCAGACCTTTCCACTGTTGGAAATTTCGTGTCTGGTATTATGAAACTTCTCAGAGATTAAAATTTTATTTTATCTATAATGATTGATGTTGTAGCGGTATATTTGTTAGGATTATATTTCTAGCAGGTTATCTCGGCCCCACTCTCACCTTTCTTATTTTTTGTATTTAACATTATTTTAACTATTATAAGAAAGGAGATGAAAAATATAATGGGTGAATTTAGAGACTTGATAGATGCCTTTGCTGAGCTTAAAAATGAAGCTAAACAAGGGTTTACGACATTGTCTGGTGAACGCTCTAGACGTCGCTCCATTGCATCAAGGGCATTAGATGGCACTTGTTATTTTCCGGCTATTGTAGATGATTCTATCTCGAGAGAAGGTATTCGACGTTTGTGTTGACTACACTGACAATGAATCCGTATATGGCCATCGACAATGGGGAACTTAGTGCAGCCGATTTCGTCAAGAAGTTTCATCAGAATATGCGAGTCAAAGGTTCTAATGATACTGGTGCGATGGCTGCCATTGGTGCAGTAGCGACATCTATGGCGAAATTGGAATCAACCCAGTTTGACCATATCTGTGATAAGTATGGTATCGACTATTCATTGGTCGAAGAAGCTGCTGCCAACACAGTATGGCATATTTACGAAGGGGTTAACTCAACAGTCGCTAATAAAGATGGGTCAAAATGGAATTTTGTTGTTGAAGAAATGACAAATCCAACAGTGCTCAACGATATTGGTAAGGTTAAACCTTTTTTTGAAGCCAAAACCGTTTTTAGTGGAGGACCTGGTGGTGAATCTTACATCGATTCAAAGTACACCGATGGCGATGAAAAGTCACAGAGGGTTTCTCGACGTGGTACTTCTGGTCCAGGAGGGGTTTATTTTGAACCAAATGTAACAGTAAATACACCGGTTACCATAAAACCGGATAGTGGTGTTATTAAAGTAGCCGGTCCAACCAATAACAATAAAAACATCGTCAATATCCCAGCCAATCTTGGACGAAGTCATGGTGGAAGTGGCCCCATGCTCAATCACTTAATGGATACCGATTTTAAGAAGGCCAATGATTTGGTTCCAACAATGCTTCATATCAGAGTATACCCTACTTCTGTGGATGGTGATGAGGAACTTCCTGACCCAATTGATTTCGTTCTTGGTGTTAAGGTCACACTACACTCCGTGGTTGCGGATGCCATGGTGGAGAACTTAGCCAGGGGTATCAATAAAGACAATCACTTTTTTGAGTTTGTCAAATGGACCACTGGAGAAACAAGGTTTTTTAGGGACTTTGTTTTTGCCATGGATCAACAGAAATGGGATGCTAGGAATCTTTCCAGTAAAAACAAAGGTTGGTTCATAGCATCGAAAAAGCGTAAGGAAAAGGCTAAGATTTTAGCTAAGATTGGCAAAAATGCGCCAACCCCAATCATGACTGTCGTGGTTTCAAAGGACTGTATGGAAATGCTGGCCAAATCATATGGTTATGATGTAGAAAAATCTCCCATGTTGCTAGACAACCTTATGGAAAACTATTATTTACTCGGATTCGTAGTCGTGAATCCTGCAACTAATCGTGTTGACATCAATCTTGATGGGTTTACTCAGGCGGAAACGCTTACCCTTAATACTCTTCAGAAAGAAGAGACCAGGGAAGATAAGAAGTTCAAAGAGATGATGAGAGCCATGGGAAGGAGCGTATAATATGATGCATCAGGTAGTTCGTCCTGTTGCGGTCTCTTCCGTCGTCATGGAAGCATCGACTCCTCAGGATAGAAAATACATGCGCACCATGCAGAAAGATGACATTCATCAGCTGAACGGTGCCACGGTACAGAAATTATATCAGACAACTCTTGAAAGAAAACATTGTGATTTTGGAGATATTCCAAAGAGCAAAGGTGATATTATATCATCTAAATATTACTCTACTATGAAGGAGTCTCTTGATGTTCTCAAAGAGTTATTTGACATGAATGGTATTTATGAACCTGCCGTGAACGATGTTGATACGGCAATCAACAATGTCATTCGGATGAAGCCAAGTTTCGAGTATGGTTTTAAAACCAACCAGGAATATATCATTATTCTTTATAACACAACGGTAATGGCAATTATCGATACTACGTCGATGCTAATTGCTTCCTATCTGGACTACATCGTTGGTCCTAATCAGGAAAAATACACACCGAACGTAAAGTTCGACAAAAACAGGGGTACGGTTGCCCTTGACAACTTAAGAAAGTTCAATGTTATGTGCAAGGATGGCACAATGGACGATGTCATTAACTATACTATTCGTGAACAGAAAAGTAGCTTTATTGGAACTGGAGCTATTGCAGTTACAGGAATAGTTGTTACAGCATTGGTAGTAGCCATTCCAGTCACACGCCAGTTAATATACTGGTATTACTTAAACAAAAATTCATTATCTGAGTATTTGGAAGTGCAAGCGCAATTTCTGGAGATGCATAAACTTGCAGTAGAAAATTCCAAAGCTCGTTCATCGTCTGAAAAGAGAGAGATTATCAAAAAACAGGAGAGAGTGATTCTTAAACTTCGGCGTGCAGCCGACAAACTGGTAATTAAAGCATCGGATAGCGAGGACATCTTGAAAAAGGAGTTACACAAAGACGATAGTCTTTTTACTCTGAAAGAGATAGAGAAGACGATATCCGACAACAAAATGAATGGTTTGGGAGTTCAAATCATTTAAACCAATGTAAAAATGAATAAAGGAGGTAACGCTAAATGTTAGCATCCATTTTACTGGAAACAAGCATGGGTGGTGGTACACCTAATGTATCCCCTGACATGCTTTCAAAGTACACCTATGATGACGGTGCGGCTCTTATTGCAATGGAGTCTGCCGCAGACCTTCATGAGATTTTCTGCGAAGGATTCTATGACATGGAAGAGCTTGAAATCAGGCAGCACATTTCCGTTCAGGAAGGGGCATCTGAAGAGGTCCTGGAGGGAATCGGTAGCACAATTAAGGAAAAGGCCAAGGCTGCTTTCACTAAAATCAAGACAAAACTTGAAGAACTCTGGAAGAAGGTAAAAGCTTTTCTTTATAACACAAAGAGGTACCTTGAGTCAATTTTCAGCAATACAAACACCTTCATTTCAAAATATGAAGGTGATTTGAAGAAACTGAAGCTGAATAATTTTACGGCCGCCGTATACAATTACACTATCGATAAAGCTCAGGATAAGCCAGGAGAGGCATCCAAAGAGATTGACAACGTTACGGCTCAGATGGCTGACCAGGCTAAGACAATTGTTAGCCGTGTGCAGAACGTTGATAAATCCACCTTATCTGAAGAAGGGATGGCCAACCAGTTCACTCACATCGTTGCTACATTCAAGAAAAATAAATGTGGCGATGGCACCATTGAGATGGATAAGGTGAAGGAGTACTTCTGGTCTAAGAACCGCAATAATGTAAAGTACGGGGAGTCCCCAACAACACGCCGTATTGATATGAACGAAGTGCTTAAGGGTCTTAAGGATGCTCCAAGTCTTACGAGATACTATAACTCCGTTAAGAGTAGCTTGGACGGGGCTTATAAAAAAGCCATTGGCACTGTAAACGATGCTAGCAACAAGGCAAAGAACACTGAAAATTCTACCAAAGTTGCAGCAATTTGTCGTTCTGCCATTACAGCTATCACGAACATCCAGAACATCGAAAACGCCGCAATTAAGTCACAGACGGACGCTATTACCGAAATGTGTGCAGCCTACAGAAAAGTAATTATTGCCGCACTTAGGTACAAGGGCGATAAGTAGTAACAAAAAAATAAATAGGACATAAAAATCTGAAAAGGAGGGTTAAATAATGTCTTTAGTTTCAACATTATTACAGTCTAGTCCTACCCTTGATTATGATACTTCTGCAATCCAGGAAGGATTTGGCTATATTGGGGATGATTTCCTCGAAGAGGCGGTGGTTGCATTAACCACAGATATTTACGCTGTTAATGAGACTTACCTTACTGCCGACATCATTGGTACGTGTAAAGTAGTATCCGAAGGTGCCGATATGAATGTTCTCTTGGAGAACATGGTTACTACTGGCATTGCTAAGTTAAAGGCCGCATGGATTAAATTCCTGGCTGCCATAAGAGCATTCTATGACAAAGCAATTACTTTCTTCAAGTCAATGTTTTTAAACGGTGAAAAATTCGCTAAGCAGTTTGGTAGTGCTGTTAAAGATAAAGCCAGGACCGTTAAATCGTTCACTTACACCGGATACAATTATGATAAGGCTGCTGGAGATACTGCAACTGACCATGCACGAGAAGCAATCAGCAAAACAGCAAGTAGTTTCATCAACGCAATGGTAATCCAGAAGGGTGCTGACCTGAACAAGGATGAGTTGGTTAAAAATCTTACCGGGAAGACCGACAAGACTCCCGCACAGGTTGTAGAGGATGTTATCGGGGAATACAATTCTTCATGCTCTACGATTACTGAACTCAGAGATGACATCAAGCTTAAGTACCGCGGAAATGCATTTGAGAAAAAGAAAATAACCTTGAGCAGCAGCGAAGTTGAGAAAATGTTGGCGTTTGTTAGCAAATCCAATGAGACAATTAAGGGTGTTCAGAAGGATAGGGCTACGTTTGAAACAAACGTTAAACTTATCATCGGCAGACTTGAAAGAGTTGAAAAATCATCTGACAAGGGTAAAGAGGCCGATGATGCATACAAGAAGGCCCACATCATCTCACAGTATCTGACAGTGCTTATGAATGCGTACAAGGTACCTTGTGATACCAAGATTTCAATGTACCGGGAAATCTACAAGAACAATTTAACTATTCTGAAAATGTTCCTGAATTTCGGTAAGAATAAGAAGGTGAATGAAAGCGTGGCATTTGAGTCCGATGACATGGATGTTGAAGATATGGACTTCGATGACATGGATGTTGAAGAGGCTGCCGTTGATGGAGCAGATGAACCGGAGGGTGATACTGATGACATCGGCCTTGTTAAAGAAGGTAAAAATTGTGGTTGTGACGATGATACTGTCACCGAAGCAATGACTTGGTTGAATCTGTAAATTAAATATCCCAAGAGGGTAAGGGCCAATGGACCCTGCCCTCTTATTTATTTTTTAGGAAGGAGGGTATTATATGGACGAATTATTATTAGAAGGGCTTGATAATGCGTCAATGTTAGCCGATATTTATTGTTTTGAGGAAGTCTCACAGTATATTTATGAAAATTCCGTCAGGACAGAATACATGTACAATCTAACAGGAAATCAAGAATTTGTGACTGAAGGGTTTACAGATACATTAAAGACAATGGGTAATGCAATAAAGATGTTAATTGCGAGAATCAAAGATTTCTTTGTTAGTTTCCTTAGGTCAATCAGGTCTTATTCTATGACGCTTGAAAAATTTGCCAATGAATATAAAGACGATTTACTTAAAGCAGATTGTGATTTCAAAATTACGGGATATAATTTCAATGTGATGTCATCTAAAGATATTAACATGAGTGATTTCAATAAGCTTGTAGCCACATATAACACCGTCATTGGAGACATTAAAAAAACATCTCTGGGTGATATTGTGAAGGCAGGTATTGAGTTTTCTTCAGATACCAATTTGAACGAAATTCGAGCGAGAGTTATTGGTATGGATGGAGCGATATCTAAAGATGATTATATTGATGAGGTTAGGAAATTCTATAGGGGGAGTAAGGACCCTGTAGACATACATGTTACATCATCTACAGTTAAGTCAATTCTTGACGATGTTGATAAACTCGTTAAAATGAGAAATGCTGCTATTAAGGATAGAGATACAATCATTGCACTTTTATCGAAAGCAGAAATGTTTTTTGATAGGAAAGCAGATATTATTTATAAAAATTCTGAACGGATGATTGGAACTCGGACCATTGATGTTGATAGTAATAATGTAATGAGTACAAATGATGCATCTGTTGACCATGATGATGATACATTAAAGAAAGTTAGTCAGCTGCTGACAATTAAATACAATGAAACAAGAGTATTATCTGCCATCATAAACATTGCAGTGACTGAAAGAGCAAATGCTCTTAAAGACACGGTTGTCCAAAATCGTCGTATTCTTGGTAAAGCCATTAGAAGTCCCAAGGATAACAGTGTATCAGAAGGCTCGACAGATTATACCGATATAATGGAACAAGTGGATTACGTGTTCCATGACACATACATTGAAGAATGCAAAAAGGCGATTTCGGAAGAAGCTAATTGGGCTATTACATGTATGGAAAATGGGATGATTTCCGATACTGTCATGGAAGCAGTTGGCGATAAGATTGTGGAAACGTTTAAGACTTTAATTGGGAATATCATTGGAATGTTCCAAAAGAAAGCAATCGACATGTATCAAAAATATGAACCTTGGTTCAACGATCAAGCAGTCATTGATGCGGTCACTACTAATGCAGCTCATAAATCTTTGGAGGCTATGGAGTATTGGAAAGTAACTCCATCTGCCGCCGAAGTTCAGAAAATATCTAGGTTGATGAAAACAGTAGTAACAAAACCAACAGACACATCGGCTTGCCCATGGGCAGCACCATATGTTAAAGCAACCAAGATAGAAGAATTGGCAGCGGATAAAGATTTGGATGCCAAATTAAAAAATCTTTTTAGAGTTGGAGAAAAAGATTCTGTTAAAGTATCCAAGGTCACTATAGGTGGTAATAATCTTAAGAGTAAAATTCCTGCAATGTTCAAATATTTGTCTACTTATGATAGATTGGCTAAGAGCACACAGACATTGTCAGCGACTGCTAAATCGTTGACTGTGCCGGTTGCTGAACATTTGAATGCTGATTCTCATTTGGGTTTACTTGGACGTACTGTAATGGAATCTGATATGTTTTTATTGGAGGCTGACAACAATCCATTATCAGCAGAGAAACCAACAACTGCTGCTGCTAAGATACGGGCTGATGGTGTTGCGGTTGAAAAGAAAGCTGGGGAATCCCCCACTAAAGTGGTGGACAAATCCAATGACGATATCAAAACACAAGGACAAACCGAAACCAAAACAGGTGACAGTACGCTGGCAAACTACTATAAGACTGGTATACGATTTGCCCAAAAAGTAGTTTCGTCGTACATTACTGTATTAGAAGAAAGGTACATTGTATACGTTGGTATAATTACTAATTGTGCAGATAAAAGACATTCTCCTAAGTTCGAGGATGGTAAATATATTGGCTATGATGCAATGACTGATAACAAAGTCGGTTCAAAAACCGATGATGCGACTACTGTCACACCGAAAAAATAATCATATGGGTGATATAGAATACAATCTGTCTATATCACCCATATGATTTTATTCTTCTGGTATGCGTTTGAGAACCATGAATGTACTTGGATAATAATGTGTTGCTTCTCTGATAAGAGTGGTACCAGCCACACATAATCGGTATGACCCCTTTACATCATCAATAATTTCTGTATTGGTAGTGATGAAGTTGTATTGTTTGTTTGGGGTCAATACAGATATGTCGATGTTGTTTACCATTAATGTAATGGAACATGCGTTTTCTTTTTGTCTGATTTGAATCATAGATTCAAGGTATTGGTTATGCCCTACTGTAGATTTGACAGTGGTGAACTCTCCTCCTGTATCTACGGTTGAAAATGTTGCGTCGTTCTCATTAATAAGTATTGTGTTGTTGGCAACTGTTTGGTCTGTTGCCATTGTCTTATCTGATAATTCGTAAGCATCTTTTTCAACATTTATAAATACCACGTTATCTTCAACAATGATACCCTTAGCTAAACTCTCACCGCTACGACTATCCCCTATAAAAAATGTAACTTGTGTGGGTTCATTCTTTTCCCACGCTGTGCATTTTCCACTCATCCGATTAATGTATAGAGTATCAAAATCTGCAAATATTTGTGTACCCTCCTTATGTAGCCCATAGTAATTATTGAGGTATATCAATTCTGATAGCATTGGTATTGGCAACAACAACAATTCTGGTATAATTTCAGTGTTATCTAGATTAGACATAACAACTCTCTTTACACCAGCTCCTGTCAATAAATACGATATGGCGGTTGTCAAATCGACATTAGGTAGCACATTATTTACTATGGTCCTGACGGATGTTGCCATGTCTTTTTTGTATAAAATGTATGTGACCTTGTTAGTTAAGTCTTCTAGCATGAAATCATTATCGTTGGCTTCATTAGTTGCCCGTATTTTTTTCCTAATGAAACTATTATTGTCCGGAGTAGTATTTACTATTAACGGTGTATATATACCGGACATAATTAATTTTTGGTCATTTGGAATATCTGGATTATCAGTATCTTTGATATATCCTGTTACGTTAAGTATAAATGTAACATCAGAAGCATTCTCTTTTATTTCTTGTTCTAATAAAACAGAAATGGCCACATCCAATAATAGTACTGGTAAATGGTCATTATCAAAATCCTTTTCAATATACATTCCTTCTATCTGCAACTGATTCAATTGATAATCTTCATGTTCTGGGATACATATTGTCACATCTATAAAATACTCATATAATTGCCAATCCGAATCATTGGATGGACCGTTTAATGAACTTGATATTCTCATTATATCCTCCTGTATAAACAAAAAAAGAGTGTCCGCCTAACGGAAGACACTCTTTACATCATAATGAAATCTTTCGCTATTACGGATTTGTTCCGTCCTAGACGATATTATCATTAATGGGCATTGTTCAAATATAACCTCATTGAATTCCTTTACCTTGTCATCATCATACTTATCTACCAACTGTGATACGATATGATTGATATCAATCGGTGTTAAATCCCTATATTGATAATCAATATTGATACATCTGTAATTTTGTGAAAATATGTTTCTGTGGCCTGGTTCCAGTATCTCACGCAATATTTCAATTGATTGTGTTGTAGGAGCTATAATCACAGAATCTATTGATTTTCTAATCTGCTTAACTATACCAGACAATCCATACCCATCTATCTTTGGGATTGTCCTATGTTGGTCTCCTAAAACAGATAACACTGTAGGAATCTGTTCAAATGGAATCACCAATGGATTTTTGATAGGCGTAGATGTTTTCATGTGGTCAACTAGATTGTCTAATGTTAATTTGACAGACATATCCCTTGCTGGTAACAGCACATCATACCCATACTGGGTATATTGGTAATCATATATGGATTTTGATATCAATATATACTGAGTATCCACGTTGTCTCTGAGATAAACTTCGTTTGTCAGTATATGTGGGACAAGAGAAGATTCTACAACACCACCATTAACAACATAGACCTCATTGATATATTGTATGGTAGTTGTTAATAAATCATGTATCTCGTCTAGTGCACCACACATAAAAGGACAGGAATCATTACGAAACATCTTCTTGTCGTAGTCTTCACGATATTTTGGCAACCATTGTCTATTTTTATATGCCGTCCTAGGATAGTTCCAATATAAAACTATTCTAGACGACTTTTTATTCTTTGCGCAATACAGCCGATAGTGTTGCCCAAGATTGATGATGTTACTAATAAAATCAAGCTTCATCAAGTCTTTTGGATAACCAGACGCTCTTAGTTGGTTATCTATTCGAGGAGTTAACAGTGTTCTGAATACAGCCTCCAAATTAATGTATATTACAACCCTGTCAACATCCTCTTTGAATAAATTAAACGAATCAAGTTTGTCGAACTTGATTTTATACATATTGAAGATTGGTTCTACGAAACTATTCATATGTCAATCCCTTCTTTTGTTAAGTTTTACTAAGGTGTAATGTATATAATATTTTTCTGCTTTTTCTTAGCATATTCTATGCAATTATGAGTACCACCTGACATATCACCATTCCACACAGCGATTAACCCGTCAGAATGGTCTACAATGTACATGTTTCGTTGTTCCATTGCAAATGGACTATATGGCACAGGAGCTTCATGCACAATGTCGGCAACACTGAGGATTTTTCTGAACAAATCTTTATCTTTTTGATTTATCCATGTTGCATCTTGATCGATACATGGTACTGCACAGTGTAATTTAATATTATGCCCAGCTTGCCTCAATTCCAATACAGCAATGCAATAATCCATATCCATTCCTAGTGCCATGCCAGATATTGCTTCTGTACAATTATTTTTGATTAAGATATCCTTGAACTTAGTTCTCAAATCTACCCATCCTGGTTTTGTTAAATCGTAACCGTATTTAGTCTTGTCCAATTTATTTGGTCTATGTCCAGTTACACCAATTGTTATAAATATCCCCTTTTCTATGAGTATTTATCGTTTCCACATTTCTAAATCTGGGGCTTTTGGTAAATCTGATTGGGAAGAACCATCAGGTGTTCTTGATTGATTTGATAGAATCCTTTTATATTCATCAACCAATGATTTGTATAATGGCACCACACTCAGGACAACGGTAAGTTTCTATGTCGTTTGGCAGTTGTGTAACTTTTATAAAACTGCTACCACATGTCTCGCACATCATTGCGGCGATATTGATGTTTGGCCTAACAAAACCACGATTTTCGGTAACATCATTGTTATCTTCGTAAAATGACCGGTTGGAACATTTCTGAGCTTATTATTTACACATTTACTGCATTTCATAAAATATTTATCAGCACATGTGGTAATATGTGCACACTTTATTTCTGATACATTGATACCGTGCTTCTTTTGTATTTTTATGATTGCAGTATTTAGCCTATGCAGCTTTTCTCGTTGTGTTCAGGGATGTCCAATTTAATTGGTTTCTGCTTCATTGTCTATTTTTCCTCCGTGTAATTCCAAGCGTTTCTCATATGCTTGTTTTATAACTTCAGTTGAACCGTATCCTTGTTCGAGTAATATATCACACACTTTGTGTGCTTCTTCCAGAGTTAGTCTAATTCCTCCAAAAGCATGTTTGGTCACTTCGTCAAATCGTCGAATATCGAGACCTTCTTCCATGGTACCATTGTTGTTCCAAAGGCTTTTAATCACCCCTTTTGCAAATCTTGTTTTTAAATCCTCCGTGGGAGATACTATCCCAAGTACCTCTGTTATCTCATATTGAATTTTATCTTTCTTACTCATAAAAAACAATTCCTTTCTAGATTTTAATTAAGATATGGAAGTAGCATCCGAAGACACTACTTCCATATCTTGTGAGAAACTTCTACGGCCGCCTCTCGGATTCTGATAACCGCCACCGTTATTCTGGTTACGGTATCCGCCAGCATAATTCTGATTGTTTCTTCTCTGGGAATTCCGGGCAAGGCTTGCGCGAACGTCGCTCATGTTAATATTGCTGCGATTCCGGCTATAACGGTTCGCGTTGGAAGTATCCACATACTTCAACAGCATGAGTGTTATATCGTTTCTGTCAGGATAAGCCTTGATGACAGAGAAGTTCATATAATCCGATTCAACATTCAATGCTACCTGGAAGATTCTTTGTGGGTCTAATTCCACAGTAGCGACTGTTGGCCTTGAAGCAAATTCGTTGACCTTGATGTTAAGCAGCCGCTTACCATCATCATCGCATTCAGTAATGCTCTGGTCATCAATCAACGATGAATCTTTTGCAAACTGCGCCATGATTTTCTTGAATTTGGTACTAGTAGCATAACGGCCGCCATATCCAGAGTGACCTGTTACGTCCACTGCCATTCTTACATTGCCGCGCATTGTAACATCTGTGCCAGGAATCCAGATATTTCTACTGCCTTCGACTCCGGCCCTTGTGTCGAAAATAGCATAACAAGTGGTGTTTGTTGTGAGCTGGTAATTTCTCTGGTCTAAATCGGGGTCGAAGAAGACTTCGACGATTTCCGGAAGTCCCATCGTCGCAATGACTTCTGTCACCTGCTTAGCAATTTCACTCAAGCTCACTGACCACACACTTCCGATGTGTGCCATTCTTACAATTGGGTCCTTGTCAATTTCCATTTGCAATTCGTCTGGTGATGGAATCTTAAATGTACTCTTTTTCTTGTCGTTGTTGTCATTCATGTTGACGTCAACCTCCTTAGTTTAAAATGTTTGATTGCTATATAGCGCTAAAATAATATATATCTTAAATCTTGAACGATTTAATCAACTGTTAGTAACTCATTAATTATATATTAGATTATACTTCAGTCAAGCCTCGTTCATTGATTCGAGATTTAAGTATTGAGTAGTGTGTCCGCATGTAGTTATCCATATATACCTCCCATTGTCTATTAGGTGGACAGTATTTTGGCCCGATTGAATACACACTAATCTTACTGTTGCCCACATATTTTCTATTCATTAAATCTCCAAAATACATGGTGCAATCAAATCTGGATGCGTACTTATTTCCGGTCATTAAGCCATAATAGTTATTACTTTGCCTTGCTAATGCCGATGTTCCTCCTCCAGATTCTAATGAAGATACGGCCATTGCAAATATCGCATTGATGCCGTATCGTTGTTCCAGATAATATAGTGACTCCTCGTATCCAGACCACCAGGTACCTTCTGTGAGTAAATGCATATCTTCTAATTTAAGATTTGTGATTTTTGACACATTTGAAGGGTCACATTGTATTCGGTTAACATATAGTCGGTACTGTTCCTCCTGA
>OHDQ01000634.1_pt1 | contig 12640 bp, 13 predicted proteins | sample 1606421 | NCBI WGS metagenome assembly OHDQ01 (sample SAMEA3879589, study PRJEB24766) | human gut metagenome | biome: human-associated habitat; feature: feces | place: USA | collected 1985/1987
AAAAAATATTGAATTTTATATTTTTCGGTGCTATTATAGCACCATAACATATGTTTTATTTCGGTGCTATTTATAGCACCAATTCAATTTAAAAAGTGGGATGTGCGCACATCCCACTAAATAATCATTGTAAATATATGTTGGTGCTATAAGTAGCACCGGAAAGGCAATTAACATGAAAACTATTTCATTTTTAAACAACAAAGGCGGTGTGGGCAAAACCGCAACAACTGGAACAGTAGCTCATATGTTAGCAACTCTGTTCAATAAAAAAGTGCTTCTTATAGATGTCGATCCTCAGGGGAATCTAAGCAGTATGTACACGGATCAGAAAATGATGGAACTGCTTGTAACATTATTAAAAGATGTACCAAACACGACAAATGAAAAAACAGTTGAAGACCTTTTTATTGATAGTGCATTAGATATACATGAATGTATTCATTCAACGAAATATTGCAATCTTGATATTATTCCTTCGCTTTTGACTCTGAGCGAGTGTGAAGAAGTATTGAAAGCCGATATTAGAACTCCACAACAATTTCGTCTAAAAAGTCATCTTGATAAAATTACAGATGAATATGACTACTGCTTAATCGACTGTTCTCCGTCCATTAATATCTTGAATATAAACAGCCTCGTTGCATCCGACCAGGTGTACATTCCTATGAAATGTGATGCCTGGTCAGCAACCGGAATGTGTATTGCTAAAAAATTAGTAAAAACTGTGTCTACATATAACACCAAACTAAAATTAGCTGGTTGCTTTTTTACACAGTGGGAGAGTACCAAAAATGTATCAAAGACAACGAGTGAAATTTTAACTTCTATAATTCCAGAATTGATTTTGCCTGTCACAATTTCAAAGAGCAAGTTAATTGAAGAAATGTCTTATATGCAGATGCCATTACTCGAATATGATACATCCAAAGACAAAAGCAAAGTCACTAAAGATTACATTGCACTTACTGAATGGATTATGTCACATTAACCCGGTGCTATAAATAGCACCAAAAAAAAAACATTTATGTGTAAACAATAATTTATATATGGTGCTATTTATAGCACCGGAAAGAGGTAATAATAATGAGCAAATTTAATATGAATACATTGGGCCTTGGAAATGGTATGTTAAATCAATTTTCTCAAGAGCTTAAAGAAGGGTTTACCATTGAATATATTCCAATCAATAAAATTGACGAAAACGAAAACAATAATTACAGTACAGAAGACATCGATGAATTAGTTGATTCAATCCGCACTGTTGGTTTAAAGCAAAACTTAGACGTTATGCAGCTTCCGAATGGAAGATACAAGTTATTGACCGGTCATAGACGTTTTAAGGCTTTATCAGAATTGGCACAAAAGGACAGCAAATACAAAATGATTCCTTGTACGATTACCGCTCTGGAACAAGTCAAGTTACCTGTTTCTGAAAAAAGTAAGGAAAAATATTTAATTCACATAACTAACGCAACTCAAAGGCATATGACTGATTCGGATAAATACAATCAATACACCGATCTTGTTGCAATTTACAGTGAAGCCAAAAACAACGGCTTCACATTAACTGATAAAATGCGTAATCTGATTGCACAGGATATGCAGCTTTCCCCAGCGCAGATCGGAAAATTTGATTATATCCGAAACAATGCCTCTGATGAACTTATCGACAAAATACAAAATAACAAAGTATCTATCAATGAGGCAAATGACATAGCACATCTTTCAAAAGATGAACAGAAAAAGGCTGCTAAAAAGCCTAAAATTATCGACACTTTAACCGAAGATAGCTATAAACTTACGGATTTTAACGATGTAACAAAAAAATTTGCTCAATTTACAAGCAATTACAACGAAGCTCTTAAAAGATCAGCTACCGCAAGCAAAGAACAGTATGCTAAACTATTAAAACATAAAGAAAATCTTGTAAAAGAACTTAATGCAATCAAAAAAATCGTAAATGATCTATAATAATTTTCTTATCCAGTGCATAGACTTGAAGTATACTAAACACAACTACAACGGGTCATGCGCTGGAAGTTTACTAACTTTACTAACACTTCTGCCCAAAACATAACAAATCCAGTCAATACAACTAAATTAAACACATAAGAAAATTCCACTAAAAAAAAAACAACTATGGTGGAGAGCGCCCAAATAAAACTAACAAAAGAAAAGCAAGAACAACAAGCCACACACAACATAGACACAGTGCCAAAAAATGAACCCCTGTAAATGTTAAAATATTTTCACGCTGTATTTTTCGTATAGCAAACACAGCCATCTCAACTATAGTGGACAGCAGTAAAAGTATATAACAATATTCAAGCGAGCAACTGGCAGCTTCTTTATTCATATTTGTACAGTTATTTTCAGGTGTGCGAGTATATCCATATTCCCTGGCAATCCTTTTAACAGTCGACAAGGAAATCCCCATAATAGCCGCAATCTGCTTATATGTATATATATTTTCGGATAGCATATTTAACACTTTTGTATTGCGTACATTTCTTTTTTCTTTTGTAGCTTCCTTTGCAGCCTCACGCTGCAATGAGCGCTGTGATTGTCCCAGCATTGTTACTTTAAGTTCTTCCTTGGTAAGTTTTAATTTTTCAATAATCCACGCATCAGGCAATCTATAATATCCACTATATGTTTCACTAACATTTTTATCAACAGAAGCAATTACATGGTTCACTTCCTGTACGGAGAGTGGACTTATAAATTCATCATTAAACTTAAATAATAATTCCTTTGCATTTGCATATATCTGTTTTGCCGTATTGTAATAAATAAAGCACATATACTCTCTGCGATTATTAGTACACTCTGCATTAAAGTATGTCTGTAGTTTAATTATTTGCTGCAGTCTGTTGTACAAAAACGTAGATGTACAGCCAACAAAGGAAATAAGCTTCATCTTTGTTGCCTCTTTTTTCACTGTTTTCACTATACATTCATCTTCATATTTCTTTATATAAATCTTAAAGTCCGAAAGTTCATAAAAATAAGCATTTCCAAAATAATCTGTTCCAATGTATGGAAGTGTACAGTATGCGTTAGCTGCAGTATTAAATGTTCCCGGCAATCGCACAATCCTTGCCAAATCATTTATAACAACTCTGTCAACATCTAATAAATTATTATCCTGCTGCATATAATACTGTAATATATCCGCCATTTTTGAATATAAATAACTATACAATCTTCTCTGTTTCTCTGTGTTCGGAGTAACTGCCAATGACTTTGTGAAAATATAATATATGCCTAATCCACGTCCTGTATTAGTAATAGCAGTAGGAGTAGGAATCACTTTTGCATTTACAAGTTCCAATATTTTATTATACGTTTTTAAAACGGCTCTTTTAATCTGTGCAGACGTTCCATCATGTTTGTCTAAATCAAAGTAGAAGCCATTTATTTCTCGAACATTTGCGGCCGTCCTACTTTTCCCGGAGGCATACAAATTAAGAGATACCCATGTATCCGTATGTGTATCAGAAGGAATCAGGTTGCACTTATCTAAGCATGCTTTCTGCTTCATTTTATTTGCAGTCTTCATGTTTATAAATGCGTAACTATTATGGTCATTGTGATAGAGCAGTTCAAGAAACTGTTGTGTACAGTTCATTTGTTCCAGATTGTTGCCAAAATATTTAACCGCTGCAAGTGCCATATTTCTAGACTCCTTTCTAAAATCTAAAAATGGGTAAACTTAATAAAGGTACACATATTCCCATTTCAAAAAATATGTACCAAATAATTTATATTTAATATATTTACTCCAAAAAAGTGTAACTTTAATAAAGGTAACGCAATCCCTATTTTAAAAAATAGAAAAGTTACCACTTTCACTTATTATTGGCATGAATAAACAAATAAAAAAGAGTGCCAATCATACTTCATTCCGTATGATTAACACTCTCTATACTTATGTTTAATAAATTCATTTCATATTCTGTAAAAATACAATAATTTATTTATTTTTCATCGTTTTAGCGTTTTAGCCCTTGACAATTTCAATCAGACTATTATATAATTTATCTACGATGATTCCATAAGTGCGTATGTGAATCATACGGAATAAACAAGTCGGCCAAAACTTGTTTATTCACATTGATAATTGTATGATAATTTAAAAAAGTTGTCAACAATTATTTTTCTAATTAAATAATACAATAACGGAGCTGTGTTTACAGCTCCGTTTTGTATTTTTAAAAGCAAATCATATATCACCATCTAAAAGCCTCCGGTATTCCCTTGGCATCCAGATATTTTTTTCTTGCATTTTCACGTTCTGCCGGGGTTGCAGCAGTGCAGTATGTCGAATATAATTCACGCTCAACTAATTTATTTAGCTTATTCTCTAATTCTGTTTTAATTTCATCATGTAACTTTTCATCATCAAACAAAAAATATTTCACTAAATTATAGAATACTTCTTCCGGTATCTTAATATTTTTCATAAAATCCTCCTTTTTTTGTCAGATATTGACAATTTTCTTTTAAATATATATAATTAATTTTGTAACTGTCAAGTTACAAAATGGCATTACATTTAAAACTGCGTGAAACTTATGTTTCACGTAGAAAAATGTAAAGGAGTCATTTATGAACAATTATTATGAACAAAAGCAACAGCAGGAGAGTATTAAGTTAAATATAACTCTTGCCAGATTACCTCAATTCTGTAACCAATTTTTTATAGGTATAAAAAATACTACGCAAATAAGTACACAGCTTCGATATGCTCGTGATCTTATACCATTTTTTGAATATTTTTCAAAGAGAAGGCAATGTGAGATATCTAATATGTCCATACACATTTTAAATGAAATAACTCCCGCGGAAATTGAGCAATATCTATTTCATTTGCAAAATTATACAGATTCTTCCGGGCATATACGAAGTAATGGGAGAGTAGGCATTAAAAGTAAGTTATCTGCTATTCGTGCATTATACCGTTATTGTTTTCATCATCAGCTTATTAATTTCAATAGTGCGGAGCTAGTTGATATTCCTATAATTGAGAAGAAATTAATTAAGCGACTTTCCACAAAACAAGTAGAAGATGTATTAACAAACATAGAATATGGCATTTACTTAAATAATAAGGAATATGCCTGGAATAAAATACTACGGACACGAGATTATGCGTTAATATCGTTATTACTCGGCACTGGTATTCGAGTATCTGAATGTGCTGGAATCGATACCGATGATATTAACTTTTGTCAGCATTATGTAAAAATAATTCGTAAAGGTGGAAAAGAAGATATACTATACTTCTCGGATGAAGTCAGCAATTCTTTATTAGAATATAAATCAAATAGAGAAAAAATAATTGCAAAAAATCCTTCTGATTCAAATGCCTTTTTTCTGTCTAAAAATCGTACTCGCTTATCTGTTCGTGCTATACAAAATATAACACATAAGTATACTAAACATATAAACGAGGTATCCCCACATAAATTACGTGCGACGTATGCCACTAATTTGTATATGGCAACACGCGATATATACTATGTTTCTAATGTATTGGGACATAGCAGCGTAGAAACCACTAAAAAGTATTATGCAGAAATTCCAGAAGAAATAAAGAGAAATATGCGCAATGCACTAAAATTAAGATAATTTTTTCGTTAAACGTAGATTTAGCGAAGTTATTCTACTTTGCATAGAACACTATAAAATCAAGCCAGAGGAACGTCTATCCTCTGACCTGATTTTATAGTTTAACACATTGTTCATTATTTGTTTTGAATTTCAAAAAAAACAGAGCGATACTTAAAACGCTCTGTTTTTATAACCTACATCTGCATACTATAATCTGGTTCAGGATATTGCATCGACATACTGTTCTGCATTATGTTTTGTATTTGCGGGTCTTTATTAAAATAATTCTGTGCTTCAAGCTTTCTATCCTGGTACATTTCCATAGCTGCTTCTATGTATTTATCCAGTTCCGCTTCAATAGTGTGGTATCGATTAAATACATCCTGTACGACATCTTCAAAAAGATAGTCTTCATCGGCATTTATTAGAGAATCATCCATTTTACGAAAATTATCTGCAAGATGCGCTTTTCTTCCTTCAGTAATATCTTCTCCAAGATGTGTACTTAGCATAATCGAAAAACAGTCTGCTTCAAATTCTCTCCGGTATGTATTCTTTATTGGATCAAATGCGCTGTGATCCATTACTGCATGTCCTAATTCATGAATTAGAGTTGAAAGTTTTTCACTCGAATTTAACGCATGATTTAATCCAATAAATTTATTTTGTGTATCATAAAATCCTCTTAAACTAATGCTGTTAATTTTTCTGTTTTCTACCGGCATTTTAAGATACTGTTTGCAGAAATTTGAAATACCTTTGACTAAAACATCTTTGTCTACACTGTTATATCCCATATTATAATAATCAGGATATTTTTCCTTTGGAAAATCTGTCTGTGAAATATCGAATACATGTCCTTCTTTAAAGTAAATCTTCTGTTTTGCTTCGATTTTTCCTTCTTTATACAACTTTTTTAATTCCTCCGGAGCTTCAGACAGCTTCACATACTGGTTACTGCCTGGAAGTGGTAACAGTGTAGTTTTTGCCGGTGCTAACACCTTTAATCCTTTTTCACCGCGTTTTACGCTGCACCCTTCCTCTTTCCATTTGGCAAACGATTTAACGAATGTAGCACCCCTATTTTGTCTTAATATAAGCATACTGTTTCTTGCACTATAGCTATGGAACTTTGTTCCAAATACAAGGAGTTCCGCAATTCTTTCCGGCCGGTCTGTGTAATTTATAGCAATATCCCGTATTTTCATGTTGATATTGTGCATTTTTTCAGCCCGATCTTTTATAAAATCTTCCTTTTTTTTCAATAATTGTTCCGGTGGCTTTTTAGCTTTTTCGGCCACTTTTCCATTTGTAGTGGCATATATTATTTTCTGCGCATTATACGCTACTTTTCCAATATTGCTATGGCTATATACACCATACTGTATGCCATTACTCTGTAGCAATTCTTTTATCTTTTCATCAATTACTTTTGCTTCCTCTGATGTTTGTAGTCTTCCGTCCTGTTCATAACTTGCATCTGCATCACGCTGTACAACAAATACAAAATTATTAAATTCGTTGTATTTTTGTACAACTTCTTTCTCATATTCCGGTGTAAGTTGTTTATTATACACGGTATTAAGAAGCAACGGTGCATCGGTTATAATAGCATCAACTTTTCCTTCAAGCCGCATCATGCGGTTATATTGTTCTTCTAAAATCTTTCTTTGACTGCTTTCAGAACCGTCAAGCAGTTCATTTCTGCCTTCCCATGCAAGTTCTTTTGCATATTCCTGGACATATTCTGCAACAAGCCCTCTTTTCTTTAATGTTGCTGCAATTTCCATACAGGCTGTCGTCTTCCCTGCTCCTGGACCTCCAAAGGCATTTATAACCAGTGTATGCTTTTTATCTTCCATATTACACACCCCCTATGCCATTTCTAAATCTGCGGCTGTAAACATCGGGTCTTGCAGTTCTTCGTTGGCCATTCTTGTAAATATTACACTGTCCTGCATTGTCTGTTGTTCCGGTATATTTTTTTCCTGTTCTGCCTGTTCCGGCTCACTTCGTTCAAGCAGCCGCTGTAATCTTAAATCTCCGACCTTATAAACCAACTTGTCATAATCTGTAAGTGTAAGATTTTCATTTGCAAGTATTGCAGCTTCACATTCCTCATACGTCTTATATACCTGTTCACTATAAGGTTTTAAACCTATTTCATCGCTCTCATCAATTACTACTATTCTGTAATAATCTTTCCATGTACCGAAGGCTTCCGCCGACCATTGCTTCTTGTTAAAATTTTCTTCCGGTGGTACATCATTTGTGCTTTCTATTGCAGCCAATGTTACGATGTCACCTTCAGAAATGTATTCATCTTCTTGCTCTTTTTCCTGTGCCGGTTCTTGCTGTACCGACTGTTTTACTTCTTCAGACTGCACTTCCTGTTTTACTGGCGCTGATTCTTCCGGTACTGATTGTTCTACTTCTTCAGACTGCACTTCCTGTTTTACCGGCGCCGGTTCTTCCGGTACTGGCTGTTCTACTTCTTCAGACTGTGCTTCCTGTTTTGCTGGCTCTGGTTCTTTTGCTACAGGCTGTTCTGTTTCAGATTGTTCCTGCATCTGTTCTTCTTTTAAGTGCCGGTCATGCTCCACAGATTTTTCCAGGTTATCAAGTCCTGTTATCGCTTTTTGTGTAACAACGCTAAGTTTATGCAGAATACTATTTTTCAATTCGTAAGGCTTCATGGCCATTTTTGTTTTTGAAAACTTCTTTTCTACTTTTTCATAATCAACTGCTTCTCTGCCTGCGAAGATACGAAAAGCATTGGCAATCTGCTGGTTTGCTCCCCGTAAACTTGTACCAAAGTTATCAATTTTTTCCAGAGTTTCCTTGACGGCTGCTTCTGACATTTTATTGTGTTCATGAATAACTTCCAGTCGATTCTTAAATTTTCCAAATTCTGCAACCTTATACAGTGCTTCTTTTCCTTTTATCTTTGTTTCATTTACGATTACAGCCGATTTTTCTTTGAATTTTTTTAATACATCTTTGATAACAGATTTTTGATAAGTGTTATATATTCTTGCTTGTCCAACTGCACCATTTGCTGTCTGATATACCGTATAATCTTCTTCCTTAAATGCAGTTCTGCGCAATTCTCTTAACTGCTTTTGTGTTTCAGAAATTTTTTCTGCCATGTCATTTAATGTGTTATCAAGCTGTTCCAATGTATGATATATGTCAGATACATTTTCTGCCTCACGCTGCATATTGTATATTTTAAGCTGCTCTACCAGTTCATTAATCGTTTCATCATTTAACATAATATCCATATCAATACACTCCCTTTACAATATTTTTTAGTATTTCTTCCTGTTCTGCAAAATCCAATGCCGTAAACGGAATGAGAGTTCCGTAACTGTCACAGAACTCTCCTCCATTCAATATTTCATTTTCATCAGGAATAAATGCAAGTTCATTATCTTCATCTAAAAAAATAGCTTTGTCCTTGTATCTTCCTACGCAGACCACTTCATCTAATACATCATTCCCCATAAAGCCTCCTAAAGTTCTAAAGTTCAATTCCTTCATTCATATCAATTTCCGGTTCTGGCACAGCTTCTTTAGATAACATTTCATTTAAAATGCTGCTTTCCTTTTTCATATCATTTGCTGTTTTTTCAAGGTTATCCAATTCTGAATCAAATACCAGGCTGAAGTCCTCTACCACATACAGAATTTTTTGTTTCGCATCGTATTCATACAAGGTATCTGATAAAACTTCTTCAGGTGCTACATCAGGATTAACTGCATTTATCATGTTCTGCAGTTCTTCTGCTTCAATTCCTGTTTGTTCCGGAACTACAATAACCTCATGCACGCTTGAAGGAATAACAAAATAATTTCTTCCAAATTTTTCTGCCAGTTGTTCCATTACTCCTGGATAAAACATTGCAGCTGCTCCATTGAACTGCTCTGTATTTGTAAGCGTATACATACCAAATCCCAGCTTTTTACCATCATTTAACGGTATTTCTTCTTTAATTCCATATGCCATTTTCTCTACATCAAGCAGTTGTGGTGGATTCAATATTGGCGTATTTTTTACTGCCAATGTATGTAACTGTTCCTGTGTGATTTTGTAATACTGCATCATTTCATTTGTTATAACTGCCCGCCCATTAAATTTTTCTCCGGAGGAAGACGTCATACCACAATCAATTTGATACAGCATAACCAGGTTATTCATTCTCATGTGCGGATGAGCCGCAAGATATTCCGGACTTTGTTTATCATAAGAAGATACCGTAAAAGTAATTTTATCCTTTATATTTGAAAAATCTTTTATGTCTTCCAACTGTGGGATATTAGTTACTGTCTGCATACGTAATTCAGCGATTTCTTCCAATACATCATTTATTCCTTTTTTCGGAATATCCGTATAAAATTCATTAAGATGAATTGCCGGTACAACCATTTCTCCAGGCTTTTTGATAAGCAAACTGTCTAACTGCACACCATTATTCTTTTCCGTATGTCTTATTGCAATATCCGCATCTTTATATTCTTCCGGAAGATAATCCTTAATGGATTTTCCAATTTTGTCTAAAAATTCACTGTACTCCATCTCTTGCTTTCTCCTTTAAATTTTTATACTTTTTGCTATACGCTGCATATAGTTCTTTCTTTGCTTTTGGAATTTTTTCAATTTCTACTACGACTTTTAAATCTTCTCTTTTCATGGCTGCTCCTTAATGCTTTTTAATTAAATGGTAAATCATCGTCTATTACATTATCCGGTACATTTACAGAACCGGTATCATTCACACTTGAACTTTTGCTCTCTGCAAACTCAAATCGGTCAATAACAAACTGCACCGTATATACTTTTGCCCCTTCTTTGTTGGTATACTTTCCTGTCTGTACATGTGCTTCAACTACAAGTTTTGTACCCTGCGTACAGTATTGCTCTATACGCTCTGCATTTTTTCCAAATGCTACGCATGGCAGAAAATCCGCAGACTGTGCCTCTGTTTTTGTGTATCTGTCAATTGCCAAATTAAAATTTGCAACTGCCATATTACTCTGATCTGCTCCGGGAACATGTCGTACTGTTGGCATTCGCGTAAGTCTTCCAACACCAATAAATTTGTTCATAGATTTTTTTACAACCTCCTGTTTAAATATTTTTAAAATATAATTTATTTAAAAATCAATTGTATTTTACTTTAAAAAAAATGGGGAATCATCATCATAAATGATATTGATTTTTGATTTTATTTGTGTTATAGATGAAAAAAACAGGGTGTGTAATACCCTGTTTCATAAGATTTTTTATTCTTTCATTATGTCGTTTATAATTTTGTTTATTTCTTCATATATTCCTTTTCATAAAATTCTGTTTCTTAACTCTGTACCGCTAGCAATTTATCAATTTCGGCTATTCTTTTTAGTAAATCTTTTTTCTCCTTTTGGAGTTCATTTATATCAATTTTATTATTTTTTTCAATATTTTCCGCATTTACAGCATGTTCTTCCTGAATGATTTCAACTATCATCTCATCCGCATTAATAGAATATACATCTTTTTCATATATACTTTTAATAACATTTCGTACTATAACAACACTTCCTTCAACAATAACCGTTTTCCAATTAACTGCACTTCCTTCACTGGTAGCATATCCTTTTGTAAATGCAATATCTTCACCAACTTTTGCCCCTGAACGTCTTCCTGTTGCATATGCTATTGTTTTACCAAAAAAAGAAATTCCTTCACGCATACTTTCAATTTCTTTTAAAAATGTAATTCTAAGTGTAATTGTATCTATTTCAATTGTTGTGTCATCGTAACCATAGACATCCTTTAACAATTCACGAATTGCCGGTACAAATACCTTATCAGTAACCCATGCACCACCTCGCCATGATGCATCCCCAATCATTTTAACTCTTTTTATAAATTCTTTATTATAAGGCGTATATATATATGCCTTATTACCTTTTATTTCTATTCTAATATTCATTTTCCTTGTCCTTTACATTTAATATATTTTACTTTTAAAACTTCCCATAAACTACCTGTTTATTCAGACAGCTTAATTTATTCCTGCCGCTTTTAACAACTGTTTTAAATTATTGTGTGTATCTATGCTTAAAGCTGGAACTTTTATCAATTCTACACCATTTTCATTACAAAACTGTTCCAGTAATTTAAGCCCTGTTCCATTAAAGGCTAATCCATATTGCATAAATCCATTAGAACACACTCCTGACCCCTGTATAATCATTTTATTTTTCTCATTAAATTTTTTTATTGTTTGAGAAAGATTATCTCGTGTCCAAGCGTATATATATATTCCATCTGTCACAATTTTTTTCATTTTTCCTCCTCTGCTGGTGCTGCCTGAATAAGATGATTTAAATATTTAGCATTATCTTCGAGCAAATAACCAACTGTTATGTTCACAATTTTTCCATAGGTGTAAATATCTTCATGCACAACTCTGTTAATATAATATTGTGCAATATTTTTTGCTACTTTTTTTGCCACACGCACAAAAATCTCATTCTGCATTTCATCTGATTTAATTTTTTCATCAATATCTTTGACTATTTGCCCAACTTCATCTTCCGTTAATTTGGAGCTATTACAAAAAATAATATCTTCATAATCTTCATCAGTTAATTCATCTTGATTAAGTTTTTCCATAATAGTCTTTTTTTCAAGTTCTTCTCTCAATAATTCTTTTTCTTTCTTTAAATCATCTTTAAAAGACCTATACCCTTTAATATGCGAACGCGTATATGATTTATCATAAAATCGAAAAGCATCAGCTTCTTTTTCATCACAAATAAAGTAAAGCTTAACATATGTCAAACATCCTTCAAAATCATAGTTCTCTACCCCCATTAAGACAGTCCCTTTTTCAATTTCTCCAATTTTTTCAAACTTTTTAAGAAAATTGATAAATTCATCGTCCATTCTCCATTTCATTTTTATCTCTTTTCCATCCATAGTATTAGCCCTTTCTTTTAATAAATTTATTACAGTATATTTTACTATTAT
>OHDQ01000639.1_pt1 | contig 12501 bp, 10 predicted proteins | sample 1606421 | NCBI WGS metagenome assembly OHDQ01 (sample SAMEA3879589, study PRJEB24766) | human gut metagenome | biome: human-associated habitat; feature: feces | place: USA | collected 1985/1987
AAGCTTCCCAAGGGAGCGCTTTTGGTGGGACCTCCGGGAACAGGTAAGACTCTGTTAGCAAAGGCGGTGGCCGGAGAAGCGCATGTGCCATTTTTCTCCCTGTCCGGTTCTGATTTTGTGGAAATGTTTGTGGGTGTGGGAGCATCCCGTGTCCGGGATCTGTTTGAAGAGGCGAAGAAAAATGCTCCCTGTATTATTTTCATTGATGAGATTGACGCCATTGGTAAAAGTCGTGACAGCAGATTTGGCGGTGGAAATGATGAGAGAGAGCAGACATTGAATCAGCTTCTGGCAGAGATGGATGGATTTGATTCGTCCAAAGGTATTCTGATTCTGGCGGCTACCAACCGGCCGGAGATTTTGGATCCAGCGCTTTTAAGACCGGGACGATTTGACCGGAGAATTATTGTGGAACGGCCGGATCTGAAGGGAAGAGTGAATATTTTAAAGGTGCATTCCAAGGATGTTTCTTTGGATGAGAGCGTAGATCTGGATGCGATTGCGCTGGCAACCTCTGGGGCAGTGGGATCTGATCTGGCAAATATGATCAACGAGGCGGCTATTCTGGCAGTCAAGAATGGCAGAAGGGCAGTTTCACAAAAAGATCTCTATGAGGCGGTGGAAGTGGTTCTTGTAGGTAAAGAGAAGAAAGACAGAATTCTCAGTCAGGAAGAACGCAAGATTGTATCGTACCATGAAGTGGGTCATGCGCTGTTAAGCGCTTTGCAGAAAGATGCGGAGCCGGTACAGAAGATTACGATAGTGCCGCGTACCATGGGAGCGCTGGGGTATGTTATGCAGGTTCCTGAGGAAGAGAAATATCTGAACAGTAAGACAGAGCTGGAGGCTATGTTGGTGGGACTTCTGGCAGGTCGTGCAGCGGAAGAAATCGTTTTTGGCAATGTGACTACGGGAGCATCTAATGATATTGAGAAAGCGACACAGATTGCGCGAGCTATGATCACGCAGTACGGTATGTCAGAGAAGTTTGGGCTTATGGGGCTGGCTTCCGTGGAAAACCAGTATCTTGGCGGTCAGGCAACGCTCAACTGCGGGGATGCTACGGCTACCGAGATCGATCATGAAGCGATGCTGATGCTAAAAAATGCTTATGATCAGGCGAAGGACATTCTGGTTCAGCATCGGGAGGCGTTGGATAAGATCGCCGCTTTTCTGATTGAGCGGGAAACTATCACTGGTAAGGAATTTATGGAAATTCTTCATCAGGTGGAGGGAACTGCACTGGAAGAACAGCAGCCGGAAAATATAGCATTGGAGACGAAAGAAGACGGCGAAATAAAGATAGAAGAAAATTAGTCGGAGACTGTCGCACATAGACATTTAAGAGAATATTTATGCGCAAACGGAGTTTGATGGCATAAATATTCCCAAATGTTTATGTTGATAGTCTCATTTTTATTTTGAAAGAAGGGGGAGAATCCATGTTTGATATCCAGGAAGAATTAAAAAAGCTTCCGGGAAAACCGGGAGTCTATATCATGCACGATGAAAAAGATGAGATTATCTATGTGGGGAAGGCGGTCAGCCTGAAAAATCGAGTACGCCAGTATTTTCAGAGCAGCAGAAATCTGGGAATCAAGAAGGAGCAGATGGTGCAGCAGATCGCCCGATTTGAATATATCATTACCGATTCGGAGGTAGAAGCTCTGGTCCTGGAGTGTAACCTGATCAAAGAGCATCGCCCGAAATATAATACGATGCTGAAGGATGATAAAAGCTATCCCTTTATCGAGGTGACAGTGGATGAGGAGTATCCGAGGGTATTGTTTGCCAGAAAACAGAAGAAAGATAAGGGAAAATATTTTGGACCGTATACCAGCGCTGGGGCGGTAAAAGATTCTCTGGAGCTCATTCGGAAATTGTATCATGTACGGACCTGCAGCAGGAATCTTCCACGGGATATTGGAAAAGAACGTCCCTGCCTGTATTATCATATCAAACAGTGTCAGGCGCCCTGTCAGGGGTATGTGTCTAAGGAAGAATATCGGGCGCAGATTGACGGGGTATTGGATTTTCTGAACGGAGATTATAAGAAATTGTTAAAAGAGCTGGAGCAGAAAATGTTGGCGGCCTCAGAAGAGTTGAAATTTGAAGAGGCGGCAGATTATAGGGATCTGATGCAGAGTATTCAAAAAATCGGGGAGCGACAGAAGATCACGGGAAGTCAGGGAGAGGACAAAGATGTGATCGCGCTGGCAGCGGATGAGGAGGATGCAGTGGTGCAGGTGTTCTTCATCCGAGACGGAAAAATGATCGGAAGAGATCATTTTTATCTTCGCATTGCGGCGGATGCCAGCTCCAGTCAGGTACTTTTAAATTTTGTGAAACAGTTTTATGCGGGAACACCATTTATTCCAAGAGAACTGATGCTGCAGGAAGAAATTGAAGAGATTGATGTATTGGAGGAATGGTTGTCAAAGAAGCGAGGGCAAAGAGTGCATATCCGCGTGCCGAAAAAAGGGACGAAAGAAAAGCTGGTGGAACTGGCGGCAAAGAATGCGCAGATGGTGTTGTCCCAGGATCGGGAAAAGCTGAAAAGGGAAGAGGGAAGAACGATTGGGGCGATGAAAGAAATTGCCGATCTGCTGGAATTGAAGCAAGTGACCCGGGTAGAGTCGTATGATATTTCCAATATCAGTGGTTTTGAATCGGTGGGGTCGATGGTGGTTTATGAGAAAGGAAAGCCGAAAAAAAGTGATTATCGAAAATTTAAGATCAAGTCCGTGAAAGGACCGGATGATTATGCCAGTATGGAAGAGGTTCTTTCCCGGCGTTTTGAACGTGGGCTAAAGGAACAGCAGGAGGAGGCAGAAAATGGATTCAGCCGTTTTCCAGATCTGATTCTGATGGACGGAGGAAAAGGGCAGGTGCACATTGCGGAGCAGGTGCTGGAAAAACTGGGGATCGATATTCCTGTCTGCGGTATGGTGAAGGATGATAATCACCGTACCCGGGGGCTGTATTTTCATGATCGGGAGATCCCCATCAGCCATTCCACGGAAGGATTTAAGCTGATTACGAGAATTCAGGACGAGGTACACCGCTTTGCCATAGAATATCATCGACTGCTGAGAAGTAAGGGGCAGATTCACTCTGTTTTGGATGATATTTCAGGAATCGGTCCTGCCCGGCGAAAAGCCCTGATGAAACAATTTAAGTCATTGGAAGCTATTCGGGAAGCGTCAGTGGAAGAATTACGGCAGACGCCTTCCATGAGTGAGCAGGCGGCAAAAAAAGTCTATGAATTTTTTCATCAGTGACCGGCTCTATATTGCAACTGGAAATACCGTATGATACAATCAAATGAGATTAATGGCTATGTTGACAGACCAGTGAAAATGGAGAAAGTTTCCGGTCTGTTGCAAGGACCAGGAAAAGGAGATGGAATATGAAGGCTGTAAAATTGACACAAATGGTGGAAGAGATGAATCTGAAGAATCTTACACCTAATGTGGATATGGAAAAAATCCGCATTACACTTCCGGATATCAATCGGCCTGCTTTGCAGCTTACCGGGTATTTTGAACATTTTGCTTCAGAACGAGTGCAGATCATCGGTTACGTGGAGTATACCTATCTGATGCATCTGGAGAAGGAAAAAAGACTTCGCTGTTTTGAAGAATTTGTTTCAAAGAAGATTCCCTGTGTGATTTTTACGACAATGACAGAACCAGATGAGGACATGCTGGCTCTGGGAGTACAGTATGAGGTTCCCATATTGGGTACCGAGAGGACAACCTCGAATTTTATGGCAGAGATCATCCGTTGGCTGAACGTGCAGCTGGCGCCCTGTATTTCTATCCACGGCGTATTGGTGGATGTATATGGAGAAGGCGTTCTGATCATGGGAGAGAGCGGAATCGGTAAAAGCGAGGCGGCTCTGGAGCTCTTAAAGCGGGGACATCGTCTGGTAAGTGATGACGTGGTGGAGATCAGCAAGGTCAGCGATGTGACGCTGGTGGGAACCGCGCCGGATATTACCCGCCATTTTATTGAACTGCGGGGAATAGGAATCATCGATGTGAAAACCCTGTTTGGTGTGGAAAGTGTAAAGAATACCCAGTCTATCGATCTGGTGATCAAGCTGGAGGAATGGGATCGGGATAAAGAATATGACCGTCTGGGACTGAAAGAAGAATATACAGAGATTCTGGGAAATAAAGTGGTGTGTCATTCCCTGCCTATTCGTCCGGGACGGAATCTGGCGGTGATTGTGGAATCAGCAGCCGTCAACCACAGACAGAAAAAGATGGGGTATAACGCCGCTCAGGAATTATATAACCGTGTGCAGGCGAATCTTGCAAGGAGAAGAGAGGAGTAGAGAAAATGGCAGACTATTGTTTTGGAATTGACATTGGTGGAACAACTGTAAAATGCGGGCTTTTTACGACAAATGGAGAACTGTGCGACAAATGGGAAATTGTTACCCGGACAGAGGACGGGGGAAAAGAGATTCTTCCTGATGTGGCGAAAGCTATTTGTGAGAAGATGCAGGAAAAAGGAATCACAAGAGAACAGGTGACTGGTGTGGGCGTAGGTGTTCCGGGACCCGTTATAAAAGAACGTGAAGTAACGGTAGCGGTGAATCTTCACTGGGGTTATACCATGCTGGCAGATGAACTGGAAAAATTACTGAATGGGATTCCTGTAAAAGTAGGAAATGATGCAAATGTGGCTGCTTTGGGAGAAATGTGGAAAGGCGGCGGAGAGGGAACCAGAAGTCTTATCATGGTTACTCTCGGTACCGGTGTAGGCGGCGGCATCATTGTGGATGGAAAGATTGTGACGGGATCCCATGGCGCAGGCGGCGAGATCGGTCATGCATGTGTGGATCCTTCTGAGACGGAGACTTGTAACTGTGGAAACAGAGGATGTCTGGAACAGATGGCGTCAGCTACCGGAATCGTTCGGCTGGCAAGAAAGATTTTGGCAGAAGAGACAGAAAATACAGTATTGAATCCAGAGAAGATCAGCGCAAAAGATATTTTTGATGCGTACAAAGAGGGAGATACAGTGGCAGCAAAGATCGTGGATCGTTTTGCGGAATATCTGGGAAATGCCCTTGGAATCTTTGGATGTGTGGTGGATCCGGAGATCTTCGTTATCGGAGGCGGCGTATCAAAAGCAGGTCAGCCTTTGATCGACGCGGTGAAAAAATATTATCAGAGAGATGCATTTCTTTCCTGTAAAGATACCCCGATTGTACTGGCAAAGTTGGACAATGATGCGGGAATTTACGGAGCTGCAAAACTGGTAGTAGAATAAATTAAGAAGAAAAACAGACGTGGCTGCTGCCCGAAACAAAGGATCGGGACAGCAGCCACGTCTGTTTTTTGAAAATCTAAGAATTAGTCATCTGGTTCTTCTTCGCCAGCGCCATCCGCAGGAGGCGCTGTAGCGGGAGGTGCAGCGGGCGTATTGGTTCCGCCATCCGCAGGCGGCGGTGTAACTGCGGGAGGTGTAGTTCCTTCTCCTGTAGATCCCGCGGGCGGTGTGGTCGTGCCAGTTTCCGGTGCCTGGGGAGTCGTGCCATCTCCACCTTCCGGAACAGTGCCGTCAGATCCTGCCAGAGGATCTTCGGTAGGCGTTGGGATTGGTGTAGGCTCTGGAGTGGGCGGAACGTAATGCTGGGTACACCGGGTAGTAGGAATCGTGGAAGATTCAAAATATTCTGTCCGTGTACTGCAGCCCAATCCTGCCAGAAGTCCGCTTTCGCTGCAGATGGTTGCCTGCTGTACGCTGGAAGGAACTTCGAAATCAGCAGAGGGAAGTTCACTGTGGATTCTACTCATAACGTTCTTCCACAGAGTTTTGTGGAAGCTTTTACAGTCATCCAAAAGGAATTCATTGGTATCATATCCTGCCCATACTGCGCAGGTATAATAAGGGGTAAATCCGGCAAACCACACATCGCGGGTAGCAGATGTGGTACCTGTTTTACCGGCTACCGGCATATTATCCAGCTTCAGATCGCTACCAGTACCGTCTCCCTCGTTGACAACGCTTTCCATGGCGGAAGTGAGAAGGTAGGCAGTGCTGTCGCGAAAAACTTGTTCCGTTTTCGGTTTGTTTTCCAGAAGAACGTTTCCATTCTGATCCAGAACTTTCGTGTAGAACACCGGTTTAATGTAAGTTCCCTTGTTGGCAATGGCCGCGTAGGCAGCAGTAAGCTCCAGTGTGGAAACACCGGTGGTGATACCTCCCAGGGCGGTAGGTTCCCGGGCATCGTCAAAGACCTGTCCGTTAATGACCTTGTGATCGGTAACTTCTTCAAATCCCAGACGTTTCAGGTAGTTGTAGCCTACCCGTGGGGTCAGGTCACGGAAAGCCTGAATGGCAATGGTATTACAGGAAACCTTGATAGCATCCCGGATGGTCATAGTTCCCCGGTAACCGCTGTAAGCGTTTTTCACAGGACGATGGGTATCTTCATAGGTGATTGCTTGGTCCACATAAGTATCTGCCAGAGTAAGACTCAGATCATTGATGGCGGGACCGTATACAGCTAGTGGTTTGAAAGTAGACCCGGGCTGTCGATAAGTATCGGTGGCGCGGTTCAGTGTGAGGCTGGCGGTCTTTTTGCCGCGGCCGCCTACGATGGCTTTTACATAACCGGTGTGCTGATCGATGATCACCATAGAAGACTGCGGCTGAGGAGAAAAGCTCATGCGTTCCGCTACGATCTTATCCCCTTCTGCAACTACGGCTGCTTTGTATTTGTCTACATAAGACTGCGCTTCTTCTTCTGAGTCGAACAGTAAGTCAAACTGGTCGTCTTCGTGGTCGCGGAAATATAGCCGCATCATTTCTTTACTGTAGTTTTGCGTTGTTCCATCTGCTTTTTCTACAGTGAGAGCCCAGTCAAGTCCCAGCTGGATTGAGGAGGGAAAATTTTCCTCATTCTGGTATTCTTCATCTAAAATCGCCTGAATATCGGGATCCTGTGTGGTATAAATGCTCAAACCGCCGCTGTAGAGAGCATTTTGCGCCTGTACCTTGGTATAGCCCAGCTGCGTTTGAAAATCATTGATAAGCTGAGAGGTCAGTTCATCCGTGAAATAGGAATAAGGTTCGGCAGTCTGTTGGGTAGAATCGGTTTCTTTGATTCGCTCGTATACATTATCTGCCAGCGCTTCATCGTGTTCTTCCTGAGTGATATACCCCTGTTCCAGCATATTGCGGAGCACTTTTTTTCGACGTTCTGCATTTTTCTCCGGATGACGGATGGGATTGAACGCATAGGGGTTCTGAGGAATGGCGGCCAGTACGGCGCATTCTGATAAAGTGAGATCTTCCGAGTTTTTGCCGAAATAGCGCTGAGCAGCAGCCTGTACACCGTAGGTTCCCGCTGACAGGTTGATAGTGTTCAGATAGTTCTCCAGAATCACACTTTTTGCATCCATACCTTCCGCAGTCAGAGAGGCTTCTAATTGTAATGCCAGATACTGTTCCTGAAATTTACGGGTAAAACGCTCGATTTTTCCCTCATTTGTCCAGTTGGTAAAGACGTTATTTTTCAGAAGCTGCTGAGTTAGCGTGCTGGCGCCTTCATTGAATTTGAAGCCGCGGGCCACTCCATTGACAAAAGCACGGAGAATACCACGAACGTCGATACCATTATGCTCATAAAAACGTTCATCTTCGATCGCAACAATTGCATGCTGCATATCAAGGGGAATCTTGTCAATGGAAACAGACATACGGTTTGCAGTGGGCGCAGAGAGCTTCTGAAGCATATTGCCGTCCGCATCGTATACAAAAGTCGCATTTCCGATAGGCATAATATTTACATCAGAAATATCCGGCGCGTTGTCGATGATCGCCCGAAATGCGCCGACACCCATGCATGTTATAATCACGCATACAGCAGCGATGCTGAGGAAAAGAACCCGCAATGCAGTGACGCCTGCTTTATTTCCCATACGAGAGGAAGCAGAAGTCAGCTTGGCGCGTTTTTTCTGCGTGGATTTTTTACCATAATTCATGTGAGTACCTCCTTTATCCGTTTATTATAACAAATTACAATTTTTATGGAAAGACTAAAATAAAAAGTTCATATTTTCCTTCCTAAAAGGAAAGAAATTCTTTATAATAGTTACGTACTATCTAGATGTTAGGGGAAAAGATGCCTGACGAATTGTTTCGTGCTACGCACTCTCACAATTCTGCCCCAAATTCGGATATCGTGGAGCATAAAGGCATAAAACCACTTATGTGCAAGCACAACGTGGTTTATGACCTTTTGCCCCTGGCATCATTATCTATATTAAGGAGAATAACCATGTTGGAGAGATATAAAACAGTCTATCGGGGGAATGTGGGAGAAATCGTTGAAAAAAAATCCCGTTTTATAGCTACTGTGCGTTTGGTGGAAAGTGAAGAGGAAGCGTTGCAGTTTATTGAGGAGATGCGGAAAAAATATTGGAATGCCACGCATAATTGTTTTGCCTACGTGATCGGCGAGCGCAGAGAACTTGTGCGGTGCAGCGATGATGGGGAGCCCAGCGGGACAGCGGGCAAACCGATGTTGGATGTGCTTCTGGGGGAAGAATTGTATAATACGGCGGTGGTTGTTACCCGGTATTTTGGAGGAACCCTTCTGGGAACCGGCGGTTTGGTTCGGGCTTATTCCAAAGCAGTTCAGGAAGGACTTGCCCAGAGTGAGATCATAGAAAAACAGTACGGCAGTATTCTGGAAATTGGGACAGATTATCAGGGATTGGGAAAAATCCAGTATATGGTAGGAGAAAAAAAACTTCCGGTATTAGAGTCAGAATATACAGATAAAGTAACCATGAAAATATTACTGCCAGTGGCAGATACGGAACGATTTGTGGCGGAACTGACAGAAGGAACCAATGGAAGAGCTCAGATAGAAGAAAAAGAAAAGCTGTACTATGCGGTTTTAAATGGAAAAGTACTGATGGGAGACGATCTGAGACCGGAATGACCGAATCCTTAAGTGGGAGATGGGACTTGAACCCATACGGGAAACATGTGCGCAAAATATGGAGCGAAGTACCGCATTGTAAGCATATTAGAATATTTATGCCGAACCAAACGAATTTGTCGAGCACGTCTTTGAGACTGTAGGCTCAAAGCGGGCGCAGACTGAGTTTGGCGGCATAAATATTCCAATCAACCTTCTTACAGAGTTTCCGGTTCCGGATATTCCTCACCGAAAGTGTCTACCGTAATCGTTGCGATCACCTGGTCTTCCAGTGGTCTGTCACGGAAATCGGTAGGTGTATTTGCGATTTTATCTACTACCTCAAGACCTTCTGTTACTTTACCGAAAGCGGCATAGGAACCGTCCAGATGAGGAGAAGTTTTGTGCATGATAAAGAACTGGCTTCCAGCAGAATCGGGATGCATAGCTCTTGCCATGGACAGAACGCCCGGAGTATGTTTCAGATCATTGGTGAAACCATTCTGGGGAAATTCGCCTTTGATGGAATAGCCGGGACCGCCCATGCCGGTTCCGTCAGGGCATCCTCCCTGAATCATGAAGCCGGGAATTACACGGTGAAAAATTCTTCCGTCATAGAAGCCTTTTTTTACCAGACTGATAAAATTATTTACGGTATTGGGGGCGATCTCAGGATATAACTCTGCTTTCATTACATCGCCATTTTCCATTGTGATTGTAAGTATTGGATTTGCCATTGGAAATCTCTCCTTTGCTGAAAATTTATGATGCCATTATAAGCTTTCCGGAGAAAAGGTGCAAGCAAAATCTCCCGGATACTTGCCTGAGCGAGGGAACGTGTGCTATACTTTTCAGCAGACTTAACATTATCTTAATTAAGAAATCAGAGAGGATAAAGCTATGATAATAGAAACGAACAGCGCAGAAGAGACGTATGCGCTGGGAAAAAAGCTGGGAGAAGCAGCCAAGCCGGGGCAGATATATACCCTGATCGGTGATCTGGGTGTGGGAAAAACCGTATTTACTCAGGGGATGGCGCATGGATTGGAAATTACAGAGCCTATTAGCAGTCCTACCTTTACCATTATTCAGGAATATGAGGAAGGGCGTCTGCCTTTTTATCATTTTGATGTATATCGGATCGCTGATCCGGAAGAAATGGAAGAAATCGGCTATGACGATTATTTCTTTGGACAGGGTGTGTGCATGATCGAGTGGGCAAATCTGATCGAAGAACTTCTTCCGGAAAATATTATTCAGGTAGTTATAGAAAAAGATCTGGAAAAAGGTTTTGATTACCGGAGAATCACGATAACAGGATTGGAAGGGATGGAAGAAAATGAAGATATTGGCGCTTGACAGTTCAGGACTGGTAGCTTCCGTGGCTGTAATAGAGGATGATAATCTTCTGGCGGAATATACCGTGAATTATAAAAAGACACATTCTCAGACCTTATTGCCTATGTTGGATGAGGTCAGTCGTATGATTGAGTTGGATTTGGAAAGTATCGACGCTATTGCAGTGGCAGCAGGTCCGGGTTCCTTTACGGGGCTGCGTATCGGCTCTGCCACGGCAAAAGGGCTGGGACTGGCTTTGAAAAAGCCGTTGATCGGGGTTCCTACCGTAGCGGCTTTGGCATATAATCTTTATGATGTGCCGGGAATTATCTGCCCGCTTATGGATGCCAGAAGAAATCAGGTGTATACGGGATGGTACCGTTTTGAAAAGCATCAAATGCTCACGGTGAAAGAACAGACAGCCATGGGCGTAGAAGAACTGGCGGAGGAATTGAATCAGAAAGGGGAGCCTGTCACTTTTTTGGGAGACGGTGTAGCCGTGTACAGAGAGCTTCTGAAAGAAAAGCTTCAGGTTCCATTTGCGTTTGCCCCGGTGCATCTGAATAAACAGCGGGCAGGGGCGGTGGCGGCGCTGGGAGCCGTATATTTTGCAGAGGGAAAAATAGAAACAGCGCGGGAGCATCAGCCGGAATATCTTCGGGTTTCTCAGGCAGAGCGGGAACGGGCAGAAAGAGAAGCAAAGAAAAAATGATAAAAATCAGAGAAATGCAGTTGGATGACCTGGAACAGGTGATGACCATCGAGGAGGCTAATTTTTCAGTGCCATGGACAGAAACCGGATTTTTCACTTTTTTGCTCCGGGAGGATACGTTATTCCTGGTGGCAGAGGAAGGAGAGAAGATTCTGGGATACTGCGGCGTAGTCACGGTACAGGATGAGGGCGATATTACCAACGTAGCAGTGGAAAAAAACAGCCAGAATCAGGGAATTGGGAAAAAGCTTCTGGAAGAAATGTTCCAGCGGACCCAAAAGGCAGGGGTCTGCCGTCTGTTTTTGGAGGTGCGGGCAGGAAATGCTGCGGCGCTTCATTTATATGAAAAGATGGGGTTTGTACAGATGGGGATCAGAAAAAATTATTATGAGCAGCCGGTGGAAGACGGCGTTGTTATGATGCGGGAAAAGGCGCCGGATACAATAGTGTGACCTGGTGGAAACTCCCAGTAGACTTATTTGTAAAATTTGATATCATAGGGTTGAGACTGAACAATCATTACAGTATGAACACAGGAGAAAAACCTTCAGGAGGATATCAATGAAAAAATACGAAAATGGCAGATTGATAAAAGTTGTATGTAATCAGTGCGGACGGGAAATCAAAACAGAGGCTGACATGATAAAAGAAGGGATTTGCAGCGTGGATACAGACTGGGGATATTTTTCGGGAAAGGACGGGGAGCGTCATCAGTTTGATCTGTGCGAGGAGTGTTATGACCTTCTGGTTGGCAGATTTTGTATACCAGTGGAGATTTCCCAGCAGACGGAATTATTATGATGCCGGAATTGCGAGAATGCATAATACGAGACAATGCATCGGAGATCTTAGAAAAGATTGACCGAAGGGAAGAATAGAGGAACGCTATGTTAGATGTTTGTTTGTTGGGGACAGGAGGAATGATGCCGCTGCCATACAGGTGGCTGACATCGCTGATGACCCGCTGCGACGGAAGCAATTTATTAATAGACTGCGGAGAAGGTACGCAGGTAGCGCTGAAGGAAAAGGGATGGAGTCCGAAGCCTGTGGATGTGATATGTTTTACCCATTACCATGCGGATCATATCAGCGGCCTGCCGGGACTTCTGCTGACCATGGGCAATGCTGAGAGAACGGAGCCGGTGATTATGATTGGGCCGAAGGGCCTTGAAAGAGTGGTGGGAGCGCTTCGGACGATTGCGCCGGAGCTGCCTTTTCCCCTCCGTTTTATAGAACTGTCGGAGCCGAGAGAGCAGTTTCAGATCGGACCTTACGTAATAGATGCCTATAAGGTGAACCACAACGTAACGTGTTATGGATATTCGATTTCCATTCCGAGAAAAGGCAGATTTGACGTGGAGCGGGCCAGGCAGCAGCAGATCCCCCAGAAATACTGGAACAGACTCCAGAAGGGGGAGACGGTGCAGGACGGAGAGAGGACGCTGACTCCGGATATGGTTCTGGGCCCTGCGAGGAAGGGAATCCGTGTCACCTACTGTAC
>OHDQ01000642.1_pt1 | contig 12442 bp, 11 predicted proteins | sample 1606421 | NCBI WGS metagenome assembly OHDQ01 (sample SAMEA3879589, study PRJEB24766) | human gut metagenome | biome: human-associated habitat; feature: feces | place: USA | collected 1985/1987
AAACCTCCTGTAACATCCGAAGATGAGCTAATTGTTTAGTTTAATGTAGCAAGAACTGCTCCTGATTCAATTGCATCACCGACAGCTACATTAATACTTGCAACTGTTCCATCTTCCGGTGCTACAACCGGGATTTCCATTTTCATTGCTTCAATGACAACAACCGTATCTCCGCTTTTCACTGTCTGACCAACAGATGCCTCAATCTTAAATACTTTTCCTGCCGCACCTGCTTTTACTTCTACACTTCCTGCTGCCGGTTTCGCTGCTGCCTTTGCCGGTGCTGCTTTTGGTGCTGCAACAGGTGCTGCCACTGGTCTTGCAGCCGGTGCAGTGCCATTAGCCACTTCTTCTACTGTTACATCATATACATTTCCATTTACTGTAATTGTATAGCTTTTCATATTGATTTCCTCCTAAAACGCCTATGCATTCCATTTTCCTGGTTTTCTTCTTTTTTTAATCGATCTTACAACAAATCCATCTGAGGATGTTCCCTCTGCTGCAGCAATTGCTGCAGTAATCACAGCCACAAGTTCCAGATCATCTGTTTCATCTGCGATCTCAGTTTCCTCAACAACAACCGGCGCTGCTTCTGACGGCTCTTCTTTTTTCTTTCCGGAAAATTTCTCCGCAATTACCGGAATATATTTCATAAGAGAAATCAGCCATGCCATAAAGATTAACACAACAAATACAGTTCCCATTCCAAGCAATGTATTAAGTCCTGCTTTCTTTAAGATCTCTCCTGTAGAATACTGTGCATCTACCGTCATACTCTCAAGATTTAAGTTGTCATCAAAGATAAATGTAAGAGATGCGTCTCGATTTTTAAACTGTGCCTCTGTTGTTACTTTCAGTTCATCTTCAGAAGCTTCGTACACATAATCTCCATGTCCTACATAAGCACCGCATTCTTCCACGCCTGCTGTCCAGCTCTCCATTGCTCCCAGGAAGCTGTCCGGTGTATATGGAAGCCCTGCCTGCATCAATTGATACTGGATTTCATAATCTGATAGTTCTCCCCACTGCTCCATTGCCGCATCATCAGCAGAAGAACAGTAGCTTACCAGGAATTCTACAGACTGTTCAACAGTTGCTTTGTCATAGTCAAGCTCTGCCTTTGTACTGGCACATCCTGTAAAACACAATATCGCAGTCAGAGTACAGATTAATAAGCTTAATTTTTTCTTCACTTTGCCTCACCTCTCTAAACTGTTCCGTGTTTTTTCATGGGACGGTCTTCCCTCTTTGTAAATAACATTTCAAATGCTCCGATTACATATTTTCTTGTATCAGCCGGAGCAATGATCGTATCTACATATCCTCTCCTTGCCGCTGCATATGGACTGGATTGCAATTCTTTGTATTCTGTCGCTTTCACCTTTATCACATCTGCATCTGCATCTGCATACATGATCTTCGCTGCAAGTGCCGCATCCATCATTCCGATCTCAGAAGTCTCCCATGCATACACCATGTCTGCACCTGTAGATTTACTGTTCATGGCAACATAAGCACTTCCGAAAGCTTTGCCTGTCACAACATTTACCTTCGGCACTGTTGCGTTAGCAAATGCATACGTCAATTTTGCCGCAGCTTTCGCCAGATGTTTCTCATCATACTCGCTTGCCGCAAAACCAGATACATTTGTCAGGGACAATACCGGAATATTGAAAGCATCACAGAACTCAACAAACTCTGCGGCTTTGTTCGCACCGTCTGCGGATAAGGAACCATCAAACTGAGCAGCGATCTCTCCTTCTTCATTATATACAACGGAACGATTCGCAACTGCGCCGACTGTCATTCCGTTTAATCGGATAAATCCAGTCACCATATCTTGTGCGAAATCTTTCTTTGTCTCAAAGAAAATCTGATCATCTGAAATCTGTGAAAGCGCAATCGCTGCATCCTCAAATGCATCTTCAATCCCTTCACATACTCTGTTAAGATCATCATTACATTCATCATAAGAAGCATCCTCTTCATTATTACAAGGAAGCATACAGATCAACGTGCGGATATCTTCAAGAATTTCGTCTTCTGTCTCCACGCCATCCACAAGACCAACTTCTTTGCTTTGGAATGCTGCACTTGCTGTATCACACTTTTCAATGCGGTTTCCTGCAATAGCATTCGGAGAATTAACAAATAATCTTCCCTTTTCTTCCATAAATGTAAAGTCTGCAAGCGCCGGAATCAAGGAAAGACCGCCGCCGCACATTCCGAAGATCGCTGTGATCTGAGGAATCACGCCTGATGCCATAGACTGTTTCAAATATAAGCCTCCGAAAGCTTCCAGTGCATCTGTTGCTTCCTGAAGTCTCAGACCGGCACAGTCAACAAGACCGATAACAGGAGCTCCTGTTTTCATTGCAAGATCATAGAGTGCGGAAATTTTCTTTGCATGCATTTCGCCTACAGTTCCGTTCAGAACTGAAGCGTCCTGGCTGTACACATATACAAGATTTCCGTCAATGACACCTGAGCCGGTGATCACACCGTCTGAAGGTGCTTTTGTTTCAGCCATGTTAAAATCAGTATTTCTTGCTGTAATACTTTTACCGATTTCAACAAAACTGTTCGCATCAAGCAAAGAAGTAATTCTTGTGCTTGCTAAACTTGGTGTTGCATTACTCATTCTCGTTTGCCCTCCATTTTTATAAGAATTTTAAGTATAACCAAAATTTCAGCCGATTATAATTGTACCCTTTTTTCAAAAATATTTCAATAGGATAACATGTTTTTGTTAAAAATTTAACCTCATTTTTTTTGGCAGGGCATACAATTTTTGACAGGGTTTTTATCCTGTTTCAATGAAAAAATTCGTGAAAGACCTGATCCACACACCAGAAAAAAGAAATCTCCTTTACAGTTCTGTCTGCTGTCACAGGATAAGAGGCAACTGGCTTACCGCCAAGACTGCACGTATAAGTACCAATCTGTTCCCCCTTTTTTACAGGTGCCTGCAATTCTTCCTGCAGATCTAAGCTGTAACTGAGAGTTTCCCCTTTTTTCAGAAGTATTCTTTTTTGTCTGTCTTTTTCTGAGATAGAAATCACCCCTTGAACAATCGCCTTATCGCCAATCGTCATATTTCTTTCTACGCCATTTTTTACTCCTGCACTGCAATTCCCCGGAAGCTTCCATAGAGATTCATAAAAAAAATTACTGTTTCCATATTCAAGAAGTTTTTTTGTATCTTTCCACTTATATGTCTTATTGTTCGGCCATCCACAGCCTAAAAGAGAAATAATCAGGAGTTTTTCTTCCTGTCTGCATGCACATACATAACAATATCCAGCATCTCCTGTAAAGCCGGTTTTTCCCGAAAGAACTCCTTCTGTCATATCCAAAAGGGCATTTGTGTTTCGAAGAGAAAAAAAGCGTGTTTTATTAAGATCAGAAAATGTATATTCTCTGGTTTCAGTAATTTTAAGAAATGTTTTATTGTTTATGGCGTATCTCATAATAAGAGCAAGATCACGTGCTGTTGTATGATGTTTTCCATTTTCATCCTCTGCGTCCAGTCCATTGGGGGTAATAAAATAAGTATCTGTGCAGCCTATTTCCTCAGCCTTTTTATTCATCATTTTCGCAAACCCCTCAACAGATCCTCCAATATGCTCCGCAATTGCCACAGCAGTATCATTATGGCTCATCAGCATCAGTGAGTACAGAAGATCTTCCAGGTAATACTGTTCGCCTTCCTCAAGTCCCAACTGTACATCCGGCTGTGCCGCCGCTTTAGAAGAAACCATTACATAATCATCTCCTGCCCCGTTTTCAAGGGCAAGGATACATGTAAGCACCTTGGTGGTACTGGCATTTGCTCTCGGCGTATCTCCTCCCTTTTCATAAAGGATTCTTCCGGAAAGCCCATCCATAAGCACTGCTGACAATGAATAAAGGCTTCCCGGATTCCCTCCTGATACAGGAATATCAAGCTCCTTCTTCTCCACAATATTCTTTTCAGCAAAAATCTCTGCCTGTACATTTTCCCATATGCCTGAAACACTTAGAAAAAGAATGACAGACGGCAGCAGAATCTTTAAAACAGCTTGTCTCATATCCATACCCCTCTTTTTTGATTATAGGATAATTCTATGCATCCAAAGCTGCTTTATTCTGCCTTCCGTCTGTCATATTACTTCATCCGTTATAAGTACGATTCCAGCGTTTCGAAAGAGGAAGTTCTTCCTTCGAAAGACCATATAACTCTTCTATATAAGCCGGAGCCTCTTCTACCGCCTGGTCAAAATATCTGTGAAGCTCATTCACCGGTCCTTCTGAGCCGGGCACAGGATTTTTTTCCATAAAGAATTCCAGCGCAGAACGTGATTTTCTTTTTCCGGCTATCCGGGTAACCAATGCAACAAGAAAACGCCTTTTCCCTCTATTATCATACACCATTGCATTTGTAAGGAATTTCATCATTCTTAAAGAAACAAGAATATCTCTTGTTCCCAGTCCCGGGAACATTTTGCGAATCACCCTTGCATAGGAAACCTTAGGAACAATGCAGTCCGAAGGATAAAAATGATATGGATTTTTATTGGTTTCCAGCATAAGAGTCCTGTCAAATTCTTTTTCAAGAAGTGTATGTGTGATCACTTTTGCTTTTGCCATATCTTCCACATAAGGGTGACATACACTGTCCAGAAGATAGTGACAGCCAAAGCCCAGAAGATACGCAAGAAGTCTTTCATCATCCCGGGCACGCACCATGCTCATCCCTCTCAGAAAAAAAGAGGCAGCTGGTATGCTGTGCATTTCCACACCGATACTGCTGACAGAAAGATTTGTCAGATCATAAAAAAGAATATCCGGCCCATGAAGCCCAATGCGAAACAGATCTCCATTTTTGCGGATCACTTTTCGAATCTCTTCCGGAAGCTGTCTATACACTTTTTTTCCAAACAAATCATGGGTATATGTAGTTGGCATAAATATCTTTCCTTTCTTATACGTCCAGCCTGAGCTGGATTTCCTCTTCTGCTTCTGCCTTGAAATCTTCCATCTGTACTGGATCCATTACCGGCAGTTCATCTATTGCCTGCACTCCGAAAGAGCGCAGAAATTCTTCGGTAGTACCAAAAAGAATGGGACGTCCCGGTGCATCCAGTCTCCCCAGTTCTTTGACAAGTTCATATTCTACAAGCTTATTGATCGCATGGTCACATTTTACACCGCGGATCTTTTCTATCTCTGCTTTTGTAACCGGCTGCTTATAAGCAATGATGGATAAGGTCTCCAATTGAACATCCGTCAGAGCATAACGCTTGGGCTGCTTTGCAATTCTGATCAAATATTCATACATCTCTGTCTTCGTACACATTTGAAAGGAGTCTTCCAATTCTACAATCCGTATCCCCCGGTCCTGCGCCGCATATTTATCCATCATCTGATGAATGATCTTTCTCGTTGTCGCCTCATCATGCTCAATAGCCGCGGCAATTTTACGAAGTTCAACCGATTCCCCCATCGTAAATAAAATCGCCTCTATAATCCCTTCTAACTTACTAATCTCCACAGTTTCATACCTTTCTTCACACATATGTATTATTGCATTTGTTGTAAAAATCTTCTTATCTCTTTTTAATTCTTCTAAATATTGGATGTGATCCTAATATCATCAAATGGCTGTTCCTGTGGTTCAATATAGAGCACTCCTTCTTTCATAAGTTGTAAAAGCGCTAAAAATGTCACCACGATCTGTGTCTTCGAGCTCTGCTTCGTAAGCAGTGTCCGAAAGCTGAATTTCTTATGCTCTCTTGCATAATCCGTGACAAATACAAGCTTATCCGACACGGTAACTTCTTCTTTCTCAATCTTTCCAAACTTACTTCGCACAGGATCAATCTTGTCCACCTGTCGTTTCATCACATCTTTAAAAATGTGATTGAGCTTCTGTAAGGTGAGGTCCTCTAACAATTCATCCAAATTTACCGGTTGTTCATACTCCATAACTTCCTGTGGAATGGTTGGTGTTTTATACATCACCCGTTCTGACTCAAGCTCTCTGTCCTTCAATTCATAGGACATATATTTATACATCTTATATTCCAGCAGCTGCTCCACCAATTCCTGTCTCGGGTCCTCTTCTTCGTTTACCTCTTTCGGAAGCAGCATCTTACATTTGATGTCCAGAAGTGTGGCAGCCATGACAAGGAATTCGCTCATAACATTTAAGTCTTCTTTTTCCATGGCTTTGATATACTCCATGTATTGATTCGTGATCTCTACAATCGGAATGTCATAAATATCTATTTTGTTTTTATCAATCAAATGCAGCAGAAGATCCAGCGGACCTTCGAACACCTGCAGTTTTACCGGAATTCCCATATCGTTTCCCCATATCATTTCATATCATAACTTATATATTATACTGGATTTTCCTCTTTTGCACAAGGTTTTCCTTGCAAATGAAGAACAACCAGTTCTGCCGGATTCAGAAAACGGATATTTACAGTATGTGTACCCAAGCCTTTGCTCACCACGATCGTCTGCTCTCCCTCTCGATAAATATCTCCGGAATACTTCGGGAATAATTGAAACCCGGGAGTAATCACACCCAGCACCCCTGGAATTCTTGCCACACCACCGTGCAAATGTCCCGACAAAATAAGATCCGCTCCCCATGCTTTGTACAAATCCATATAGCAGGGATTATGTGCCAACAGTATCTGAAATTCTTCCCCTTCTTTTTCTCCGATCCTTTGAACAATTTCCTGAAACTCTACATTTCCTTTCTTCATCCGCTGATAACCGGTAAGCGGAATTTCCAGACCGGTAAGATTCAGCTTGTCCAGATGAACTGTCTCATTTTCCAGAAAGTGTACGCCTGCAAGCTGCAGCTGCTTTTTGTATTCTTCATAAGAAGCATCATAATTTTCCGGTTTTTCTTTCATGCGCTGTTCATGATTTCCATTGGCGTAATAAACCGGACATATCTTCGGAAAGCTCTTTACAAATTCAAGTGCCGGTGTCCATGTTTTTCCGTTTTTTCCCACAAGCATATCTCCGCCTATAAGAATCAGGTCGGGATGCGCCTCAACAATTGCTTTTCGAAGCTTTTCATTTTCTTTTCCATATACGTGATTGTGAAGATCACTCAAAAACAGGACACAAAGTTCTCTTCCGACTTGTGTCAGTTTATCTGATTCAACTACATATTCCGTCACTTGAAAACAATGCAGTTCCCGAATCACTTCCAGAAACACTAAAATTGCCAATACAAACAAAATAACTATCCACATTCTCTTGACTCCTTTTATTTCGACCATTATATAATTATTTTTCATCAAAAGCAACCTACCAATTTTCTTGTAAATGTGTTAAAATTTTTATGGATTAAACTTACTCAATTTTATACATAAGGAGGTTTTCAAAATGAGTATCGCAGAAAGAATTACAGCTCTTCGTGCTTTAATGGCTGATCGGGGATATGATGTTTACATGGTTCCTACCGATGACAACCATCAGAGTGAATATGTAGGCGAACACTTTAAAGCAAGAGCATTCATCACAGGATTTACCGGTTCTGCCGGAACAGCTGTGATCACAAAAGATGAAGCAGGACTTTGGACGGACGGACGTTACTTTGTTCAGGCTGCACAACAGTTAGAAGGAAGTGGTGTAAAGCTCTTTAAAATGGGTGAGCCAGGCGTTCCTACTGTAGAAGAATATATTGCAAACGTAATCCCTGAAAACGGAACACTCGGATTCGACGGACGTGTTGTTGCTATGGGCGAAGGACAGGCTCTTGTTGAAGCAGTCGCTCCGAAGCACGCAAAAATCAACTATTCTGAAGATCTGATCGATCTTATCTGGGAAGACAGACCGGCTTTATCTGAGAAACCGGCTTTCGCACTTGGCGAAGAATACACCGGAGAGAGCACAGCAAGCAAACTTGCCCGCATTCGCGAAGCAATGAAAGAACACGGCGCAACCGTACATGTTATCGCAGCTCTTGACGATGTCTGCTGGACAACAAATTTACGTGGTGACGATATTGAATATTTCCCACTGCTTCTTTCCTATGCTGTAATCACAATGGATGACATGAAGTTATACATTGATGAGCGTAAACTGACAGACGAGATGAAAGATGCCCTTGCAAAAGATCATATTTCTCTTCGTCCTTACAATGCCATCTATGAAGATGTCAAGGAGTTATCTTCCTCTGATATTATTCTCGTAGACCCGGCACGTCTTAACTATGCTCTTTACAACAATCTTCCAAAAGAGGCGAAGGTTGTAGAAGCAATGAACCCGACCGTTCTTATGAAGGCAATGAAAAATGACGTAGAGATCAAAAATATCATCAACGCACACATTAAAGATGGTGTTGCAATCACTCGTTTCATGTACTGGCTTAAGAAAAACATTGGAAAGATTGAAATCACCGAAATCAGCGCTGCTGAAAAATTAGAAGAATTCCGTAAGGAACAGGAAGGATATCTGTGGCAGAGTTTTGAACCAATCTGCGGTTCTGGTGAACACGGCGCAATCGTACACTATGCAGCTACCGAAGAGACAAATGTTCCGGTTGTTACAGACGGATTATTCCTCACAGATACAGGCGGCGGTTACATGGAAGGTTCTACGGATATTACACGTACTTTCGCATTTGGTAAGCTTTCTGACCAGATGAAGGAAGATTTTACTACTGTTTTGAAATGTAACCTGCACTTGGCAAGAGCCGTATTCCTCTATGGTACTACAGGATACAACCTTGATGTTCTGGCAAGAATCCCTGCATGGGAACGCGGTCTTAACTTCAACCACGGTACCGGACATGGCGTTGGATACTTAATGAATATCCACGAAGCTCCTACCGGTTTCCGCTGTGCGATCCGCGACAGAGAAAAACAGCCGATCGAAGCCGGTATGATCCTGACAGATGAACCGGGCTTATACATTGAAGGTTCTCATGGTATCCGTACTGAAAATGAACTTCTTGTAAGAAAAGGTCAGAAAACAGAGTATGGACAGTTCTTATACTTTGAGCCAATCACTTACGCTCCAATCGACCTTGACGCTGTTATTCCAGAACAGCTTACCCAGGAAGACAAAGAGCAGTTAAATGCTTATCACGCAAAGGTATATGAACTTGTTGGTCCAAGATTAAACGACGAAGAAAGAGAATGGTTAAAAGAATATACAAGAGCAATCTAATCTCATACCACTCTTAACCCGACCTTAATGAGATGAATAAGGGTGTCGCAGCATCTCCATTGATGCGCGGCACCCTTTTATAAATATAACCCCCGTTATTTTTGTAATTCCGTCTCTTCAAAGATCAAAGCATCAGCTATTTTAGAAAAGATCACACCCAATGCGAATGCCCCGGCATCCGGATAACCAATGCTTCTTTTTCCTACTGTTCCGGCGCGCCCCATTCTCGCTACAATCTTCTCTGTCATTTTCGCTCCGTTCACCGCCGCATCTGCTGAGAGCTGGAACAATTCTTTCAAAGTTTTATTCCCTGCATTTTCTGTCCATACATCTGCACAAGGCACAAGCGCGTCTATGAGTGTTTTATCTCCTACAACCGCACCTCTTCCAAAAGAATATTCCCCGGTCTTTTGAATTCCCGTCACAGCTTCTTGAAGTAGTACAGCAAATTCTTCTGCCGTCAGCTTCTGTTTCCCTTTCGCCGCCTTCCCTGCCGCACGAAATGCCGAGCCCCAGATCGGTCCGGACGCTCCGCCACAACATTCCATGATGATAAGCGAGCATGCATCTAAAAATTCACCTATATCACACACTTTTTCTTCCAGAATATCATTCCACTCTCTTCTCAGCTGGCGAAATCCTTTCGAGACACTCATTCCGAAGTCTCCATCTCCTGCATAGGCATCCAATTCACAAAACGGAACTTCATTTTTAATAATACACTCACTCATTGTATCTACAATGAAAATCATATTATCCACTGTCAAAATTTCTTGTCTGACCTTTGCACTTCCTTTGGTATGATTCTTCTGATCCGTATTCTCACTTTGGGTATGATATGCCGGTATAAACGGTTCATAATTTCTTGGAAGTACAGGTCCGTTCACCTTGAAAGCCGGCGCATCGCTTTCCGCATCCAATAAGCTCTTTAATTCGCTGTTCATTTTCATAAATGTCAGGGACGCACCACTCATATCAATACTTGTCATATAATTCCCGGCAAATGACCGGTAAATTTTTATTTTATATTCATCCAATATTTTCGCTGTGGAATTCAAGAACAAATATAATTCCTGAAGCGGTGTTCCCCCGAATCCATTTACGAGAACTGTGACCTCATCATTTTCTGACAATCCAAGTTCCTTCACAAGAGAATCTGTCATTCTTTTTGACAATTCATCTGCTGTCATCATTGCCTCCCGGCTAACTCCGGGCTCACCATGGATTCCCACTCCATATTCTATTTCATTCTCTGCAATCGAAAAGGTCGGAGTCCCTTTGGCAGGCACAGTACAGGATGTGAACGCAAACCCGATGCTCCTTGTATTTAGAACAGCATTTTCTGCATAAGCTTTTACCTGCTTTAAAGAATAACCTTTCTCTGCCGCTGCTCCGGCAACTTTATGTACAAGAACAGTCCCGGCAACTCCACGCCTCCCCACCGTGTACAAACTATCCTGCACTGCAATGTCATCATCCACTTTGACATATTCTACGGAGATACCATCTTCCTCTGCCAATCTGGCTGCGTTTTTAAAATTCATCATATCTCCGCTGTAATTTTTAATAATCATCAATGTTCCGGCATTTCCCGCAGTTTCTTTAATTGCCTGATAAATCTGGATCTGTGAAGGCGATGCAAATATATCTCCGCATACGGCTGCGTCCAGCATTCCTTTGCCTACGAACCCCGCATGCGCAGGTTCATGACCGCTTCCGCCTCCACTGATCAGACTCACCTTATCTGCATTTTGTTCTCTTTTCTTAATAATTTTATATCGCTTCACGAATTCCAGTTCTGGGTATGCCAGCGCGATTCCTGCACACATCTCCGGCACCATCGTTTCGGAACGGTTCATAATCTTTTTCATCTTCACAACCTCCCCTTCTAACGAGCAGCCTTCCTTTTGTATGCAAGACCGACGGCATCTGCTGCTTTTATGGCTGCGATCACAGCTTCCAATGTTATAGGAAATGGCATTGCATAAATAGATTCCTCCGGAATACAAGCCTTCTCTGCCACCTGCATCAATTCTTCATCGCTAATTTGTTCAACTCCGATATCTGCAAGGCAAACCGGAAGTCCGATGGAAAGGCAAAAGTCCAAAACACTTTCTACCTCATCCATAGGAGCATTTTCAAGCATCAACTGTGCAAGTGTTCCGAATGCAACCTTTTCCCCATGAAAATATTTATGAGTCCCTTCCAAAACGGTCAGTCCATCGTGAATCGCATGTGCTGCTGCAAGTCCGCCGCTTTCAAACCCAAGCCCGGATAACAGGATGTTTGTCTCTACTATCTTTTCCAGCGCCTCTGTCACTACATGGTTTTCACAGGATACCTTCGCCTTCCATCCCTCTTCCATAAGCGTCTGATAGCAAAGCTGCGCAAGAGCAAAGGCGGCAGTTGTTCCTCTTGCTTTCTCGCACATTTTCTCTCGATATCCACAAGGAAGCCCTGCATTTACAGCACTGTATGAATGAACATTCGCTCTTGCCTCAAAATAAGTAGATAAAGCATCGCCCATTCCCGACACAAGAAATCTTACCGGCGCGTTGGCAATCACTCTGGTATCTACAAGTACCACATCCGGACTTTTCTTAAAATAAGCATAATCATCAAACGCGCCTTCTGTTGTGTACAAAACCGCAGAATGACTGGTAGGAGCATCTGTTGCTGCAATGGTTGGTACCACGATCAGATTGTGTCCCTCCGCTACACATTTTGCTGTATCAATCGCTTTTCCGCCTCCCAGTCCAATCGTACACTGACACTTGTTTTTTCTTGCAAGCTCCTGTAAGCGCAATACCTCTTTTCTTGAACATTCCCCGTGGAATCCGCTTTCAATAAATTGAATTTGAAATCTCTTAGCGGTCTCTTCCAGCATGTCCTTCACACGCTCTACATCATCCGGATGTGCGATCAATAATGCCGATTTTCCAAAAGTGTTTACAAAATATCCCAGATTTAAAATCTCATTTTCTCCCTGAACATATTTGGTCGGACAAATAAACGCTTTTCTCATTGCAATTCCTCCATTTACTTTTTTATTTTTGATAAGATCATTTTATTTCATATTTCCAATAAAATCTCTGCGTTTTCATGTCCTCTTTTTGCATATTTCCATGATACTAATTTGATATTACAGGCTTAAATTATACTTTTTTTACCTTTTCTCTTCATCTGGTATATTTGCGGTATTGACGGTACTTTCCAGGAGTCATCCCAACATTTCTTTTAAAAATTCTGATAAAATACC
>OHDQ01000647.1_pt1 | contig 12316 bp, 7 predicted proteins | sample 1606421 | NCBI WGS metagenome assembly OHDQ01 (sample SAMEA3879589, study PRJEB24766) | human gut metagenome | biome: human-associated habitat; feature: feces | place: USA | collected 1985/1987
TGCCCCGGGACTGTCTGTGATTCTGCTGTTTTCCGGCGCGGTTTATGGCAGCCAGACGTTTTTCCGCCCTGCGTTCCGCTTCCCTTCTCTGCGCGTCTCTTTTTTCATCCAGATACCGGTTATGCCCCGGTGTCTGCATGGTGCTCTTTCGCCTTGCAGACCGTGCAGGATGATTTTGTCTGCTGTCTCTTTCCCGTCCGCCTCTTTCCATAAACTCCCCTTATATTCAACAGTACAGAAAGTTTCAATGATTGAAAAAAGCAGCCATTGAAGGCTGCTCTTATCTTTTGTGTCCCCCAAAATGCCGGCTCTTGTCTTTTGACTCCTAGCTATCTGCTAGGTGGGTTACCGCAACCGGCGCTTCTGCCTTCCCCTGCGCAATGAGGGCCTGACATCCACGCGGCAATGTAGGAGTCCCGTTTAAAGTAAATGTAGGTTCAAAACAACAAGAGTTATCGAACATTTCAGGTTAGTTATATTATATCCTGATCGTACTGAAAATACAACAGAAAAAAAAGGAAAGGAAAGGCTGTAAACCACCCTTGTAACTGTTCAGACAGGTCTGAACAGTTACTAGCCCTTCCCTTCCACTTCTTTAAAAATTACAGAGTGTTAGCTTCGTCAACAACCTTCTTCAGCGCTGCGAGTGCTTCGTCAGGAAGCTTGTCGTAGCCGTCTTTCTTGGTTGCGAAACCTTCTACCGCATTTACACGGTCCTGCATACGAGCCTTTAACTGGCCAACATATTCAGGATCCTTCAGGTCAGGCACAAAGCCTTCCCAATCCATAATTTCGATATCGGAGAAAGGTCCCCAAGGCTTGAATTCTGCTTTTTCTTCAACGATGGTCTCAAGGATTCCAAGAGTATCGGCAGGTTTAACCTTCTTGCCCATGAAATCGCCTGTGTTGATGATGTAGCAGTCTACGTTCTTCTCTTCAACCAGCTTTTTGAACTTCTCATAGTCGTTAGCCAGAGGATAGGTTCTGAAAGGGTTAGCGTAAGGAACGATACGAAGAGCGTTCAGGTCGGTTCCTGCTGCAACACGTTCTGCGGAAGATGTCTTGGTAGCAAGGGTTGCGCCCATTACAGATGCAAGAGCGGATCCTTTCAGTTTAACTACCGGAGGAATGGTAGGGTCTTTCATAATCCAGAAGATAGCGTTAACGGGAGCGTCAAGCTTATCTACACGGTTAGGAGACCATAATTTGGATTTGATAGCACGTCCGTTACCATTTCTGATATCTTCGGTTACCAGCTGTACTTTTCCGTCCTCATCCAGAGTTGCGGAGCAGTTCTGAGCTGTTAATAAGTATTTGTTATCTTCACATCCTGTAGGATAATCTGCGGTCTTATCGAAATAAGAAGGCTCCAGAGCGATGGAAGCACAGGTATCTGTATTGATGATGAAAGCATCGTCATGAAGAACCTTGATGTCATACTTTCCGCCATGCTTTGCATGTGTCAGAGTAGACTTTCCGGATCCTGACAGACCGTATACGGAAGCAACATATTTTCTGCCGTCAGCAAGAGTATATTCCTTCTGTCCGCCGTGGCAGGAAGCATATCCGTTTCTGTTGGCAATAGCCCATGCCATTGTCAGAGTACCCTTCTTGTGCTCTCCGAAGTATTTCATACCAAGGATAGCTGCGCAGTTTTCGTTGGTATCGAAGTAGCACAGTGTCAGAGGATCGCTTAAGCAGCTGTAATCAACATCCGGATGGTTGGTGGGTGCCCACTGAGGATCGGAGAAGATATAAACGTCAGCTTCTTTGCCGTCTCCAACAGGTTTGGAGTTCTTGTACATTCTTACATACTCATCAGACATATACTGGAAATTCAGCATCCAGGAGTACATGATGTTCTCTTCGCCTTCCGGAATGAGCAGATGAGCTTTAACCATAAATTCAGGATCAAGGCCGATGTATACTTCTGCATGATACATTGTTTTCCAACGTGTCTCATAAACAGCATCCATAACTACCTTGTCAAGCTTTGCGGCATCTACACCAGGTTCGCCTTTGATACGGCGTGCTCCTGCATAACGGCCCGTAACTGCGCCGTCGTTGAACAGAAGAACCTTGGAATCTCTCTCAAGTCCGATTTCATCGCCTCTGTAAATAGGCATATCTGTTACAACAGTACCAGGAGAATTCTTAGCAAGATCATAAGCCTCTTTCAGAGTGTTGATCTTAACTACATTATTTCCGTAAAATGCAGCTTCAATGATAGATCTGGTTTTGGAAAAACCTGTCTTACCAGCGCCGATTTCGGAAATTGGATAATACGCTTTTGTTGACATTAGTACGTCCTCCTTTATTTGTGTGTATTATGTACCGCGTGATTGCAGCCTTTCCCCCTCGAGGCAGCAGCTGTTTAGGCTTGTCCGAAGAGCCGTTTCTGTTGCAAATCCACGGCTTCACGCCTTGCAATGCGCATCTTTTCACCAATGCGGCAGTGAAAACCGCACCGGCGCGGCCTTTTCACAGCGTAACCGCCGTAATCGTGCCTGCACACCTGTATTATTATCTCAAAGCGAGGTTTAAAAGTCAAGATTTTCTAATTCTAATTTAGCGATTTAAGAATATTTTTATATTTCCCTTGTCTCTTCCTTCAGCCAGAGCCTCTCTTCTTCCGTAAGCAAAGGAGAAATCTTCTCATAAACAGCTTTGTGGTATTCGTTAAGCATCCGGATCTGTCCCGGCTCCATCAGGGAAGGATTGATGCCTTCCAGGTCAATGGGCACATAGGTAAGGGTATCAAAATACATGAACTGTCCATCCCCGTTCTTCACGCCATTGCGGGCAACCATCACATTCTCCGTACGGATTCCGTGGCTTCCTTCTATATATACGCCGGGTTCATTGGTTACGTCCATGCCCGCCTCGATCACTGACTCGCTCTGTCCTTCCGTAAAACGCCAGCGGATTCCCTGCGGTCCTTCGTGCACGTTCAGAATGTAGCCTACGCCGTGGCCGGTGCCGCATTTATAATCGATATTTCTGTCCCACATGGGCTGTCTGGCCAGAATATCCAGGTTTCTTCCCGTACAGCCATACAGGAACCTTGCGTTGGTCAGCTGCAGCATCCCCACAGCCACAGCCGTAAAATGCTCCCTGATCTCTTCTGAGACGGGGCCAAGCACAATGGTTCTGGTCACATCCGTGGTGCCTCCCAGATACTGTCCGCCTGAATCCACCAGCAGCATTCCTTCCGCTTCCAGCTCCTTGCAGTTGTCGGGAGTGGCTTCATAATGCATCATGGCCGCATTTTCTTTGTAGCCTGCGATGGTGGGGAAGGACAGATCCAGATAACCGTCGATTTCGCTTCTGAGATGATCCAGATAATCCGCCGCTGTTACCTCGGTAATCTTCATTTTGCCCACATTTTTCTTCAGCCAGTAAATAAACCTGCACACTGCCGCGCTGTCCTTGAGGTATACTTCCTCCATATGGGCAAGCTCCACTTCGTTTTTCACAGCCTTCATCAGCTCCGTGGGATTCTTTGCGTCCCTGCACTCCCCTTTTTCCGTAAGGGTGCGGTAAAGGGCATAGCTGGTATTGCGTCCGTCATAGAGAACACATTCCTTTTCCGTCCTGTTCTTCAGGAAGTCCGCTGTTTCATCATATTTTTTCAGGACGATGCCGTACTTGGCAGCATGCTCCCTGAGCGCGTCCGTCACCTCCGTCTCCTGGATGAAAAGGAAACATTCCTTTGCCGTCAGATAAGCATAGGAAAGAGCCACCGGATTGCACTCCACGTCCCCTCCGCGGATATTGAACAACCACATGATATCGTCCAGCTTGCTTAACAGGAACGCATCGGTTCCTTCTTTTTCCATGACGCTGCGGACCTCTGCCATTTTTTCCCCTGCAGTCCTTCCGCAGATGGCTTCCTCAAGAACCATGACCGGGTGGCTTGGCAGCCCGGTCCTGTCCGCCCATACCTCATCCGCCAGATCCTTATCATAGGCAAAAATAATTTTCTTATCAGAAAGCGCCTTTTCCAGCCTACAGCCGAAAGCGGTATCCACCACTCTGCCGTCAAAGCCCAGCGTCTGGCCTTCCTTCATTTTCGCCTGCAGATATTCCTGAATGGTGGGCACGCCCTCGTCCAGCATCCTGAACAGCCGGATGCCTGTTCCCTTCAGTTCGTTCTCCGCCTGGATAAAATAGCGTCCGTCCGTCCACAGTCCCGCTTCCCCGGCGCTGACCACCAGGGTCCCGTTGGAGCCTGTGAAGCCGGAAAGATATTCTCTCATTTTAAAATACTGATCCACATATTCGGAATTATGGAAGTCGGCCGTAGGCACCATGTAATAGTCCACGCCTTCCCTTTCCATCACCTTCCTGAGCGCAGCAATACGCTCCTGTATTACCTGATTCATAACTTTTTCTCCTTTTCCCGCCGGGAACCGGGCCCGGTATTGTTGGCTGTCTGCTAAAGCTTCTGCCTGATGGCATTAATAATCCTTTGCGGCCTCTCCCTTGAGAAGCCCCACTGCGGAGGAGGTTCCGATTCTGTCGCAGCCCGCCTCCAGAAACATCTCCAGATCCTCTCTGGTTTTCACGCCGCCGGCCGCCTTGATTTTTACACCGGGGCCGATATGCTCTTTGAAAAGCTTAACATCCTCCAGGGTAGCCCCTCCCGTGCCAAAGCCTGTGGAGGTCTTGATATAATCCGCCCCGGCCTTGGTAACCGCCTGGCACATGGCAATCTTCTCTTCCTCCGTCAGGAAGCAGGTTTCTATAATCACCTTCAGCACACGGCCCTGGCAGGCCTCCTTCAGCATGCGGATTTCCGCCTCCACCTTGCCGTACTGATGATTCTTAACATCGCTGATATTCACTACCATATCTATTTCGTTGGCGCCGTCTCTGACCGCCTGTTCCACTTCCGCCGCCTTCGCTGCGGTCACGCTGTAGCCCAGAGGGAAACCGACTACCGTGCAGATATTAAGCGTTTCGAACTTATCATGCACCCTGCCCACATAGCAGGGAGGAATGCATACGGATGCCGTTCCATATTCCACCGCTTCCCGGCACAGCTTTTCAATGTCCTCCCATACAGCATAGGGCTTCAAAAGGGTGTGGTCAATATGTCTTAATATTTCTTTTTTATCCATTTCCTTCAACACCTTCCTTCCTATATTAGTGCTACTGCGTTACCGTCCGGTTCTCCCCGGGCTGTTCCTTTCACTATGGCACCGGAGGTCCATAACAAAAGAGCCTTCCTGGGGAAAGCCGGACAATACCACAATACCGCTTAATATTGTAATACAATACGCACAAAAAAGCTATCCCGAATCGTGAACGAAATGTTAAATGTTTCTAAATAAATACATTTTTTCTTGTTTCAAATTCTCATCCATGTTATTATGTTAATTATCTACTTTTCTTTTTTAACGTGTCAAACTAAAAATGGCCGGATGAAAAGCAAAGCAGACAATAATATTATGAGGAAAGGTGGTTGATTGAATGGAAGAACACAACAGCTATTCTGATGTTACTCCCGAAATCGTACGATTGGCTGAATTAAGCAAAGAAGCAGGTGTCATCGATACCGAGCTTTACACCAAATACGATGTCAAAAGAGGACTTCGAGACCTGAACGGAAAAGGCGTACTTGCCGGACTAACGAATATTTCCGATGTACGCGCTACAAAGATGGTGGATGGTAAATCGGTCCCCTGCGACGGTCACCTTTTTTACAGAGGCTATGAGGTTAACGATCTGGTTGAAGGTTTTCACAAGGATCACAGGTTCGGTTTTGAAGAGGTTACATATCTGCTGCTTTTCAACAAGCTGCCCACCAGGGAAGAGCTTGCCGAATTTGAAAAGCTGCTTATTTATTACAGAAGCCTCCCCACAAGCTTTGTGAGGGACATCATTATGAAGGCCCCCAGCAAGGATATGATGAACACGCTTGCCAGAAGCATCCTGACGCTCTACTCCTATGATGACAGGGCGGATGATGTTTCCCTTCCCAATGTACTCAGACAGTGCTTACAGCTTATCAGTCTCTGCCCGATGCTATCCATCTACGGATACCAGGCTTACAGCCATTATCATGACGGCAACAGTCTCTTCATTCATCAGCCGATGACCGAAGGGTCCATGGCGGAAAATATCCTCCATATCCTGCGTCCCGACAGCTCTTATACCCCACTGGAAGCCAGAATCCTTGATATCTGTATGATTCTGCACATGGAGCACGGCGGCGGCAATAACTCCTCCTTTACAACCCATGTTGTAACCTCCTCCCTGACGGATACCTATTCCGTAATGGCTGCTGCCATCGGCTCCCTGAAGGGTCCCCGTCACGGCGGTGCGAACATCAAGGTAATGCAGATGTTTGAGGATATGAAGAAGGAAGTAAAGGACTGGGCGGACGAAGAAGAGGTTTCCCGTTATCTGGAACGCCTGCTGAGCAAGGACGCATTCGACCACGCAGGACTGATTTACGGCGTTGGCCATGCGGTTTATTCCAAATCAGATCCGAGAGCTGTTATTCTGAAGACGTTCGTGGAAAAGCTTTCGGAAGAAAAAGGGCTTCATAAGGAATTTGAACTTTACAATCTGGTGGAAAAGCTCGCCCCCAGCGTTATTTCCGGGGAAAGACAGATGTACAAGGGCGTCAGCGTAAACGTAGACTTCTATTCCGGCTTCGTTTACAACATGCTCGGCCTTCCCACTGAGCTGTATACTCCGATATTCGCCATCGCACGTATGGTGGGCTGGAGTGCACACCGCATGGAAGAGCTTGCCAACAACGGCAAAATCATCCGTCCCGCTTACAAAACCATTTGTACGGACAAAGATTATATCAGTCTCAGGGACAGAAAATAATAAACAGGCCGGCACACAACGCCGGCCTGTTTTTTTGTGCAATAAAAAAACGTTCAGTTCAGGTTATTATTTCTTTATAGCCCGAGGAAGCTCTTTACAACATCCTTCATGCCGTCTTTTTCACATACGGTATCATGCAGTACAGGAGCTGTCCGGATCTCTTCGATTGCCGCAGGGATCTCCACATTGGCAATGCGGGCCAACTCGTCAACCAGCTCAAAATCTCCCCAGGAAGCATCCGCATATTTGGGATCAATGGCCTGCAGCACGCTTCTTGTGAATTATCCTTATCCCCTGTCGCTTCTTTATACTTGTCATAAACAGCGGCCGCCACTGCGGTATGGGTATCAATCACATAGCCCGTATCCTCATAAAGAGCCCTGATCTTTGCGAAGCCTTCCTCCTCTTTTGCATAATTGCCATAAAAATCACCCAGCTGCGCTTTCATTTCCGGCGTGATTTCATATTTTCCGTCACCGCCCAGCGCTTTCATCAAATCTGCCGTCTTTTCCGGATCATTTCCGGCAATGCGGTATATCAGGCGCTCCAGATTGCTGGAGATCAGAATATCCATGGAAGGAGAGCTGGTCAGCACGAATTCACGGTTGCGATCGTATTCCCCTGTGGAAAAGAAGTCGTAAAGCACCTTGTTCTCATTGGAGGCGCAAATCAGCTTATTGATGGGAAGCCCCATATTCTTCGCGTAAAACGCCGCCAGAATATTGCCGAAATTACCGGTAGGAACCGTCACGTTGATTTTCTCACCCTTTGCAAGCTTGCCTTCCGCCAGCAGCTGTACATACGCATATACGTAATAAACAATCTGGGGAACCAGGCGTCCTATGTTAATGGAGTTCGCGGAGGAAAACTGATATCCTCCCGCAGCCATCTCTTTTTCCAGTTCTTTATCGGAAAAGAGCTTCTTTACACCGGTCTGGGCATCATCAAAATTGCCGTGGATACCCACCACATGGGTATTGGCCCCTTTCTGGGTAACCATCTGCTTCTCCTGGATCGGGCTGACGCCGTTCTTGGGGTAAAATACAATGATTTTCGTTCCCGGCACATCCGCAAAGCCCGCCAGGGCCGCCTTCCCAGTATCCCCGGAGGTTGCCGTAAGAATGACAATTTCCTTATCCGCTTTATTCTTCGCTGCCGCCGTAATCATCAGATGAGGAAGGATGGATAGCGCCATGTCCTTAAAAGCAATGGTTTTTCCATGGAAAAGCTCCAGATAATAAGCGCCGTCCGCTTCCGCCATAGGCGCAATCACTTCCGTGTCAAATTTGCTGTCATAGGCATTGGCAATACACTTCTTCAGCTCTTCCTCCGTAAAATCAGTGAGAAAAAGCTTCATAACCTCATAAGCCACTTCTCCGTAAGTCATACTGCCCAGTTCTTCCAGCGTCTTATCCAATTGGGGGATTCTCTCCGGTACGAAAAGGCCCCCGTCCTCTGAAAGTCCCTTCAGAATTGCCTGGGAAGCGCTTACTGACGCGTTACTTCTGGTACTCCTGTATAAGATTTCCATTTCACAATCTCCTCACCGCCTGCCGGGGCAGGCTCACTTTTTCATATGATTTACAGCCTGTGCATTTCCTGTATACATCCGGACAGGTTTCCATCGTGCCGTTCCCCTGTCAGTTCATCAGTATAACATACATTCTTTCCTGATGCAATCCGTTTCTGACACACTTTTGTATTTCTCAGAAAGACATTTCCCCGGTTTTGTTTTTCATAATTCAGATTCCACACACCAGAATATCCGGAAGCGTTGTAAATCCGGCCAGCTTCAGGCAGGCATAGCCAATGCCGGACATACCGCTCATTAAACCTCTGGCGTATTTTTCCTGAGGCATAAGACGCCCCTTCTCCAGTTCCTCCAAAGCTGCCCCGGAAAGAGCATTCTTCACCTGCGCAAGCTGTTCTGACGGAAACGTTTTCCCATAGCGCTCAAGAAGGAGAAGCATTCCCATATTTCCATGGCATAAACACATCCCTTTTCTTCTTCGAAGCGCCAGAAAGCCATGCTCCGCCAGTCGTAAGTCCTCTTCCATCACTTCCTTCAGCTTCCCGTCCACGTAGGGCAGACAGGCAAGCCGTGCCGCGGCAATACCGCCGAAGCCATGACACCAGGCTCCCGCCTGCCAGCGCCCTTCGCCCTCTTCCTGACGCAGATCCGCCCAGTTATGCCATTTTTCACCGTAAAGGCTGCGTTCATAGGCGAGAGCTTCCGACAGGACAGGTTCATATTCCGTACTTTTCAGCAGATAGTCAAGTTTTGCCAGCCCCGGCAGAAAACCGCTGCCGCCGTGGGACATTCCGGCCAGTGCAGCCTGGGATGCCCGGTTAGGCCAGCCTCCCCCTTTTTCCTGCTTTTGGACATTGGCAGTGAGGATATCCGCAGCCCTGCGGGCAAGCCGCAGATACGCTTCCGAAGAGGTAAGCTCATACATGCCGCACAGAACCAGGACCGCTCCGGCATTTCCATATACCAGATCGTAAACGGTATCCTTCTCTATCAGCTCCGGCAGCAACTGGCTGTGTTTTTCAGCATATTCCAGAAAAACCATTTCTCCTGTTATCCGATACATTGCCTGATATGCATAACATATGGAAGCTTCTCCGCAGAAAGCGCCCGTACTCTCCGACGCCAGGTTCCTTCTGTCCTCCAGGCAGCGGTTTGTATAATGAAAAAGAGTATTTCGCACCGCCCGGCACAGTTCTTCCTGTTTTCCGCATGCTTTATTAACCGCATGAAGAAATACGGCAATTCCTGCGGTTCCGTTATAGAGATAATAATCCCCCTGCGAAAGCCGGATTCCTTCTTCCTTCACACCTGCCAGAACCGGTTCTATCCAGTTCACATGCTCTCTTTTTTCGTCCCATAGGGCAGCCTGCCCAATCTGCTCCGCTATTTCCAATGCTTTTTCATAAAACCTTCGCTCCCTGTCCCTGCCAGGCGCTATCTGCACCGGGAGGGAGACATAAGAATTGATGAAGTCCGTTTTGTCATAGCCTGACAAATCCATCGACAGCCCGATGATTTGTTCCTGCCTGACAAGCTCTTCCGTGCACAGCCTGTCCGCTCTGTTTTTAAGACAATCTATGAAGGACAGGGGAAAATAGTCCGGCAATTCCTCTCCTCTTGAGGCAAAAAGGGCGCAGCTGTCAGGCCTTGTAAAATAATAAGGAATATCGCCCTCCTGCAAATCCCGGATCCCATATTCCACTGCCTTCTTTTCCGTCCCGGTCAGCGCCGTCTTTCCTGCATACAGGTTCTCGAAAAGCTTCCTTTGGTTCTCTTCCTTCTGCAAAACCATGGGATGGCTGCTGCCGGATAAAAGAGTGGCATACCTCTGCGTATTGTCCAGGAGCACACGGACTCTGCAGTCCCGGATTTCCTCCATAATTTTCTGAACCATTTTGTTTTTATCTTTCAAAAACATCAGGCCGGCTTCCCGAAATCCTGAAATAATGGCAGATTTATAGGCAGTCGGGGATATTTTGTTTCCACTCAGCACCACCTGATTTTTTCCTGCGGGCATCTGTGGATTTTCATATGCGATTTTCATATCGGAGGTTTTGTCATTGATCACCCTGGCCACTTTTATTGCCGCTTTTTGACCTTCCCCCGCATTCAGCACATTTACATGCGTCTGCCTCGCCGGGTCAGGAAGAATTCCGCTGTACAGTACGGAATAACTTTCTGTGGAATAATTCTCTGCAGGCCCCTTTTTCCCTCCGGCCGTTGTGCAAAGCACCTCCGTATCCACAGGAACCGGATATTCTCCATGAGCTATCATGTTCTCATAGTGCATATCTCCCGTCCCCAGTAAAAAGCTTAGAAAAACACAGACGCCCAGACGCCTGAAATACCGTTCTGTCTGAGACGGCTGCGTACACTCCTGTGGGGAAACCCATTCGATCCAGGCATATTCCTCACGAAGAACCATGCCATAGGTATAACCTTCCAACTGTATTCCTTCATAAAAATAATTAAGCAGATTGAGAAATGCCTTTTCCGTTTTGGCATTGCGTGGTTTATACAGGAAAGTATCTCCCTGATCCGTTTCTATTTTCAACACACATTTCCCATTACAGTGGCAATCCGCTGCCATATCTTGAATCCCTGTGACGTTTCCCATGGGTCTGCCGTGAAGTATGTTTTTTTCAATTTCTTTCCGATCCGTTTCCAGACGGGTTCGCATTTCGCTTAGAAAAGCCGCGGATTGGCTGATGGTCCTTCTGATATTTTCCGCCAGAAGGGGGTATACTTCAAAAAGCTCTTCCCGCAGTTCCTTTCTGCCAAGAATCTGTTCGTTAAAAAACTGATATTCTTCACTGCTACTGCCTCCTTCCAACTTTCCGGCGGCTTTGTACATGCTCATTTCTACTATGAGGGTGCGGACGCAGACGGCGTGGAGACGGGATAAGATTAGCTCGGACATTCCCGGACAGAAAAGAGTGTCTGGATTTTCCGAACGGGTATGAATGGATAGAGCCTGGAGATATTCTTGTTTGGCAGCGGCCAGGAAAGGGAGATAGAAGGTTCCGAAAGTGTAATTTTTAGCTAAAGTAATTTCAAAAGATAATAATCTATTTATAAATCCATCTTGTTCTATTGAGAGTAATTTTTTGTTCATTTTATGTTATTCCTTAATTTTCAATTTAGATTTCATATATCTCTATAAAAAACAATGAGAAAAGGCAAGATGTTTTGAAAACATCTTGCCTTTTTGTTCTTAGCAGCAGAAAATAGAAAGAAAACCTGTTGAAGCAGTTACTGCAGGGGCTTCAAAACCGTCTAACTCCATTTTTTCATTTTCTTTCACCTCATAGAAAAGATCTCCTGCATTTTCCATAAAGTTTTCTCTGTTTTTCTCCATTTCTTTCTCCTCCTTAAATAAATAGTGATATATTAACAATAAATATATCCTTTACACATTCGTATTCTAACACTCCGTTATATTTATCAACAGCATAACGTATACTTTCTAGTCCTAGCCCATGAAGGCCTGTTTCATTTTTACTACTTCGGAGCTTTCCTTCCGAAAGCTCTAAAACTCCGTTATAAGTGTTAGAAACTTTAATAAATATAGCACAATCATTTTGGCTAATACTAACCTTAATCCAGCTTTTACCTTCTGTAACTTTACTACAAGCTTCAATGGCATTATCCAACAAATTGGCAAGTATAGAACACCAATCTATATCTTGGATGCAATTTACTTCCAACTTGTCCGTATGAATATCAATTTCAATGTTATGATTATGTGCTTTTTCTATTTTATCATTTAGTATTATATCTACTATATGATTATTTGTAAACTTTTTATGTTCCAAATCTTTAATTTGTTCAGTTATTTTACTTATGTATTCTTCTGCTCTAACCAAATCCCTATCCGCTAATAATAAGGACAATACAGATAAATGATTTTTCATATCATGATAAATACGATCTCTTTTC
>OHDQ01000652.1_pt1 | contig 12223 bp, 15 predicted proteins | sample 1606421 | NCBI WGS metagenome assembly OHDQ01 (sample SAMEA3879589, study PRJEB24766) | human gut metagenome | biome: human-associated habitat; feature: feces | place: USA | collected 1985/1987
TTCTTTGTAGAAAATCCTGCTTATTTTCAATTTTTATATTCTCAATCCAACATAAAAATTGACTTATCGTTATCAATATCAGACGACCAAAACTATAAACCCTATATCATCTATAAAAATATTGTAAGTAAATTATTAGAGCAGACGCACTATTCGGAAGAAAAGCAAAATGATATTATCATAACCATTTGGGCTTTTATACATGGCGTTACTTCATTAGCCACCATGAATAATGTAAATTATGATAATGATTGGAGAGAGAAGGTCATTGATTTTATGGACGTTATTCAACTTTCCTTTTTAGATAATACGGGAGAAAAAATATGATAGGGATTTATTTTAGCGGAACAGGAAATACAAAATATTGTTTAGAAAAGTTTGTTGCTCTATATGATAGGAACATTGAAATAACCCCTTTAGAAGATACAGGTACAATGGAAAAAGTTACATATCATAAAGACATCATTTTTGCTTATCCAATCTATTACAGTAATTTGCCTAAAATTGTACGGGATTTTATCTGCGAAAATTCTGATATATGGAAAGGAAAACGTGTTTTCATTATTGCAACAATGGGACTGTTTAGCGGCGATGGTGCGGGCGTATCTGCAAGATTGTTCGAGAGATACGGCGCACAGGTATGGGGTGGACTTCATTTGAAAATGCCGGATTGTATTTGTGATGTAAAAGCCTTAAAGCGTACTCCGGCTCAAAATAAGCAAATTGTTATACAAGCAGAAGAACGCATAAAATCAGCGGTGTGCAATTTGAAAAATGGTACTCCAACTAAAGACGGTTTGGGATTTTTATACCATATTGCAGGGCTTTTGGGACAGCGGCTTTGGTTTTACCATAAAACACAAGAATATTCAAACAAAATACAGATAGATACCGACGCTTGTATAAAGTGCGGGAAATGTGCATTGGTGTGTCCTATGAATAATTTGTCATTATCCAAATGTAAGATTGTATCAAACGGACGGTGTACCTTATGTTATCGGTGCGTAAATCAATGTAGCGAGAAAGCAATTACTATTTTGGGGAAACAAGTGATTTTCCAACACTCTGTTTATGATTTCCATTGAAAGTAGTCTGATTAGAAATGAGGTGGTGCATTGCAAAAAGAAAAATGGATTTTATGTCCTATATGCAATAATAAAACTCAATTAAGAATACGGGAAGATACAGAAATAAAGAATTTCCCACTATACTGTCCGAAGTGTAAGCAGGAAAATCTTATCAATGTAAAAAATCTGAATATTTCAGTTATCACAGAGCCAGACGCATTGACGCAGAGCCGATAATCACAAGAAATAAATCTTATGATTATTGGCTCTTTCTGTTTTGTGATAGGAAAACAAACCGCCATTTCCTGTATATAAAATGGAATAGCGGTAAATACACAATTATTTTTATGGACATGGCGGTGTCGGGAGATATTGCCATGTTTCTTTTTCACATTTTTAATTCTATTCCATTGTAAAAAAAAGCCTATTCCATGCAACGGGATTTTGCGGTTATGAAGATGAATACACAAATCATCATAATTGCTTAAATAACTCATATTACCAAACGCCTATGCGGTTTTACGCCTGCATGGGCGTTTGCTGTAATAGCCCCCTACTGGGAAGAAAGGGGAAGAATTTTTTGAGGAATGGAATCTTGAAAAGGAAAAAGTGACAGAGGCATGGGACAATAGAGGAGATATTGTAATTGGAAATGATGTCTGGATTGGCTATGAAGCTGTCATATTATCAGGAGTCACCATTGGAGATGGAGCAATTATAGGAATAAGAGCAGTTGTTACAAAAGATGTGCCGCCATATACGATTGTCGGAGGGGTTCCGGCAAAGCCGATACGAAAACGATTTGATGAAAAGATGATCAAAGAATTGTTAAAGATAAAGTGGTGGGATTGGACGAAAGAGAAGATTGCCAGAAATATAGAAAATATTAAAACCGGTTGTATAGAACGGTTGAAATAATTCATAAGAACATGATCTACAAAACTTGACGGTGTAAAGATTGAAAGGTATAATGTTTACAGTGTAAAGTTTGGAGGTGGAAAATGAAACAAACAACCTATCATCATAAAAATTTGAGAAATGAATTGATTGAGAAAGGAATTGAATTAGTAGAAGAATATGGTATGCAGCAGCTTTCTTTGCGAAAGGTAGCACAGGCATGTAATGTAAGCCATGCTGCACCATACAGCCATTTTAAGAACAAAGACGATTTGATTTCAGCGATGCAGAGTTATATTACAGATCAGTTTACAGAACGATTGCAGGATGTGATTGCGAAGTATTCCGGAAAACCTGAGTTTTTACTGGAATTTGGAAAGGCATACGTTTTATTTTTTCTTCAGAATCCCCACTATTTTTCCTTTTTATTTACCAAAGGTAAAATGCAGATCAATTTAGATATTCAAGGGGAAAGTGAAGAAGACTATCAGCCATTTTCAATATATAAAGAACAGGTGCTGAAACTGCTTGCTCCGTTAGAACTTTCAGAAGAAAAGAAGCAAGACTATGTAATTTCATTATTCGCTTATATTCATGGACTTACCTCTTTGGTAACGCTTCAAAATGTAAAATATGCCTCAGACTGGGAAGAGAAAATAGAAGATTTGATTTGCACATTTTCCATAGGAAACGAGGTGACGTCGTGTTAGGAATTTATTTTAGTGGAACCGGAAATACAGAATATTGTGTGAAATTGTTATTTTCACTTTTAGAAGAAGCGGAAACAGTTTCTTTAGAAAATCCATCGGCGGCTAAAAAGCTGGAAGAGAATGATACGATTATATTTGGTTATCCGGTACAATTTTCCAATATACCGTATTTCGTTCGGACTTTTATAGAGAAGAATGGTGAAATCTGGAAAGGGAAAAAGGTTCTTTGTTTAGCTACAATGGGAGCTTTTAGTGGAGATGGTGCCGGATGTGCCGCAAGGTTACTAGAAAAGAAGGGGGCAATGATCTTAGGCGGAGTACATGTGAAAATGCCTGATTCTGTATGCGACAGTCCATTGTTAAAAAAATCATTTGAGGAGAATCAACAGCTTGTGGAAAAAGCTACTGAAAAGATTGAAAAAGTCGCTTCAGATATAAAAAGGCAGATGTATCCGAAAGAGGGGCTATCTTTTCTGGCACATGTGATCGGATTGTTTGGACAAAGGCTTTGGTTTTATCGTAAAACAAGGGCATATAATAAAAAACTGAATATTCATGAGAACTGTAATGGTTGTGGGATATGTGCTCAAAACTGTCCGACACAGAATCTTTCTCTGCTTGACGGAAAGGCAGTTGCAGGGAATCAGTGTACGATGTGCTACCGGTGTATTAGTAAATGCCCGCAAAAGGCAATCACACTTTTAGGGAAGACAGTGGTTGAGCAGCACATTATAACAAAGTATGTATATACAGACTTGAAATGCAGAAAGAGCAATAGTCAGCCCAAATGAATCTTCGGCTGATTATTGCTCTGAATCAGAATTGCGTTTGCGGAGCAGTTTCCAGGATATAGTGGGTGACTTTTATAAATTTTCATCCATAAAAGCAATAATCCCGGCTTCTACTTCATCTTTGATAGCTGCATAATTATGGATTTCATGACGGTAGCCAGAGTACAGTTTGGTTCTTACCTTATGTCCTGTAGCCCGCAGCCAGTTGGATACCTGGTATACACCCTCACCATATTCTCCAACAGGATCCATATCTCCTGCAATGTTATAGAGGGGAAGTGAGGTGGGGACTTTTTCTGCCCATTGGGTTCCAAGGATAACAGACATCATCTGGGTGAAATCATACATGGACTGATTGTTTACAGGTTTTGTAAAAGCATCAAAGGGATCGGCTGCATGGTCCTGCTGTACATAAGGGTCAGCGCAGATCCACTCATTTCCAATTTTCACTTCTCCACAATATTCGCACATCCATCCCATAAGTGAACCTGTGATGTTGGGGTCGGCTTCTTTTCCTTTTCCTTCATCAAGGAGTTTCTTCAGAGTGGCAGCGCCTTCTTCAGCGTGGCGGAATACACCACAGGTTCCACAGAGGGTAACACCATTTAATTCATTACCGTATTTTGCTATATAGTCTCTGGCAATCATAGAGCCCATGCTGTGACCGAACAGGAAATAAGGAAGATTTGGATATTTTTCTTTTACAAGGTTTGTGAGGGTATGTTCATCTTCCATCATGGTATGCACACCTTTGTCACCCCAGTCGCCCCAGGTATTGTTTTCCAATGCAGTTTTTCCATGACCCACATGGTCATCAGCAGCAACAATGTAACCTGCATCTATAAATTTCACAATCATATGCAGATATCTCCTGGAATGTTCTCCAAATCCATGGATAATTTGTACGATACCTTTTGGTTTTGCCGCTGGAACATAAATCCATCCGTATACAGTATCTCTTTCATTAAAAGACTTAAAATTCACTTCGTGTAACATGAAAGCACCTCCCATACATTTTGATAATTTCATTGTAGAAGTATCTGTTTTCAAAGTCAAGAAAAAGAAAGCAGATTTCAGGATTGGCAAGAAATGAAAAATGGAGTATGATAAGTGTATAAAATTTCGGATTCAAAGGAAAGGAACATACAGCATATGGAGAGGACAGAGCATTTGGACAGCATCCGTTTGATTACAGAAAAGGATGACGTACAGCTTGCAGATATTATCAGAAAAAATCTGGAAAAATTTCACCTGGATATTCCGGGAACCGTATATTTTGATTCTCAGCTAGACCATTTAAGCAGTTCTTACACTGCAAATCCAGAGAAAAGGGCGTATTTTGTTGTGGAAGATCCTACAGGAAAGGTTCTTGGAGGTATTGGCATAGATGAATTTCCGGGATTTGCAAGGTGTGCTGAAATACAGAAGTTGTATCTGTCAGATGAAGCAAAGGGAAAAGGACTTGGAAAAGCATTGATGGAAGCCGCAGAAGGGTATGCGGTTCAGGCTGGCTATGAGAGACTGTATTTAGAAACACATACAAATCTGGAGGCTGCAATACATTTGTATGAAAAATCAGGATTTCATAAGATTCAAAAGCCAGGAGAAGTGCAACACAGCACCATGAATTTGTTTTTTATGAAGGAGCTAACATGATTGAAACAAAGAATCTTATTTTAGATAAAGCAAAATTTTCAGACTGGAAAGAGATGTATGAGAATGTCTGGTCAAGACCAGAAAGCGCAAGATATATGGCATGGCAGGTTACAACAACGCAAGAGGATGCAAAGCTGAGAATTATGCGAACCATAGAATTTCAAAATAACCATGATGTCTATACAGTTTATGAAAAGAAAAGTGGCAAAGCGATTGGATTCGCAGGAGTAGAAAAGATAAAACCTTTTGTGTACCAGGAGACAGGAATCTGTTTGGGACCGGATTATGTGGGAAAAGGATTTGGAACCCAGATTTTGGAAGCGTTGATTCAATATTGCAAACAAGAATTTGACGCAAAAAAATTCTTTTATTCCACAAGAAAAGAAAATGAAGCATCTAACAGACTGGCAAAGAAGTTTGGATTCACCTTGGTTTCTTCGGAAAAGAAAATAGATAACAGGAATGGACAGGTTTATGAATTATTGAAATATAGTCTGGACTATTCCTTTCCTTCTATGAGATAATCATAAGAAACCTGAAAAATCTCAGCCAGAGCTTTCAATTCGATATCTGTAACATAACGTTTATTTGTTTCGATTCTGGTAATTACATTTTTATCCATATCATATCCATTCAGCTGAAGCTGGTAGGCCAAGAGTCGCTGTGACATATGATGTTCGCGGCGGAGTTCTATGAGCCTTTGACCTATCAGATTTTTTTCGCCGGTAGCTGTTTTTGGTTTTGGCATATCTTTTATCCCTCCTGAAAATAGTATAAACAAAACAGTCTCATTTTTTGCACTGTTTATTTTACATGGGATTGAGCATTTGAAAGGTTGTAAAAATGAGACAAAATAAAGTTGTAGCGAATTGTGTGGATATTGCTTTCGAAACATGGTACAATAATAAAAATAGTAGAAAGGGGAACGGTATTATGCTGGTAAGTGCAGACAAAAAATGGGATTATGCTCTTGGAATCATTAAAGTGGATGGATTAGAACCGTCTCCAGAGTTTAAAAATTTGATTGCAAAAGAAAAACGCGGTGAGATGACTACGGATGATATGAGAAAAGTTTTAGATAAAAAATATAAAATGAAGAAGTAGGTGGGGGTTAATGAGAGATCCATATGTGTATCCACATACAAACATTTTAAAAAATTTAGCCAATATACAAGATGAAGAAGAATTATCTTGTATGGAGGCTGAATATACCAGTTTACGACTTGCGGAACTTGTGACAAAAGAATCTGCAAGTCATTTTAATTTCCTGTCACTTTGTGATATGCATCGTTATATTTTTCAAGATGTTTACGAATGGGCAGGGGAGATCAGGGTTATTAATATTGAAAAGTCTGAGCCGGCATTGGGAGGACTCTCTATAGAGTACTCAGATTGTTTTGATATTGAAAAGGATGTTACCAATATTTTAGATGATATGAATAAGTTTTTATGGAAGGCATTGTCTGTTGCAGAAGCTTCCAGAATATTTTCAGAGTATTTAGCAAAACTTTGGCGTGTACATCCATATCGAGAAGGAAATACACGTACAATCATAACATTTTGCAGTCAATTTATTGAAAGTAAGGGATTCTATGTGGACAGTGATTTGTTTAAAGATAATGCATAATATATGAGGACTGCGTTGGTGGCAGCAAATGCAATCTTTTCAGATTTAGGAGATAAAAGAAAGCCGGAATACTTGAATAGAATCGTGTTGGACGCTTTGGAACGTGGGCAGAAAATGAAAGATAGAGTTGCTGATGCAATTAAAATGGCTGGCTTTGATGCCACAGAGAAGGAGATACGGAAAATTATCTATTGGAACAGGCAGAAACATTGTGAAAGCAGCATACAAGAAGTAAAAATGTATTTGTAAAGGAATTTATAACATGAACGACAAACGATTACTAATCATAGAAGATGACACTGATTTAAGAGAAGGCCTGTCCTTTTCTTTTTCTTCTGATGGATATAGAGTGACAGAGGCGCCAACAAAAGCAGAGGGACTTAGGGAAATCAGGAAGAATGTTTATGATATGGTGCTTCTGGACTGCAATCTGCCGGATGGAACCGGATTTGAATTATGCAGGGAGGTGCGCAGCTACAGCAGCATACCAATGGTGATGTTGACCGCCAGGGATACAGAACTGGATGAAATTCAGGCATTAGAACTGGGTGTCAATGACTATTTGTCCAAGCCTTTTTCTTTGGGAGTATTAAAAGCCAGGGTAAAGCGGATTCTTCAGGAAAAAACAGAGACCTCCAGGATTGTCACAGGTTCTTTAACCATTGATCAGAACACCTGCAAAGTGTGGAAACAGGGGGAGGAAATTCAGCTAAGTAAATTAGAATATCGTCTGCTTCTGTATTTCATTGAAAATAAAAATCACATTCTTTCCAAGGAACAGATTTTAGAAAAAATATGGGACAGTGATGGAAAGTACGTGGATAACAATACGGTCTCTGTGAATATCAGCAGACTGCGGACAAAAATTGAAGAGGATGCATCCAGGCCAGCCAGAATTAAAACGGTACATGGAATTGGATATATCTGGAAGGAATAAAAATTATGTGGAGTTCGATTATTTTATTGATTCTTTTGTTTTTCGTTGTCTGGTGGAGTATCAGGGAAAAGAGGAAAACTTACCGCCGCATAGATGAATTACTGGATCGTGTCTTAAATCAGGAAATTATTTTAGATTCTGATGTAAAGGAAGGTGAGTATTCGGCACTTGTGAGCAAGATAAAACAGATACAGGAGGTGCTGGAGAATCATGCCAGAAGTGCAGAGACCGAAAAGGAACAGGTGAAAAGTCTGGTGTCCAATATGTCACACCAACTGAAAACACCCCTGGCAAACCTTTCTCTCTACGCAGAGATTCTGGGAAAAAGTGAGCTTTCAAAAGAACGAAAAAATGAATTTTTTTCTAAAATGCAAAGGCAGAGTGAGAAGTTAAACTGGATGGTGGAATCCCTTTCTAAAATGGTGAAGCTGGAACAAAATCTGGATGATTTTGAAATAAAAAATACGAAGATACGCCAGACGATTTTGGATGCTGTGGATACCGTTTATGAGAAATTGGAGAAAAAAGATATCCAGCTAGACATGGAGTCTTTTGAGGATCGATTCTTATATCATAACCGAAAGTGGACTGTTGAGGTGTTTGTCAATCTTCTGGAAAATGCAATCAAATATACAGAAAAGGGCGGCTTTATTTCTATTCGTGTGAAATCTTATGAACTTTATACAGAAATTCAGATTTCCGATAATGGGAGGGGAATCCGGCAAGAAGAATTAACGGATATTTTTAAGCGTTTTTACAGAAGTCCTGAGGTGGAAAATATGGAAGGCTCCGGCATTGGACTGTATTTGTGTAATCTGATTCTGGAAAAGGAAAAAGGATATATCACAGCCATTTCAGAGTATGGAAAGGGCAGTTGTTTCTCCGTATTCTTACAAAATTGTAAGAACTAATCCTTTCTTTGTAAAGAAATTGCAAGATATGGCAGGTATACTAAACATATCAAGAAAAAGGAGACATAAGGGATGAGTATACTGGAATTGCAAAATGTGAGAAAAACATATGGGGAACAGGAAAATCAGGTCAAAGCTCTGCAGAATATAAATATGCAGGTAGAAGAAGGGGAATTTGTTGCCATTGTAGGTACCTCTGGCAGCGGAAAATCCACACTTTTAAATTTAATTGGTGGTCTGGATACTCCAACTCAGGGAAAAATTTTCATAAAAAACAGGGAGATTGGTTCTTTATCCAGAAAAGAACTGACTATTTTCAGGAGAAGGAACATTGGTTTTGTGTTTCAAAATTACAGTTTAATGCCTGTACTGAATGTCTATGATAATGTGGCATTGCCCATTACCTTTGACAGAGGAAAACATATCAACCATAAATATATCGAAGAATTGCTACGGGAGCTTGGTCTTTGGGAAAAGCGGAAGAAATATCCCAATGAATTATCCGGAGGTCAGCAGCAAAGAGTCGCCATTGCCAGAGCCCTGGTAAATAAGCCTGCCATTTTACTTTGTGACGAACCTACGGGAAATCTGGATTCTGCCACAACCATTGAGGTTATGGGGTTATTAAAATCCAGCTGTAGAAAATATAAGCAGACCATTCTTATGGTGACACATAATGAAGCCATTGCGCAGACCTGTGACAGGGTGATTCATATTGAGGACGGAGAGATTCTTACAGGGAAAAGAAGCTTTCAGGCAAAAGGTGGTGAGCAGTCATGAAAGGCGTGTTGAAATTATCTTTTGCATATCTTCGTTATTATAAAAAGCAGACGTTCTCTTTGTTTCTCGGAGTTCTTCTTTCCGCAGCACTTCTTAGTGGAGTAGGTTCTCTTCTCTATAGCGGGAAGCAGCAGAACATAGAAAAAGTCAGGCAGGAGTATGGGGATTGGCATTATTACTTCCAGAGTGATGCCAAGGAGGCACAGCGTCTTCTGGAAAAAAAGAACGGAAACGGATATGAAATAGAGGCGTCCGGTACCATTACCATTCGGAAAGTTATGGAAGAGCCTTACAAAATTATGTTAGCTTATGGGGATGAATCTTATCGGCATATGATGAACCGCACACTCTTAAAGGGCAGTTATCCAAAAGCTACAAATGAAGTTGCCATGGACACTTATGTATTGCGAAATCTTGGAATTCCGGAGAAAATCGGAAGTGAAGTGGTTCTGGATGGAGAACGATTTCTGCTAAGCGGTATCTTGAGCGAGTCTGTGGAAGGCACAGAGGACTACATGCAGGTATTTGTCCATGAAAGTATAGATTATGGGCAAAACGGTGTGTTTTTTTACTTCAAATTTATGGAAAACCGTCCGCTTTATAAACAGTTGGCTGCTTTTTGCAAAGAGTTTGATGTAGAAAAGGAAAGCATCCGTAGAAACAGTGAACTTGATGGATATTTCAAAGGAACAGCGCCTTCTGCCTATTGGGAAGTTTTAAAAGTAAGTTTTACGGAAGAAGGAACCGGTATTCCCTATCTTTATGCTTATTACAATGAAGGCGGACAGTTGACAAATAAAGTAATACTCATAGCTCTTGGTGTGTTTGGCGTTTTTATTCTCTACAGTCTGTTTCAAGTGTCTGTGCGAAAGCGTATGTCACAGTACAGTATTATGCAGACCCTTGGAATGGCAGAGGGATATACTTTTGGAAGTCTGTTGGGAGAACTTTTGTTGATTTTTGCAGCAGGATTTCCGCTGGGCTGTCTGTTGGGAAATAGTGTTGCTGCCTTGCTGTATGGAAAAATCGGTCAGATTTTTGTAGGTGTACAGAACAAGGGATTACGACATACTGGGGGGAATCAGGATCTAGCCGGAATTTCAGCGGCAAATATCGGAGAGGCAGGCAGGTTTTACATAGATGAAAAGCTGATTTGGTGCAGCCTGATTTTCTTTGTGGTGGTTTTGGCTGTGATGAGCTTTCATTTGGTGCGAAAAATGCGGAGCTATTCCTGGGGACAGATGATACGAAAGGAATCTGGAAAAAGAAAGAAAAACCGGAAAATTTATTGCCTTCACAGGGAAAATCTCTCTGATATTCTTACAAAGAAGTTTATGTTTGGAAAAATAAGTAGCTTTTTCGGCATTTTGTTTTCCCTTTCTATTGGTGGTATTATTTTTTGGGGAGCCACTTATGTGACTGAGAATACAAAAATTCATAATGAACTGACTTTTAAAGCAGATGATGGGCTTGGCTCTGATATTCAGGTATTCGAGGACTCAGATGATTTAGGCCATATGATTCCAGCGTATATAGCTGAGGAAATCCGAAAGCTTCCTGATGTTGAGTCTGTGAATACCATGAATTACATGTTGGGGGAAATTCCTCTTTATGATGGGAAGCTGATTTGGACTTCTTATTTTGCAGAAACAGACCCTTCGGACGACCTGGAACCGGATCCGGTGTTAATGGAAAAGTATCATGGTATGGCAACCATTGAGGGCGATGACGATTATAAATTGAAGGTCAATGTCTATGGATATGATGATGAGATGCTTTTGGAGCTTTCAGACTATTTACTGGAAGGAAGTATTGATCCAGATACCATGCGCAAGGAAGATACGGTTATTTTTAAAACTATTATGGGCGGTCAGGGAACGTATGATGGTATTGACATGAAAACAGGTGATTTCGTCACATTGAAAACTCCCAAAAGTACAGAAGTACCGGCAGAGGTGCTGAAATTTCAGGAAGAGGATTCCTTCTATACAGAGCAGAAACTTGAGGTAGCAGCCCTTGCATCCAGACCACTTGCCAAAACAGATGCTTTTATTGGGGACGAGGAATCGTCTACGGTGGACATTATTATGACAGAAGAGCAGATGGAAAAATATTTTGGTGTGACCGGATATCATAATATGGGGATTACGCTGAAGGAAGGCGCAGATGGGGCAGCTGTTTCCAGCGAAATAAGACAACTCACCAAAAGTGTGTCAAAATGTATGGTAAAGGATTATACCCAGGCGATTAAAACTGAAAATGCTTTTATAGAGCAAAAGATGCTCTTTTTCTATGGTGTTGCTTTTGTCCTGCTTGGTATTAGTATTCTGCATATTATCAATAGTATGCAATATCTGGTGGCGGCAAGAAAACATGAATTTGGTATTTTACGCGCTATGGGAATTACAGATGGAGGTTTTCGTCGAATGTTGTTTAAAGAAGGAATCCGCTATGGCATTTATGCCAATCTACTGATGTTTGCACTGTATGTTCCGATGCAAAAGATTCTTTATTATGTTATAGTTCGAGTGTACCTCTATCTGCATCCAGTAGCATGGGTGTCGGTAATGCCTGTGGTTGTAATGTTGGTTCTGAATCTTATCATTTGTATTCTTGCCATGGAATGGGCGGGGAGAAATATTCTGGAAGATGATATTATAGAAGAGCTTAATGGAGGAGACAGGATATCATAGAAATAAAATATCAGGATGTCACAGAAAAAGGAGTTGAACAAAATCGCTACGCGATGGCCTGCCAAGGCTGTGGCATAGCGATTTTCTGTTTTATATAACAAAACAGTGGAAAGCAAGTCCTAAAAGTAGTATTGTTAAATCACCACAAAATAAC
>OHDQ01000672.1_pt1 | contig 11754 bp, 10 predicted proteins | sample 1606421 | NCBI WGS metagenome assembly OHDQ01 (sample SAMEA3879589, study PRJEB24766) | human gut metagenome | biome: human-associated habitat; feature: feces | place: USA | collected 1985/1987
CATACCTACCACAGCAAAAGTAAGCTGCTGCCAATCCGTGCTTCTAAAACCACTTTCCACTACGTTCACCTCGTTAAACTTTCTCCATTCTACAATCCTACGATAATTTGAACGGCTTCTTGTTTTTTATCAAGCAAACAGCCGTTTCTAACATTATTATACTATATCCTACATCTCTCTGCCGATTATTTGCGCAATGCCCTTCAATTCACCCATCAGGTGTGCAAAGCGTTCCGGCTTCAGTGATTGTGCCCCGTCACACAGTGCATGCTCGGGATCGTTATGTACCTCAATGATCAATCCGTCTGCACCGGCTGCGATAGCAGCTTTGGCCATCGGTTCAACCATCCACCACATGCCGGAAGCATGGCTCGGATCAATGACGATCGGTAAATGGCTTAGTTTTTTTACTGCCGGGATCGCGCTCAGATCCAAAGTATTACGGGTATAAGTTTCAAAGGTACGGATACCGCGTTCACACAAAATAACATTATCATTACCGCCGGCCATAATATACTCAGCCGACATGATCCATTCTTCTATCGTCGCTGATAAACCACGTTTCAGCAAAATTGGTTTATTTGTCTTGCCAAGCTCCTTCAAAAGCTCGAAATTCTGCATATTCCGGGCCCCTACCTGAATAACATCCACATCTTCCACGAAACGTTCGATTTTATCAGCTGACATGATTTCGGTAACGATCGGCAGGCCAGTTTCCTGTTTAGCGATTTTTAAGAGCTCCAATCCCTTTTCTTTCAATCCCTGGAAAGAATACGGTGAAGTACGCGGCTTGAAAGCTCCGCCCCTCAGCATAGCGGCTCCGCCGAGCTTTACCGACTTAGCAACGGAAATGATCTGCTCTTCGGTCTCTACCGAGCATGGACCGGCCATAACGATGATTTTTTTGCCGCCGATCTTAATCCCGTTGACATCCACTACGCTGTCTTCCGGATGGAACATCCTGTTTGCCCGTTTGAACGGCTCCTGCACACGCATGACCTTTTCTACCCAATCGTTAACGCGCAGCAGATTGATATCTAAAGTACTGGTATCTCCGATAACGCCCAGGATCGTCATATTCACGCCGACGATCTCATTGATCTGGAAGCCGTTATTGATCAGTCCGTTTTTAATCTTCTCACATTCCTGCATCGGTGCGCCTGGTTTCATTACAATAATCATTTTTGTTCTCTCCTTTTAATTTATATGGTTAAATTTAATTATAACCTGTTATAGCTCACGTCCAACGGCTCCTGCTATGATCTTCAAATCCTGCATCAACCTGCCGAAGCGTTCAGGTTTCAGGGATTGAGCTCCGTCACATAACGCATGCTCAGGATCATTATGCACTTCAATGATCAGTCCGTCAGCACCTACGGCTACTGCTGCCTTAGCCAGCGGCTCTACCATCCACCACATACCAGCCGCGTGGCTGGGGTCAACCACCACCGGCAAATGACTGAGTTTTTTTACTGCCGGTATCGCGCTCAGATCCAAAGTGTTGCGGGTATAATTTTCAAAGGTTCGGATACCACGCTCACATAAAATAACATTATCATTACCGCCGGCCATAATGTATTCAGCCGACATCAGCCACTCCTCTATCGTCGCAGACAAACCGCGTTTCAGCAAAATCGGTTTATCTGTCTTGCCCAGCTCCTTCAAAAGCTCGAAATTCTGCATATTGCGGGCGCCTACCTGAATCACATCCACATCTTCTACAAAACGTTCGATCTTATCTGCTGACATAATTTCTGTAATGATCGGCAGCCCGGTAACAGCTTTAGCCTCCTTTAATAAATCCAGTCCGGTTTCCTGCAGTCCCTGGAAAGAGTATGGAGAAGTACGCGGCTTAAAAGCGCCGCCACGCAGGATCGCAGCGCCCATTTGCTTCACATCCTCCGCCACGCCGATAATCTGTTCCCGCGTCTCTACTGAACAAGGGCCTGCCATTACCGTGATCTGTTTGCCTCCCACCTTCACCCCGCATACATCTACGATACTGTCTTCCGGGTGAAACATCCTGTTAGCACGTTTATAAGGCTCCTGCACACGCATAACCTTGTCAATGCAGTCATATACTCTCAGCTGATTCATATCGAAGGCAGCCGTATCGCCTACTACACCGAACAGGGTAAAATTAGCACCGCGGCTTTCATGGATCCATCAAGCTTTTTACTCTCAATTCCTCTTCTGCGGGAATCCCCGGTTTCATTACTATAATCATTTATCTCCACTCCTTAATTTCATTTTTATTTACACAAGATAATAAAAAAAATCAGGCCTCGTAAGAGAGCCTGATTAAAAATTCATCTTCTTATTTACAGCAGCATATCTCAGCTACGGTATCGGCATCTGTTTACGGTAATAGAATTATGCAGTTTTGAGCAAGTAAAATAACCAGCGCTAAAATAAAAATAGCCCCGGCTAAAGTCAAAAGCATATTCATTTACCCAATTAGTTCTCAAAACAGATTCCACGATCAACCCACCTAATTTAAATTTCTTGTGTAAAACTTAATTGTTGTTATTTTAGACCCGTATCAAAAAGGTGTCAAGCAAAAGCATAAAATTCAAAAAAATTAATTTTTATGCACCGTCTATTGTAAACAATGTTACAACAAAATCAATGGAGCACACCGTTGATGCCACTTCCCAAAGTCATTACCCCGCCTATCAATACTACAAGCAGCGCAATACGCTTAAATAAATGCTGATTGATACGGAAAAACATTTTTTCTCCCAGCCACCAGCCTAAAAGTACTGCCGGCAACACATACAGCGACAAAGCAATCAAATTTCCACCCTGAAATGTACCCGCAACAAAAAAACTGCCTAAAGTACAAAAACTGCCGATAGCAAAGATCCAGATCATATTGGCGCGCAGCAAATTTTTCTCCATATTCTCACTCAAAAAATATAAAGCGATCGGCGGCCCGCTGATACTGGTAGTCGCACTGAAAAAACCGCTTAAAAAACCAGCAGAAACACGTCCCAGCTTTTTATTTTTGACCTCAGGCACAAAATTTAATTCCATCAAAAGCGTTACAAGCAAAAGCGCTATCCCTAATAAAATCTTTAAATGATTAGCATCAGCCACTTTCAGCAGATACGCTCCGGGAATAATCCCCAACAGACTGCCGGCAGCTGTTATCAAAACTGTCGGCCACTCAAATTCTCCCCAGGTACGCCACATCATGATCACCCGCACAATAACACCGGCGATAATAACAAATACAACTGTCTCTTTCGGCCCCATGACCATCGTTAATACAGGAGCTGCGATCAGCGCAAAGCCAAAACCAGTTACAGTACTGAAAAAAGTAGCAGCAAATAATATCAACGAAGCAACTGTCAAGACAAAATAATCCATGGTTTCTCTCCGCTCTTTTCTGAAATAGATATCTGCATTATAACACAAAAAAGAAGCCCCTACAAAACGGAGCTTCTTCCAGTCGTCTTATTTCAGCCATTGACGTATTATTTTTTTCAAAAGCTTTAGTTCAAACGGCTTGGCTATGTGTGCATTCATCCCCGCGGCCAGCGCCATTTTCACGTCTTCCGAAAAAGCATTCGCAGTAATGGCAATAATCGGAATCCGGACCGCATCACTGCGAGAAGCAGCTCTGATTGCTCTTGCCGCTTCATAGCCATTCATAGTTGGCATCTGGATATCCATAAAAATCAAATCATAATATCCTTCAGGCGCCGCCAGGAATTTTTCCAATGCTTCTGCACCATCACCAGCGGATTCACAAGTCAAGCCCAACAGCTTCAAAAACTCTAAAGCAATTTCCAGATTGATTGCATTATCCTCAACTACTAGTACCCGTTTACCGCTATAATCAATATCAGCAGCATTTTCGTTATCACCGGCAGGTTGTTCATACTCGACCGCAACTCCGTTCTGACGCTGCACCTTCAGACAAACAGAAGCAGTGATCTTACTGCCCTTACCAACACAGCTCTCAACATCGATCGACCCGTTCATCAGTTTTGCCAGGTTCAAACTGATCGTCATGCCCAGACCAGTTCCCTGTATTTTACTGACCCGAGAATCTTCTGCTCTTATAAACGGCTCAAAAATACGCTCGATAAAACTTTGTTCCATCCCAATGCCGTTATCTTCTACAATAAAATCAAAAACAGCCAGATCATGCGGTAACGGCTTAACAGTAACCGTCAGCTTTACCACACCTTCATCAGGCGTATATTTAACGGCATTGGACAACAGATTAAGTAATATCTGCTGCAGTCTCAACGCATCACCCAGCACAGTTATATTTTTCAGTGCCTCTGTTTCCACAATCAGCTGATGCCGTTTCTCCTCAACAGCAGGTTTAATGATATCTAATGCTTCCTCAACTTTTTCTTTTAATAAAAATGCTTCCGAGTTCAATTCTGTTTTGCCGCTTTCGATCTTCGACATATCCAGAACCTCATTCAACAGCTCCAGCATATGTTTGCCAGAAGTGACAATTTTTTTCAAATAATAATCTACATGATCTTTGTCGTCGCAATGTGCCGCTAAAGCCGCCAGCCCCATAATAGCATTCATCGGCGTTCTGATATCATGCGACATTTTTGAAAAGAATTCACTTTTGGCCTGATTGGCCTGTAAAGCCAGCTGATATGCGTCACTGATGATTTGTTTATTTGCTTCCTCCTGCATCGTGCGTTCATGGATATCGCGCATCGTCAAAAGCAGCCGTTCTTTTAATTTACCAAAATATGAAAGCTTAACTTCTTTATATCTGTACCCGTCTTTAGCGGATGAACGGAAATACAGCATAACAGCCTCTTCCTGCTCCAGGCACTTCAGCAAACTATCAATACTCCAGCTTTTTAAATGCTCACAATCTTCTTCACAAACAAACTCTTTTATAAATACCGGCAGCTGTTCATTAATGCTGCCACGCAGCGGCAAGCCGTAATGAGCGCAATAACCGGCAAAACGCATCACATAATCACCACTGTTTAAATCACAGATGCAAACAGCATCATAGTCATGTTCTATCGTAAAATTATAAATAGACTGCAGCTCGATTTTTTCAAGCTCCATTCCTTTTTGCTCGCTGATATCCTCAATGATACCAATGACAAAAGTCGGCTGCTGCTGATCATCCCATGACATAACAGTCATTGTTACCCGCACCCAGCACTGCTTGTTCTTGTCACAGAATGTGGAAGATGCAGTTTTAGCCCCATTATGAATAGCTTCGTACATCGCATAGCAATCTGCCTTACTTTCACCGCTCACAAAATCTTCCACAAAGCTTTCCGGAATATTCCTGTATTCCATACTACAGTTAAAATATTTACTGGTTCTTACCGGCATAACTTCCAGACGTTTTTGCGGATAATAATAAAAATGGAAAATTTTTGTTCCTTCCAGAACCTGGCGCAGCAGTTCCTGAGTACCCTTATCCTGCTCCAGCAATTCCTGATTAAGCAGCTCCATCTGCTTTCTGTTATCAATATCCAGAAAAACACTTTGAATAACACGTTCTCCGTCAATATTTTTGATATATTCACCGCTGCCAATGATCCAGCAATAAGTACCATCGGCCCTCAGCGCCCGATATTCAAAAGACTGTTTCCCCTTGCCCAGCAGTATCGCGTTCATGCTCTGATATACTCTATCACAGTCTTCCGGCGCAGCCAGATCTTCTATCCGCCAGGATTTACGCTTCCAGAATTCTTCTTTTTCATAACCAAAAATCCTGATAGCTTCCATATTGGCATTTTGAAAAACAATACTTCCGTCAGCCTGTGGCCTGTATTGAACGATACCGCACAATACGGACTGAAACAGCTCGTCATAATAATCACGTTTACGTACAACTTCTATCAGCTGCCTGCTCTTTTCGATATTGGCCTGTCTTAAGACCTCAACATCGCTGGCATTCTGATGATAACCGCGAATATAATAAGCATTATCGTCTTCTTTATATAACTTGCCGCTGCAGCGAATAAAAATTGTGCCCCACCATGGATGCTTCCAGCGATACTGAACCTCTACCAGCCTTTTGGTCGTCAGCATCTGTTCAATATATTTCTGCACTATTTCCAGATCTTCTGCAAGCACGCCTTGCGCAAAATGTTTATAATTATCTTCCAGCGATAAACTCTTCTGCAGCCCTAAAAGTTCTAACATTTTATCATCGGCATACAGACGCACGTCAGTATTATTTTTGTTTATTTCCAAAAGCCATAAACCAATATTACTGATTTCCAATATTTCCTGCATCCAGCTGGAACTGTAAAAAATATCTTCTTTTAAGCCGCTAGAGTCCATAATAGTTCCTCTTTCTATTTCAAACTTCTTATTGTCTACATTATACCTTACTCTTAAACAATTTCCAATATTTGTTCTTTAAGAAATGTTTTTTAACATCCACAAATAACGCGCATAAAAAAAGACTCTCGCCCAAACGAGAGTCTTTACTTATTTTTCGCTTTGCAGTCCTTTTTCAGTCAGCATAGTCCAGCCTTCTTCCTGCACGATCAGGCCATCCTTCATCAAATGCCCCAAAGCACGTTTGAAAGCTGCTTTACTGATACCAAATTTTTCCTTAATGATTTCCATCGGTGTAGTATCACAGTAAGGCATTTTACCATTCCGTTTATGTAAAAAATTTAAAATATCTTCCGCATCGGCGATCATAGCATTTTCTTTTTGCTGGCGTAAGGACAGATTTACCCTGCCATCCTCACGAATATAAGTGATGCGAGCCGTGATCTCCTGACCAAAATCCAAACGCCCGCCGGGAACTTCACTGCGATGCAGAAACGCCAAAAAGCGCTGATTAGTAAAAATGAAGAAGCCTTCCGGCAGGATATTATAGATAGTACCTGTCACGCTGTCGCCGACCTTGACACCAACAGCAGGTTTGGAAGCCTTCAGCATTTCTTCTTCCACCCGCATACTGACAGCAGGGCGTCCTGTTTTATCGCGATACAGCTTTATCCAGACCAGCTGACCCGGCGACACATGCCCTCGCATTTCGCTGTACGGCAAAAATACACCGCGTTCAGCGCCAATATCCACAAACCCGCCGTCCTTGGTCACACTTAAAACCTTAACGTAACCGATCTGCCCTTCGCGCATTTTCGGTAATTTCTGGCTCGCCGTCAACCGGCCATGCGGATCTTTATACAAATAGACTTTAACTTCATCGCCAACATTGACCGCTTCCGTCTGCTGCAGCTTATGCAGCAGGATATCATCAGAAGTATCGCCCGTACCAGCGTCAAGGAAAGCGCCCATTTCGCCCAGACGTGCCACTTTTAAAGTAACAACGTCACCCGCACGATATTTAAGCTGCTTTGCCATGTCTTTTTCATCAGTCATTTTTGCTCTCCACAAATTCTTCCGACGGAGCATCAGCCCACAGTTGTTCCAGATTATAGAACTCGCGTTCTTCTTCAATAAAGATATGCGCAACACAATTACCATAATCCAACAAAATCCAACGACCTTCAGCATAGCCTTCTTTGTGAGTAACAAAAATGCCTGCCTCCGCCAATTTATCTTCGATATTGTCAGCAATAGCTTTAACTAGAATATTATTTCCAGCGCTGGCAATAATAAAATAATCAGTTACAGGAGAAATGTTCTCCATATTCAGCAGCAAAATATCCTTTGCTTTTTTATCGCAGGCTGCCGCCGCGATCTTGTGTGCAATTTCTTTAGTAGTAAAATCCATCTTTTCGCCTCCTTTATTCTTGTTCATCTTCATCATCTTTCATATAGGGAATGCCGATTTCGTCCAAAGATTTTTGAACTTCCTCGCGTGATGTAGCCCAATAGCTGATACCTTCTGTATCGTCAAAATTACCATACAGCATACCCGACTTGACCTTTTCGTCACCAAACAGCTTAAAGCTGTTTGCAGCCTTGATCATCGTCAAAGTGTTCATATCGGTCTCCACATGTCTGTCAACAGTCGAAAACAGCGCCGGGATCTTAGTCACCGTATCGATATTGAAAATCTGTGCTGCCGCCGCTTTCATAAACTTCTGCTGCCTTTGCACGCGGCCAATATCACCCAGCTCATCTTTGCGGAAACGCACATATTCGCCTGCCCGCTTACCGTCCAGATGCTGATAGCCATGTTTAATATCAATAACAAGATCGGCGTAAGGATCTTCATAATACATATCCTTTTCCACATATAAATCAACGCCGCCGATCAGATCGATAACATCAATAAACGCACGCCAGTCCACTAAAACATAATAATGGATCGGTACCTGCAGCAGATTGGCTACAGTTTGCTTGGCCATCATCACACCGCCGTAAGCATAGGCTGCATTCAGCTTATCCCAACCAGCCCGGCCCGGAATCTGCACCTTGGTGTCACGCGGCAGCGAAAGCAGCGCAACCTTATTATCGCCGGGATCAAAGCTGGCCAGCATCATCGCGTCAGTTCGCTTTGGTTCATCCGGAGCAGCATCACTGTCACCGTCATCTATACCCAAAAGCAAAATATTGATGCGCTTGTTCAATTTTTCATTTTGGGTTATCTTGTCGCTGGCACCAACAACATCAACCTTCGGCGGATTGATAAAATTGTCATAGATCCAGACTGTTCCCCAAAAAGCTCCCGTCAGCAGTACCGCCAAAACCAACAGTACAAATACCAGCCTGCCCCAACGTAATTTACGTTTCTTGCGGACAGGCCTGATTTCTCTATTTTCTTCCACAGACATTGGCATCTCCTACAAATTCAATTTAAGCCTTTTAAACTTAGCCGCCAATTCGTTATACCCCTCTATGCAATGAGGGTGTACCAAAAGGTCGTATTCCAGCAAATAACGTATCGTCTGCGCATAAGCCTTTATCATGGCCTGTTCCAGGTCAACCTTAGCCAGCCGGCGCATTTCATCGATACCTGCAAAATCACGGGTCGGCTCCAGCAGATCAGCCAGATAGACAACCATCGCCATCTTGCTCATGCCTGCCGCACCAGTAGTATGAAAACGGATAGCATCCAAAATTTCCTGATCGGTAACGCCGTATTTTTCCCGGGCGTAATATACGCCCAGTTTGGCATGCAGTAAAATAGGCTGATTCCTTTCGACATCATCCATTGGTAAACCCAAAGCAATTGTATGCATCAAAAGATCACGCGTAGGTATCTCACGCCCGCAATCGTGCAGTAATGCCCCCACGCCAACCTTTTCCTTATCCAGTCCGTAAACAGCTGCCAGTTCAAGAGCAGTATCGTATACAGCCAAAGAATGTTTAAAACGCTTATGAGGCAAAGATGCTTTAAGAAGTTTTTTCATTTCTGTGATATCCAGCATGATAACAACTCCTCTCACTACCATTAAGACTGGTAGAGATGCTCCTCTAAAATATACTTTTCTACACTTTCCGGCACCAGACCCTTAATAGAAAGTCCTCGTCTGACACGTTCACGAATGCCAGTCGAAGAAATATCTACTTCAGGAGTATCCAAAAGTATAATTTTATTCTTAGCAGGCTCGCCAAAAAATTCGCAAACCTTGTCAATAGTCTGCCCATAACCGGGCCTGTCAGCAGCTATAAAAGTCACTTCTGCCAGCAATTCCCTGATGCGGTGCCAGGTGTTCAGCATCGGCACAGCGTCGGCACCAATAATAAAATACAGCTCATATTCTGGATAGCGGGCCTTTAGCTCCATAACCGTATCATAAGTATAGGAAACTCCGCTGCGCTGCAATTCAATATCAGTAACTTCAAAATAAGGATAAGGCTCTGTTGCCAGCTCCGTCATCCGATAACGGTCAGCAGCAGGTGCAAACTCCAGACCAACCTTATGAGGCGCAATAAACGCAGGAACAAAAATTATTTTTTCCAAGCCCAAATGCTCGTAAATAAACTTGGCCGTCTGCAGATGCCCCAAATGAACAGGATCAAAAGTGCCGCCCATAATGCCAAGCTTTTTGCTCTTCACTCGTTTACCCACCTTCCTTATTATCACTATATTATACCAAAAACAGGCAAGCTTGCACAACTATATGTAAATATTAAAATTACGAAAAACATTTTATATTTATATTACAATAAAAAAGTACCATATCTATTGTAGTTATGGTACAAATCAAATCTCTATTTACCTAACACACAAATGCCTTAATTATTTCTCGAAAAATCTCCTCTTTGTTCATATTTCCAGAACTACTTTTATGATACAAATAAAAAAAGTTATCCCGCTCTCTTTCAGAGCCGTTTAAAAGTGCAATTACATCTTTAATTTTCACAACTTTTTCTTCCGCTCTTGATTTAAAAACAATATTAATACTAGAAACATCCGGTTTATTAAAACCACTATAAAATTGTGCAGCACTTAAAATTACAAAATCAAACGTCTCTTTTTTAGATTGCGCATAATTTTTGAGAGCCGTCAACACTTTCATTATATCTGTTTTTGTATTTAACATCATTTTATTTGGTGTTATTGTTTTTTTGTTGGGATATGTTCAAAATTTACTTGACAGTGATTCCAGAAATAACCTTGAAGAAATAGTTTCGCAAAATAAGAACGTTATTACCAGTAAACTGCTTTTAGATCTTAATCGTCTGGATATTATCAGTAATAAAATATCTGACGGACTGAAAAATAAGAATATCACCAAAGAAGCGGATATCAATAAATTTTTAGAGGATTATTCTAAAAACAGCATTGATGATAGTTTATTCTTAGCGAATAAAAATGGGCTTGCCTATGTAGATGGCGACACGCATATAGATATTTCAGGACGCCGATATTTTAAATTAGCTATTGATGGTATTTCTAATATTTCTGAACGGACTATTTCAAGAATCAACGGCGAATATATTTTTGTCGGCAGCGTGCCGTTGTATTACGATAATAATATCATCGGTACGATTCAGAAAATCTATACGGATAAACAGATGAATGAGCTGTTTGCGGCTTCGTTATTTTCGTCTAAAGGGTATATGTATGTTATCAATAGTGAAGGTTATATTATCCTGCATACCAAATACATTAATTGTGCTTTAAAATCGGATAATTATTTTCGTGATGTTTACGAATACGGAAACGTTGAAGCTGTTCGTAAAATGAAAGATGACATTAAAGCCAATAAAAGCGGTTTTATGGAAAATGCGGTCAATGGTGAAAAAACCTTCTCTGCTTATACGCCTATTGAACAGGTACATGACTGGTATCTGGTAACGAGCGTTCCTACTGATGTCATTGCCGAAAACGGAAATATAGTTATGAAGATTTTTTACATGGTTATGGTTTCGCTTGTACTTATCTTTTTGGTAAGTATCTGTTATTTTGCCTGGAACAAGCGTCGACAGAAACGGGTTTTGGAAAAAATTGCTTTTGTAGATAATGTTACAGGGGGCAATACCTATAACAAATTTCTTGTTGATGTACAGGAGACGTTAAGCAACAAAATAAACAAGCAATTTTATATCCTGAGTTTTGATGTAGATAACTTTAAATATATCAACAATTTTTACGGTTTTGCCTGCGGCGATAAGATTTTGCGGCAAATATACAGTTCAGTCAGCGTCTGGATGCAGCCATGCGAAACTGCGGCACGTATTTCCGGTGACCGTTTTGTATGTTTCTTACTGGATGCAGATGAAGAAAGAATCGAAGCGTTATTTTCAGCAATCAGAAATATCACAGAAGAAAATCTTATACTGCATTTTTCGGCCGGCGTTTATGTTATCAAAGACTACGATGAAAATATTAATCTTATGGTCGACAAGGCCAGCGTTGCGGCG
>OHDQ01000680.1_pt1 | contig 11639 bp, 9 predicted proteins | sample 1606421 | NCBI WGS metagenome assembly OHDQ01 (sample SAMEA3879589, study PRJEB24766) | human gut metagenome | biome: human-associated habitat; feature: feces | place: USA | collected 1985/1987
GATGCTATCTGTAAAAGCTCCTGCTTTCTTTCCGTATCCGTACACTCCTGCGCCTCTTTCGCGGCAAGCGCCGCATAGCGGCCCGCGTAACCGATTACGGCTGCACAGCTCATAATCACAGCCTCCAGGAAGCAGTGCCTTCTGGCATAATCTCCGTCTCCCACGCTGCAGCCTGCCAGTTCGGCGGCCGCTTCCCTGATAATGCCTTCCAGACCGATTTCCAGCACCTTATCATACTGCACGGTAACATGTCCCACGCCATTATAAAAATAGTTGCCCGGCGTAAAAATATTATGTTCAATCGCCCTGGCGGCTTCGGGCGCCATATAGGAAAGCGCCAGTTCGCTGGTGGTTTTTCCCTTCCAGTATTTATGTACCTCTGCCAGCTGCTTCTTCGTTTCTTCTGAAATGTAGAAGGGATCGGCGCTTCTTTTTTCTATTGTGTCGAATTCCGCTTCCAGCCATTCATAGGAAAATTCGGGAAAGGTCTGGCAGCCCCTGGGCGCCAGCGTGGAGCTTCCCACGATCAGCTCCTCATCCCTTATGGTAATGGGGATATTGGCCAGAATGTGCGCGAAGGCTTTGGCCCTGCGCATGATAATCGGCTCCCCTTCCGTTTCCTTGTAGCTTTCCGTCAGCAGCACCGCCCTGGCCGGTTCGATTTCCGGCATGTTGCGGTACAGATTTTCAACCAGTCTGGTAATGCGTTCCGACTTGGCCGTAGGATTGTTGTTGAATTTACTGCTCATCCCTGCTTTCCCTCCATATTTCTCTTCCGGGGCAGGGGCTGTACATGCTGTACATATAGGAGGTTCCTGCTCCGAAAGGCACTGTATCTACTGTGTATCGTTGTTTTATGTTGTTTTCGGCATATATTTCGCCTTATTTTTGTGGTTTTCCAGATTCAGTATAGTTCTTTCCAGGGAAAATGTCAATAAATACCGCATATTCAGCCGTGTTTTTTTGTTGTTTTATTTGTCAGCACTGTTGTTTTTTTGTAACAGTTCAAATGTATTTCTTATAGAGTGCAGATAAAAGGCGTGTCAGGGATCAGCTGAGCAAGTACCTGGGCTGTTGCGTTTATCCTGAATGCAGGGCCGCACAGCCAATAGCCAATCGTAAACAGAGATATTGTTTCTTTTCTTATATATTCTCTACGAAGCGTAGGTTGCATTCCATCCTGTCATCCATTATCCTTGATTTACAGGGAAGCCGGCACTTCCAAAATATATCGCGCTGTAAAGTACAGCTGAAAGGATAAAAAAATGGATCATTATATTACCGGAAATGCAATCCGTGAACTCCGGGAAAAGAAAAAAATCACCCAGAAAAGTCTTGCGCAGACTCTGGGTGTCAGTGACAAAACCATCTCAAAATGGGAAACAGGCAAAGGCTATCCCGATATCAGCCTCCTGGAGCCTCTGGCTGCAGCGCTGGATATTTCTGTCGCAGAGCTATTGAGCGGGGATTATGTGACCAATCAGAACAAAATGGGAAATATGCTTCGCAGTGTTTTTTATGTATGTCCCGTTTGCGGCAATGTCATTCATACGCTTGGAAAATGCGTGGTAAGCTGCTGCGGCATTACACTGCCTGCACAAGAGGCGGAGGAAACGGACGATGCACACAGTTTCTTAATCGAACAGGTGGAGGATGAGTCCTTTGTTACCGTTGCGCATGAGATGTCAAAAGCACATCACATCTCCTTCCTGGCCTGGGTGACTTCAAATAAGCTGGAGCTTCTGAAGCTGTATCCGGAACAGAATGCGGAAGGACGCTTCCGGCTGAGGGGACATGGGCTCCTGTATCTTTACTGCAATAAACACGGTTTGATGAAAAGGAAACTCTGAACGGGGCGGCGCATGATGCGTCGCCCCGTTCTTTTCCAGCAATCCTGATAATTTTTTACGCTTCATCACTTTCCGGTACAAATTCCAAATGCTCCAGTGCATAACGCAAAGCCATACGCATGAATTCATTTCCGGAACGAGCACTTTTCACGGAAAACTTATCAAACTCTTCCTCGTCTTTTCATTACTTTTTAAACAGCTTCACCAGCCTCTGCCAGAAGGTAAGCGGCTCTTCTACAGTCTCCGCTTTCTCTTTCTCAGGCAGTTTGATGCCTTCTGTTTTCATCACGAACTGTACCAGGCCGATGTTCGTATTTTTATCGGAAACAAAGGACAATGGCGTAAAATCGCTTCCTGCAAAATCATTCACCACTTTGTCTATTTCATCATCAATCTGTGTATCAATATCTGAGGTTTTATCCTTGAACTCATCCGTCCCTTCCTTCAGCTCCTTTACACCATCCGCCAGATCCTGCGTGCCGGTGAGAAAATCTCCTGTACCGTCCGCAAGCTGGCTGGTCCCGTCTTTCAGATCATCGGCAGCATCGGTCAGCTCCTTTGCACCGTCCGCCAGGCCGGATACGCCATCCGCCAGATCCCTGGTACCATCCGCAAGCTCTTTTCCGCCATCATTCAATTCGGTCACTCCCGACTGCAGCTGGCTGGTGCCGTCCGCGAGCTGGCCGATGCCGTCAGAAAGAGCCTTGGCACCGTCTGCCAGAGCAGCCACGCCGTCCGCCAGAGCGGAGGAGCCTGCGGTAAGCTGGCCCAGTTGTTCTTTTGTGGCCGGATTATTGAGCTTCTCATTTAGAGTATCCATTACCTGGTATGCGCCCAGAAGCTGATCCACACCTGATCTTGCCTTTAGTATTTGGGGAATCATTTTCTTAATATCAGAAATACCGAATCCCGGAATTGATGACGCCTGCATCACCCTTCCTTCATAATGCGGTTCCTGCAAGGAACGAGTTTTCGAATAGTTAAGCGTTACCAGAGAATAAGCGCTTTTTCTTATGGCAAATGATGTATCCGTAATTTCTTCCGCCGGCTGTTCCGCCGTTGTTCTCCCGGAAGTTTGTTTATCCACTATCTGCTTAGATGAGCCTTCTGCTTCTCCTGTTTGGGCCTCTTCTTCCTTGGATTCTTCTGTCCCCACTTCTTCTGTCTTTGATTCTTCTGTTCTAGATTCTTCCGTTTTAGATTCTTCTGATTTGGATTCTTCTGTTCCACCTTCTTCAGAATTGGTTTCTCCTGTTGCCGTTTCTTCCTCCGAACCTGTTTCCTCTTGAGTTTCTTCTGTTACTCCTTCTGTCTCTTCCTGAGTTTCCGTTTCTTCCTCTTCCATTTCTGGTATGCTGTTTCCTGATATCGAATTAAAATCCTTTTTCTTTTCATCCTGAGTCTTTGTACTTGAATTCTCAGTATTGTCCGGTATCATTTCTATTACCAGATTTATCATTGAATCCAGCCGCTCAGAAAAATCCAATAACCGCTCATGTGCCGTATCACCTTCGGGTCTGAGCATCCTTTCAACATAATTCTGGAATATCGAAGGCACATTATCTTTTATTTCCTTGATAATTTTTTCTATTACTCCGTCCGCCTGGCCGTCCAGCTCCGTCGTATCCCCCATGCTCCCAATCATCCCGACAAAGGTACTGATCCCTTCACTCAGCTGCCCTGCACCGCTCTTCAGCTTATCCGCGCCTTCCGCCAGCTTCTTCGCCCCGGCCGCCGCGCCTTCGTCGCCGCTGTAGCCTCCGGCCAGCTTATCCACGCCCTCCTTCAGGGAACTGATACCGTCAGACAGCTGGGTGGCTCCATCGGACAGATCATCGGTTCCGTCCTTCAGTGTATCAATGCCATCCCCCAGGGAATGGGCGCCGTCGGAATAGCTTTCAATGCCCTCCTTCAGGCTGTTTGCCCCGTCATGCAGATCCGAAGCGCCGTCTTTTAACGCGCCCGCGCCGTCATACAGCTCGGCTGCGCCGTCGGAGAATTCATCCGCCGCATCCTTGATATCCCCCGTTTTCTCGGTGAGGCTGTCCATGGAGAGACTGTCCCTGTCCAGATCAAAGGACATGGGCACACCCTGAAAGCTGATGGGATCCATGGTGAAATCCAGCACATCCGCCGTAATTACAATATCTTTTTCCTGTCCCGCCATAATATTGTACACCAGCTGCTTGGAAGCTCCCACATTGCCCACAGTTGCCCCGGCGGCCTGCAGACGGCTGCATTTATCCATATCCATGGTCACGGTCGCCTGAAGAAGGTAATTCTCAAAAAAGTCTTCCTCCACCTGATCGTTTTTTCCGATGTGAATGGTAATTTTAAGAGAGCCGTTCTGTCCGGCCAGCTCATCGGCGTCCATTTCCTTACCATCCAGATAATAATGAATAGAAATCTCCCAGGGAAGCTCCTTTGTCTTCAGATTCCCCTGATAGAAAAATTTTCCTTCCGGCGCTGCGGTGGTAATGGTATCCCCTTTTTTATTAATTTCCGCATCCGTGGTAAGGTTTTTAACCGAATCGTATTTTCCGTAATCCACGATATCCGTTTCCTTATCCAGAAGGTAAGCGTTAACCACATATATACCGTCCACGCTTCCGTCCTGGTTAAGATTTGCATACACATTTTCATCCTTCTGTGTATTCGGAACCGCTGCCGACGCAGAAATACCGCTGCCAAGCACCATTGCCGCCGACAGGATATATGCTGTAATTTTTACGGCCATGCCATGCTGTTTTTTTCTCATATACACTCCTATCTGTGCGCCCGGCGCACATTCTTTCCAGCTGTTTTGCGCAGCAGGCAGTCCCCCGGCGCGCAGCTGCGATACTTTCTTTCGTTCCTTCCGCTCAATCCTTCTTTTCAGGCTCAGCCCTGTAAAATCTACAGTGCAGCGTTGTTTTCCTGATAACGCCGTCAAACAGGATCAGCAGCGTGGGCAACACGAAAATAACCAGCACAAACGACAGAGCCGCCCCCCGTCCGATCAGGATTCCCAACTGGCTTAAAACGCCGTTGGTGGAAACCTTTCCCAGGATTACCCCGGCCAGCGTCAGCACCGCCGCCGAGGTCAGTATGGAAACCGTGCAGACACGCAACGTTTCCCTTGCGGCTTCCTTCCCGGGCATTACCCTGCGGAATTCCATATATCTGTCGGAAAACAGGATGGCATAGTCAATGGTCGCCCCCAGCTGTACCGTGCTGATGATCAGATAGCCTATATAGAACAGGGTCTGCCCCTGAAAATACGGGATTCCCAGATTAATCCAGATTGAGGATTCAATCACCAGGGTCAGGATTACCGGCAGGGTCAGGGACTTGAAATTCACGAGCAGAATAAGGAAAACAAAGGCAATGGCCAGGAAGTTCACTCTTGCATTATCCTGGGTAATGGTTGTTTTCAGATCCTCTGTGCTTACCAGATTCCCTGCATATTGTATTTTATCTCCATAATATTTCTCACCGATGTTGCGGATGTCATTTATTTTTTCATACCAGTCCGCATCCTTTTCCGCCGCCTCCAGCGTGATGACAAACCGGCTGTAATGGGCCGAGTACAGCTTGGATACCGTTTCTGTGGGAAGGAATGAATCCGGGATTGTATTACCCACCGAATTCACGTAGGAAACCACGCTGGTTACGTAGTCCAGCTTTTTCAGTTCCTCATTCATGGAGATTTCCTTCTCCATATCCCCTTTGGGAACCATAAGCACCACCGGATTGGAGGGGCCGTACATGCTGTTGATGGCCTGCATATCCCTTCCCATCTGCGTAGCCTCCGTGCTGTACACCTCGCTTCCGCCGTAAAAAAAGTCGTTGTTCTGCTGTCCCAGGAAAGAGGCGGGAAGCAGCAGCACAATCAGCGCCAGCACAGGAAAACGTATTTTCATGACAACCGCGGCAAATTTATCAAACTTCGGCACAAAGCTGCGGTGCTGTGTCCTGTCTATCAGACGGTAGGTGACAATCGCCAGGGCGGGCAGAAAACAGAGCACGCTCAGCAGGCTGAAGGCGATGGCCTTGGACATCACCCAGCCCATATCCGGCCCGATTTTAAACCGCATGAGCACCAGGGCCAGGAAGCCTGTAACTGTGGTAAGCCCGCTGGAAAGGATGCTTCCCACGGACTGCTGTACCGCTTCCGTCATGGCCTTCTCCACCGGCAGGCCGCCGCTCCGGTTTTCAGCAAAACGGTGCAGAAGGAAGATGGAATAATCCATGGACACCGCCAGCTGCAGCACACTTCCGGCAGCGTTTGTCACAAAGGAAATGGTGCCGAACATCAGATTGGTTCCCCGGTTCAGCAGAATAGCCACGCCTATGGTAATCATAAACAGCACCGGCTCAAACCAGGAATCCGTCGTCAGTATGAGTATCAGAAAAATGATGGGGACGGCCAGCAGCATGATCTGCTGTACCTCCCTGGAGGTGTTCACAGGCGCAAGCACGGAGGTCACTGCCGAGCCCTCCATACAGTTTTCCCCGCCGATAATCTGCCGTACCGCAGGGATTACGCTTTCTCCCTTCGCTTCATCCACGGTAACGCTGAACAGGGCGTTTCCGTCCTTGTACCAGTCGTCTGTAATCTTTTGCTCCACTGTTTCCAGAGGCTCATAAATATCTGCGGCATCATCCAGCCAGTTGATTTCCTCCACGCCGTCTACAGCGGCAATTTGTGCCTTGACAGCCAGCGCCTGGGGAATGGTAACATCATAAACAAGCACGCGCATATTCGGGACGGACTGGCTGTATTCGTCCTCCATCACCTCCAGCGCCCTGGTGGAGGCGGACTTATCGGGCAGGTAATCTGCGAAATCATAATTTACACCCACCAGGCCGGAAAGGACGGCACACAGGAGGGCTCCTAAAACGAATACACCGATAATCAGTTTTTTATGTCTCAGCAGGAATTGGGTATACCGTTCCATTTTTTGCTCCCATCTGCCCGCGTTGGCGGGCATGTATTTAAGCGATATACAAATCAGGCCGCCGGAAGCGCTCTTCCTTCAGCTTCTTTTTTATTCAACTCTATTTTATTAATCAACAGCTGTTGATTTTCTTATTTTTATAAATTATAGTAATTTAAGGGGATAAATTCAATAGTCAGTGTTTTTCTTCGTGTTTGATAATGAACACTTTCGCATTTTGTGTTAATTTTTTATAATCTTTTAAGATTTGCGCCTGCGGGCATGGTTTTGGGAAAAGGAGGGGTTTTATGAAAATGGAAAAGGTTGACCGCCGGGTCCGGAAAACAAAAGCGCGGCTGACAGAGGTCCTGCTGACGCTTATGAAGGAAAAAGAGGTCAAGGATATTTCCGTAAAGGAGCTTTCCGATCTTGCGGATATCAACCGGGGCACCTTTTACCTGCATTACAGGGACGTTTACGACATGCTGGACTCCGTGGAGGACGAGTTGTTCTGCCAGTTCAGCGAAATCCTGAACCGGGATTTCACCGCCATACAGGAGGACAGTCTCTACAGCGTCCTGGAAGACGTATTTTCATTCCTTTATGAAAATATGCAGGCCGGCCAGGTGCTCATGGGCGCCCATGGCGATCTGGCTTTCATCAACCGTATGAAGGGTCTGGTCAAGGAACGTATTCTCCAGGTATGGAACCGGAGCAGCCAGCCCTCACAGGCCTTTGATTACTACTATTCCTTCCTCGTATCGGGCTGCATCGGCCTGATTGAAGCCTGGCTGAACAAGGATGCGCCGGAGCCCCCGAAGCAGATTGCGGCACTGGCAGGCGACATGATTAAACGGGGCCTTGTCACTCCCATTTTTTGAAAAAAAACCAGCCTCTCTCCGGCAGAATACCGTTTTCCCGTAAAAAGACAAAAAGCTTCCTGCCCGGGCAGATAATCCATATCTGCGTCCAGGGCAGTAAGCCTTTCTTAAACCGACAGCCGCCTGCTTCAAACAGGCACTGCATCCGGCTGCTGCTTCTCTTTCCCGGGCTTCTGCCGGCGTATTACACTGGCAGAGAACCATGAAAGGCGGCCTGACCGTCATAGGTTCTGCGTCATAAATGCCTGCATTTCCTGGCACGCCACTTCTTCATCCTCCCCGGAAATCTGTAAGTGAAGCCGGTCTCCATACTGGATATTCATATGGAGGATGCCGAGCAGCTTCTTCAGGTTGCCGCCCTTATCCCCATTCGTGAGTATGATGTCGCTCTCAAAATCTCTCACGAGATGCATCAATACTCCAGCCACACGCGGGTGCAGCCCAACAATTGACTTTACAGTGTAATCAAATTCCCTCATTAGAATGCCCTCCATAATGCCCCTTGTTACACAAACATTATATCATATGCATGCACATTGTACAAGCATCACTGCTGTCCATCGTCAATTTTTTGTTTATTTTTACATTTTTCTTACACTTTCAAAGTTGTATTGTGCATTTTTGTCAGATAGCCGCGATTCTGTCCCGCAGCTCCACCATTTTCTGATCCAGTTCCTCCACAATCTGTGCGTATTCATACAATTCCTGGCCGATCAGCTTCGCTTCTTTCAATCCCCGTTTATAAATCAACTGGTGGTCCAGTCCCGCCCAGAAATCCATGGCCGCCGTGCGCAGCTGTATTTCCGCCCTTCTCCACAGCTCCTCCCCCTGAAAATAAATGGGCACCTCCACAATAAGGTGAAGGCTGCGGTAGCCGGATCTCTTTGGCTCCTGCAGATAGTCCTTTACCTTCACTGTACGCACATCCCGGTGCTGCTCCAGCGCTTTTGCCACAAGATATAAATCATCCATAAAGGAGCATACGGCACGGACACCCACAATGTCGTTGATTTTTTCCTGGGCCATGTCATAGGTTTCTTCATATCCTTTTTTGCGCAGCTTTGCACGGATGCTCTCCGGTGCCTTAATGCGCCCGGAGGTCTGCACAATAATATTCCTGTCGTACTTCATGCTCAGCTCCGCATTGATGATATCCAGCTTGGCGAGCAGCATGCTGATAACGCATCTGCTTTTCACCACAAATTCGTCGCCGGTAAATCTGTTCAGACTTTGTTCCTTCCCGATTTCCGTAGCTGACTTCTCCTTTCATTGCCGCATTTTCCGGCGGCTGCATCTATTTATTTCCGCGGGCAACGAGCCAGGAAGCCATGCCTGCATGGATATTTGGCGGCTGCCGCGAGGGTCAGATAGCCCGTTGCCTGTAACGGGCTATCTGATTTTAACAACTCTTATTGATATGTACTACCGCCCGGCTGTAAATATGATGTATAAAGGATGTAAAGGTATAAAAATTAGTTTTTTTGTGTATCAGGACTACTTAACAAACTAAAAAACGCATGGATATTGCATTTTGGAGGATAGTAATATCGATCCCTTACCATGTTTTGCTGACTATCCAAAATTATATTGCACAGGACATTCTTACCACAAACTTCATTCCCCATAAACACTCCTTTTTATTCCGGTCTTGGTTTATTTGGCTTTGGTTTTCCGTTCTCATCTCTGTTTATGGGCATGGCTTTGAGATGGAATTTGATACATCCGTCAGCGCACGGGATATCCATTTCATACTTTTCCTTTAAGCCTCTGTATGTAAAGTCGCCGCCACATCTGATAACCTCGCACCATGTGTATAACTGTGCCATTGTTTTTGGGCACATCCCGGCAGGGCATTCATACGAAAAGATAAACTTATCCCCTTTTTCTAACCCAAGTCTGCAATGCCCGGCTTTTCCTTCGGTAACTGTTAATTCAAATCCCCAATCCTCGGTAACCCATTTTTGCATAGTTAACCCCCTATTATATAAATTTTCTTCGTTATAAATTCCCTGTTATTTTTTGAGTGGCCTACACAAATTTTGCTTAAAACAATTGTATCATATCTTTTACCGGCTTCCCATTTTATTTCTTATAAAAATAAATAGCCTTATGCCAAAAACAATGTGGGTTTGGGAGTTTTCTGAACAACTTATTTTTAGGAAGTGTGCCTCACTCCTGTGCTTGCTCTTCCAAAAGTTACGTTGAAAAAGACCGGAGAAGGTTTCTTTACCTTCCCCGGCCATTTTCTCCTCTGTTTGCGATTGTGTCAGTCCTCCAGACTGCTTATCATCAGGTTCCTCATTCTGCGTACCACCGAAGTAAGTCCCGCATCCGTTTTCTGCATCATGAACAGCATGGTCATACCTGCCGCCGGATCGTTGGCAAAATAGCAGCCCAGCCAGCCGTCCCAGCCATATTCTCCCACATGGTTCAGTGTTGCCGACTGTCCGGGATCCACCATCACACGCATCAGGTTTCCATAGCTGAAGCCGGGCATGTTGGCAAAATTCCTTCCGAACGCTTCCCTCTGTACCTGAGTGAGCTGCCCTGCCGTCATAAAGCGCACTGTGGCAGGCTGCAGAATCCTTCTTCCGTCCAGCTCCCCTTCGTTTAAAAGCATCTGGGCAAACCGGGCGTAGTCGTCAATGGTGGAAACAAGGCCCGCGCCGCCCGATTCAAAGGCAGGCTGCCTGTCCATGGCATTGATGATTCCAAGATGGTTCTGTGTATATCTTTCCAGCTCTCCCGCAGCATTCAGGCGGTAAGCTGCAGCCAGGCGATCCCTTTTTCCCTCCGGCACGAAGAAGCCGGTATCTTTCATTTCCAGCGGTTCAAAGATATTCTTCTTCAGAAATTCCCCGAAGGTCATGCCGGCAGCCGCTTCCACCACCGCGCCCAGCACATCCGCCGAGGTTCCGTACAGCCAGGAGCTTCCGGGCTGAAACGCCAGCGGGCCTTTGCCCAGCGCCCCTGCTATCTCCGCCGTGGTCATCGCCTGATCTGTAAGAAGCCTTTCATCCACCTGACGGAACAGCTCGGTGACATATGCTCCTGTCAGCCCCGGATTTCCGTTATACATCAGTCCTGAGGTCATGCCCAGCAAATCCTTTACCGTGACCTCCCTGACCGCAGGCACCAGCCTTCCGTTCTCCTCCACCAGCTGTCCGGAAAATTCCGGAAGATATCTGGAAACCGGCTCCGCCAGATCCAGCTGTCCCCTCTCAAACAGCACCATGGCTGCTGCCGCCGTAACAGGCTTGCTCATGGAATACAGCCTGTAAATATGATCCCTGCGGACGGCCTCTCCCTTTTCCCGATCCGCCATACCGGCCTGCAGATAGCAAAGCTCCTCTCCATGCTGTCTGACGAGCAGGCTTCCGCCCGCCAGTTCCTTCGCCGCAACAGCCTCTTCCAGTATCTCCTGCATCCGATTCATCAATTCTGCTTTCATTTCTCTGCATCCTTCCCCTTATATCAATTTATTTCTGTCCTATTTTCTCACAAAACAGGCATAAAGAAAAGACCTGTCTTATGTACACCCATAAAAAATCCCGCTCCGGATTACTGCATATGTCCCGGTCAGATTTCTGTCGGTGCCGCTCCTACGGAACAGGATTCCACAAAACACACCGTCCGCAACACTGTCCGCACGACGCGGCAGTTTTACGGCTTCACTGCAATTTTCATCACATGCTCTTTCTTATTCTCAAATATATCATATGCCTCCATCACCTGATCCAGCGTAAATCTATGGGTTATCAGACAGGTGGTATCAAGGCGTCCCTCCGCAATCAGGCGCAGGATTTCATCACAGGCATTGGCATCCACGCCACCGGTTTTAAAGGTCAGGTTCTTTCCGTACATATCCGGCAGGGGCAGCACCTGCGGTTCGTCGTAAAGCGCGACGACCGTCACGACGGCATTGGGACGGGCGCACTCCCAGGCCAGACGGAACGTGTCCGACGTACCGGCCACCTCCAGCACGACAT
>OHDQ01000684.1_pt1 | contig 11591 bp, 8 predicted proteins | sample 1606421 | NCBI WGS metagenome assembly OHDQ01 (sample SAMEA3879589, study PRJEB24766) | human gut metagenome | biome: human-associated habitat; feature: feces | place: USA | collected 1985/1987
GTCAACATCATTTTTAACTTTCAGCTGGTAGAGGACCATGGTGGGGCGGCCGTTGCGGTACTGCCTCCTCTGCATTGTCGATTGCGATGACCGGCACAATGCCGATTTCATAAATTCTCTGTAAAATGTTGTTCCTATGTAACCGTTCAGTAAACAGACAGATTAACTTGATATTCCCATTTTTGTGGTGCCTTTTTATCGGGCCTTCAACTGTTATGACGGAATTCGTTTGGAGAATGTCCGATTACCCGCTTGAAGGCCCGCTGGAAGGTGCGCACATTGGTGTAGCCGGTCATTTCTGAAATCTTTTCAACGGAAACAGTATCGTTTTTCAAAAATTCCTTTGCTTTACTAATGCGAAGATTTTCCAGATAGACGGTAAAAGTATTCTGAAAAGTATCTTTAAAGTAGCTGTAAAATGTTCTTTCTGAAATCTGAAAATGTTGTGCCACAGCTGAAAGGGTTAAGTCAGGATCGTGGTAATTTTTCTCGATAAATACAGAAATCTGTTCTTTGAGAGAATCTATTTCCGTTTCCTTTTTATCCAGATAAAGCTGGGATACCATTACAAATTCTGAAGTTACCGAGTCAAATATTTCATCAAAGTTTGCTGTTGCCTGATTTGGCTGAATCAGAAAGGGTCTGATATCCACTGAATAGTCTACTTCGCCGGTGGAGCGGATCAGGGTGGTATAAAGCGCGAGCAGCAGGTGCCTTTTAAGCGTGTGGTTTAATTCTTTCTTAATAAAGTTCTCAACGTATATGGTTTTTAAAATCTGCTTAACACGTCCAACATCTCCCTCTTTCATGAAAACACTGATTCGCTGCTCCATCTCAAATGGATAGTAGAAATTGTAGTCAATCCGGGTGATATCATTGAAATGGTAAAACGATTTCTGTGAAAGGCCAGGCAGGAGATGAACTGTTTGTTTGGCCTGTTCATACGAGGTACTAATATTGTTGATATCCGGAAAGACTTCTCCGATTGCACAGATTGTGTGGATTTCTTTTTTCTCCAATAAATAATCATGAATCAACTTTGCAAAATTTTCCATATATTGCTGCAGGAGGCTGGAGTTTTTCGTATATTGACCATTTTCGGAGCGCAGTTCCTGAAGATTGAACGAAAGCAGGAAGGCGATTTTCAATTGATCAATGTCATAACTATACGCAGAAACAAAGTAAGGTGCACTGAGTTCAAGAACCAGATCCGAAACAAGAATACTGATTTTTTTGTGGTAGATGTATCCTTCCGGGGAATTCTTGGAAGGGGTAATCAATTTCAAAATGATTACACAGTGCCAGTCAGCCTGCAGGTCGATAGAGGAAAGGGCAAGGGATTCGTGTAGTTCCGTATCATTGCAGTAGCTTCCGCTTAGCAAATTATAAAGAGTAGCGGATTGAATCAGCGGTATCTGCTTTTGCAGCCGGGCTTCGCTCTCTGAATAGGAGTCCAACACATGTTTGACGTTATTTTCCAAATGACTCAGAAGTCCTTTATAGGAAATTTCCGGAAAAGGTGTAAACATCGTTAAGAGCTTCTGTATCGGTGTGGAACTGTTTTTAGATAAAAACAGCGAAAGCAGAATCGTCAGCAGTAAGGAACAGACAAGTACCGTTAAAACAAGACCTTTGATAAAGGACATATGCTCTGTGACAAAAGCTTCTGACAAATAAGCGGAATAAATGAGCCCAGAACTGTTAGAACGCTTCCAAATCACCTGGTACCGATTTTTCTCATGGACAAAGGTGTCAGAATTTTCAAGGTTGTCTGCTGAATATAAAAAGGGAAAGGAATTTTCTGCCCGGTTTTGGTAGAAAGTCTTACCATTTTTATCTGTAACACAAATAAGCCCGTCAGTACCGACCTGCATCTCTTCCAACGTGTTGCTGAAGATGGTTTTGTTCAGGAGGATGAGAATAGTACCGACACGATTGCTTTTCGCGTATGCAGGAATAGTGCCGGCAAATAAATACCCGTCAAAGGTGTTGCTGCCGAGAGCATCATTTTGATACGGAATTAACTGATAGGAAGGAACCTGTAAAAAGGGAACTTCTGTAAATTCCTGTGGAATCTGAAGGGGATGGTTTTTATAAAAAGACATACTATCCATATAAAGGTTGGTGCTGGTGATTACAGCATCGCTTTTGGCGGAGTATAGGAAGATATCCTGAATGTTACCGTTTAGGTTTTTAACATCTTCCAGTTCTTCCATTAAATGCAGTAATTCCAGAGTGTATGTATTCGGTCCTTCAAAGCGTTCCATATTCGTAAAATTTATTACATTTTCCCGGCGCTGCAGACTGCCGATGGTCTTTTGGATTTCGTCCAATAACAGATCGATATTTTTTACACCTGCTTCCAGCATGGCAGTATTGTGATTGTTCAGTCTCTCTTCGATTTCTGCAACAAAAATATGATAAATAAAGAACAGAGAGAGTAACGGTACTAAGAGAATCAGTAGATAGGTAGCAAAAAAATAGGAAAATGTACCGTTGATTTTTCGAAAAGGGGATGTTTTTTTCATAAGTTCCATATGTGTATGTTTCATAATCATTGTTAACCTCTTTTCATTTACGTCCGATTGGGGATTTATGCAAAATCCGTAAGCCGTTTTTTAAAAATGAGGTGAATTTAAAGCCCCATAAAATTCGTTATTGGCTGCATTCTACCGAAAAATAGGAATCATCGGAAACCTTCGCCGCCAATGTAAATGAAATCTGTGATTTATACTTGCACGCCCAGGTCCTTGAAAAGGAAGGAACCCAAGTGGTATCTGTGGATGAAATGACAGGTATCCAGGCATTAGAACATAAATTTCCTGATAAGCTGCCACTGCCTGGCCATCCTGCGGCAAGAGATTTTGAGTATATCCGTCACGGGACGACCAGCCTGATTGGCTTCTTCCATATAAATACTGAAAAGCCAACAAAGCCGGGCTGAATTCCTGTATACCCCAAGCCACCGTATCCGTTTCGTATATACCCCGAAACATAGCCCATAGATGAACCAAATAGAGATATGGTTCGGGATTATCAACCGCAAACTATTGAAACGCAAGAGTTATACATCTATAGGGGACTGAAAGAAAGCATTCAGAGATTTATTGAACAATACAATCTCGTTACACATCCTTTCAAATGGACGAATGCAGGGGTACCCTTAACTGTTTAATCATAGTTAATTATGCAATGCTGTACTAGTTACATTTTTAAGCAAAACAGGAGAAAAGTCAATAAAATGGTGGAATTTGTCATAGGGATGTAAGATTTGTCATGTGGGGATTTTGATAAGATGTCATGGTCAGAAGTATATATTGTCACTTTTTAGAGGGCAGAAAATGTGGCATTATGGGGTTACAGAAAAAATTGAAGGAGGCAGAACAGACAATGACCAATATCAAACGAACAGGTGTTGACCGCCACCGGGCAAAAAAAATAAAAAAATACTTGCCGCTCTACTGTTTAATGGCATTCCCGTTGCTGCACATATTTGTGCTAAAAATCATTCCGCTTTTTGGAGTATTGATTTCGTTTGAACGATATCGTCCAACTAAAGGTATCTTCGGAAGCCAATGGGTGGGACTGGATAACTTCAGATCCTTTTTCAATTCCCATTACTTTGAATTGATTTTCAGCAATACTCTTATTTTGAGTGTATTAGGATTGATTATTTCTTTTCCGCTTTCAATCATATTTGCACTGATGCTCAATGAAGTGCGGCACCAACGTTTTAAAAAGGCAGTACAGATGATTACATATGCCCCTCATTTTATATCGGTAGTTGTGTTGGTGGGGGTGATGCAGCAGATTTTTGATCCGACAATCGGTATCTTGCAGTTCTTTGTGGGTAAAGAGGCAGCATCCCAAATTCTATTGATGGCAGATCCGAAATATTTCAGGTTATTACACATAGGTTCCGGCGTGTGGCAGAGTATCGGATGGAGTTCAATTCTGTATACAGCCAGCCTTTCCAATGTCAGTGTGGAGCTTTATGATGCAGCCAGAGTTGACGGTGCGACATTGATGCAGAAAATTCGAAACATCGATTTCCCCTGCCTGGTCCCCACAATTTCTATTACCCTGATTATGGCAATCGGCGGTATTATGAATACTGGTTTTGATAAAATTTATCTGATGCAGAACGGTACTAATATCAATGTATCGGAGGTAATCAGTACCTTTGTTTATAAAAAGGGTCTTTTACAGGCTGATTTTGGATACAGTACAGCGGTAGGACTGTTTAACTCAATCATCAACTGTATTATGATAGTCGGAGCCAATTTTACTGTTAAGAAAATAACAGGTGAAAGCATGTACTGATGAAAAAGGAGGTGAATGAAATTGAAAGGGTTTCTTGCAAAAAATTATGATTCATGGGTGGATAAGATTGTTCGTGCCATGATTTATGCAATACTGTTCATGATTGTATTGGTTGTAATCCTGCCAATCATGCACATCATTTCCTGCTCGTTTTCTTCTGCAGACGATATTATAGCGGGAAAAGTCACGATATTTCCGGTTTCTTTTACACTGGATTCTTATCGGGCAATTTTCAACCACCAGGATCTTATCATGGGTTTCTTGAATTCTCTCTTTTATGCGACGCTTGGACCGGTAATTTCGGTAGCGATGACTATTGCTCTGGGTTATCCGCTTTCGAAAGAGGATATGCCCGGTAAAGGGATTATTTTAAGAATTATGATGGTGACAATGTTGTTTTCAGGCGGGATGATTCCGACTTATCTCGTATCAAAATCGGTGGGATTGACGAATAACCGTTTTGGCTTTTTATTTTTAGCTGGTGCTCTGAGTGTATATAATGTATTTGTAGCCAGAACTTTTTTTAAGAACAGCATAGATCAAAGTATTTATGACTCCGCAGAAGTTGATGGAGCCAGTGCTATGAGATGTCTGGTTTCCATTGTTCTGCCGCTTTCCAAAGCGGTGATTGCAGTATTGCTTCTCTGGGAAATAGTTGGATATTGGAACAATTATCAAAATGCATTGATTTATCTGACCGATAGAAATCTGCAGCCATTGCAGATCATAATCAGAGAGATTATGGAGATGAATTCAGTGAATCCGGATATGATTAAGGATAGCAGGGATTATCAGGAACTGCGGAATCTTCAGGTTACACTAAAGTATGCGACAATCGTAGTTTCCAGTATCCCGCTGATGATCATCTATCCGTTTGTGCAGAAACATTTTGTAAAAGGTGTAATGCTTGGTTCTGTTAAGGGCTGAGTGCGCCCAGAAAAGGGCGGATGGTTTAGCGAGTGGAACACCCGTGCGGCAAAGCGCAGCGAGCCGCCGTTAGTGAGTCTTGGATGTTGTCTGGTAACAGGCAGGGCTAAGCGTAGACACAAGGAACTAAAGTTCCTACGAAGCAGGTTTGCAATGTTATTGAACCCCGAAATTTTACAAAGTTCCAGATGCCGACGTAGTAAACGGAGAAAATCAAACGGACCACAGGCAGTCGGATGCAGGCGTAGTACCAAAGAAACAGGTAATGATGGCGGAGGGAAGGCCTGCACATACCTGAAAACGGGAGGATTGGAGGATGGGAAATATCAGACAAATGAAGCGGGGAGCGCGCAGGGAAACATCATCAGTCCGGTACTGGCCAATATCTATATGCACCATGTACTGGTATTATGGTACAAAAAGTACTTTGAGAAACAAGGAACAGGAGAGAGCTTTCTGGTGGTGTACGCGGATGACTGCCTGGCAGGATTTGAAGAGAAGCTCAAACAGATGCTGGAATATTATCCGCTGGCATATCCGAAAAGATACTATAATCTCTACGCGTAGACAGAAACTGTGAAAGTTATTATGAAGATCCATATACGGGAAAGCCGCACGTACGGTTCTGGAGAGGATTTCATATCGTGAGATATGATTTTACTAAACGAGGGTGCATAACAATATATCAATCAAAGGAGGATATTTATGAACAACAAAAAGAATCTGGCAGGCATTTTAGCGATAATGATGGCTGCATCAACACTGATGGGCTGTGGAGGCGGAGAAGTATCGGGGGCAGGCTCCGAACAGACTGTTAGCACTTCCGAGGAGCAGGGAAATGTGACAGCAACTGCCGACATTGCAGCAGATGATATGAGTGTCAAGTATACTATTAACGCTGTTCTTTCCCAGCATCCGCTGGTGAAAGACGTGAACAACAACGCATTTACAGACTGGATTGAAGAAGAATTGAATATTGACTTAGTCATCAATCCTATCATGAACTCTGAGTTTGGAGATAAGATGGATATCATGATGGCGACCGGTGAATATCCGGAACTGGTTATGTGCAGCGGTTACGAAAAGGTGGATTTGTATGGAGTGGATGAAGGGGTTATTGTTCCACTGGATGAATATATCAATGAAGAGAACACTCCCAACCTGATGGCAGCTGATCGTGCTGTACCCGGGTATTTGGATTCCATGCGCCAATTAGACGGAAAAATTTATGCAATTGGCGATTACGCAGAAGCGTTCCACACCTATTATCCGTATAAGTGCTGGTACTATTCTCCTATTTTAGAAGAAACCGGACTTCCTGTTCCCACGAATACCGATGAATTTTATGAAACATTGAAAGCGATTAAAGAATTGAATCCAAATTACATTCCATTAATGGGTCACAGCAGAGACTATGGTCTGGTATTTTTAGGAAACGCCTTCCTGTACCTTTCTGGTGACAGCCTGCAGTTATGGAATGATAATGGCGTAATCAAGTCAGCGATTGTTGAAGATGAATATCGCGAAGCACTGAAATATATCAACAAGCTTTACAGTGAAGGTCTGCTGTATAACAATACCTTTGCCCAGACAATAGATCAGGCACAGGCAATTGCAAATTCAGAATCAGATCCGGTTGTCTGCTTCGCAACCACTCTGGACGCAAAGGAGTTCTGGCCGATTCAGGAGGAAGGTGGTTTATATCGGGATACGCTGGCGCTGACACCCCTAAAAGGACCCGGAGGTGAACAGAATGCCTGTACCGATATTTCTACAGTAGCGAAGACTGTTGATGGTGCTTTCTTTATCACTACTGAAATGCCGGAGGAAAAACGAATCCGTGCGTTAAAAATTATGGATTTGCTGGTTACAGAGGAAGCCTATATCCGTACGTTTGGTCTGGAAGGAGAACATTGGGAATACTCGGAAGAAGGCGCGATTGGTCTGGATGGGGAAACACCTGCTAAATTCAACAGCTTTACCGGATGGGCTCCGAAGGTTTGGGGAGAACAGAATGCGTCCTGGGTAAATTTTTATCCCAGATTTCAGACACATGCAATCCGGATGTCTCAGGAAGCACCTGCGGACATGGATATCCTCTCTTCCGTAGGTTCCGAAAAACGTCTCTACATGGTTGCAAAGGAACAGTATGAACCTTATGGAGCAAAGGAAAAAACACTGCCTAATATCCGCTTCAGTGCGGATGAAACAAATGAAATTTCCCAGGCGAAAGCGGATCTGACAAAGTACGAATCAGACAGTTGTATTGCATTTATTACCGGTTCTATGGACATCAACAATGATGCGGTGTGGGAAGAATATCTGGCACAGCTGGAAAGCATGGGACTTCAAACAGTAGTTGATATGACACAGATGGCTTATGACCGACAGTATCAGAAATAAGAGTATTTAACGATAAAATAGTTACATGAAAACAGGGATTGGCGCAGGCGATACAGACGGAGTCAATCCCTGTGTTCTTATAGAAGAGAAAGGCAGGGAATAACAGATGAATTCCAAAGAGAGAGTACGCGCAGCCATTTCCCATCAAAAGGTAGACCGGGTTCCGGTTGCCTTTGAAGCAGTGGGGAGAGTGAAAGATAAATTACTGAAACATTATGGTTTTACGGAGGAATTCCAGCTTCTTGAAAAATTTAAGGTAGATATAATACCTGCAGATCCGATTTATATCGGACCGCCTCTAAAAAGCTATGTGGACAATCAGGGAAGAAAGGTACGGCAGACATACTGGGGCTATGAAACGACCGTTCATCAAACGGATATTGACTCCTATAATGTCACGACGTATTTTCCGTTAAATGATGTTTCTACAATAGAAGAGGTGGATGCCTATCCCTTTCCGAATCCGGATTGGTTTGATTATAGTGCTATACGAAAAACCTGTGAGAAATATCCGGATAAGGCGATTATTATAGGACACCCCGGGCCGTTCCAGATGGTAACATTCCTGATTAATATGGAGAAATTTTTCCTGTTGATGCTGGATGAACCGGAGGTTGCGCAGCGGATTTTGGACCGTATGGTAGAATTTGAACTGGAGTATTACCGCCGCTGTTTTGAAGCGGGGGGCGGAATGGTCGATATTTTACGGCCGCATGATGATTACGGTACGCAGATATCCATGTTGTTCAGTGTAGATATGTGGCGGACCTTTTTTGAAGCAAATACCCGGAAGTTGACAGAACTTTGTCATCAATATGGTGCTTTTTTTCAGCAGCATTCCTGTGGAGCGATTGCACCACTGATTCCGGATTTCATCAGGTGTGGCGTTGATTCGTTGGAACCGCTGCAGAAGGTACCTGGACTGACAGCAGAAGAACTGGCTCAGTATAATGGAAAAATTGCTTTTCATGGCGGAATTGATACTCAGAATCTGCTGCCCTACGGAACACCGGAACAGGTACAGCAGGAGGTGGAGCATTATATTCGTTGCCTGAATCACGATGGCGGTTATATCCTGATGGCCAGTCAGTGTTTTGAGGGAGATGTACCAATAGAAAATATCGAGGCACTTTATAATGCTGCCAGATGAAAAGACATTCACAATAACAGAAAGAAGGTATTATCAATGAATGATTGTCCGAAATACTTAAAAGAATATTCTGAGATCTGGAAAACAGATCACAAAAAAGCGAAGCTGGAATGGTTTAAAAATGCTAAATATGGTATGTTTATTCATTATGGGCTATATTCTATGCTGCACCAGCAGGAGTGGGTTCTGTTTTATCAGAATATTCCATTGGATAAATATGAAAAGCTGACGGAACAGTTTACAGCTCATAATTTTGATGCGGAATACATTACCGATCTCGCAATCAAGGCTGGAATGAAATATATTACATTTACAACCTGTCACCACGAAGGATTTTGCATGTGGGATTCCCAAATTGAACCGTTCAACAGTGTGAATTCCGCCGCAGGACGGGATCTGGTCAGGGAATTGAGCGAAGCGTGTGACCGAAAGGGGCTGGGTTTTTTTGCTTACTATACATTTATGCTCAACTGGCGGCATCCTTACTATGTAGATCGTGGAACCTTTGACAATGCACGGGGAAATCTGGAAAATCCGGAACCGCATTATCTCTATCGCAAAAAAGAGGATTTCAAGCATTATCTGGACTATATTGAAAAGGTTATGGATGAGTTGCTTACTAATTACAAAATCACGGGTATCTGGCTGGATTTGATTGCTGCCTGGTATGCGCTGGGTGAGGAATATATCCCTGTCGAGGAGATTTATGCAAATCTGCGGGCGAAGCATCCCGATGTTCTGATTTCCTGGAAACAGGGTGCTACCGGTACAGAAGATTTTGCATCTCCGGAAAACAGTTTTCATGATGCTGCAGAGCGAATTCGTCCACGGTTCGGAGATGCGGGGGCAGAGCGTGCAAAAATTGGTTTTGAAGGCAATAAAAACAAGCACAATGAAGTATGTTCCACCGTACAAAGAGGTACCTGGGGATATAATCCGCTGTATGAAAACCGGAGTGTGGAAGAACTTTATCAGTTGTTAGGACACGCACTTGAATCTGACTGTAACCTGTTATTAAACATCGGTCCGATGGCAGACGGGTCTGTCAATCCCACACAGGAAAGGATTCTGCTGGAACTGGGAGAAAAAATCAGAAAAGAAGGTTTTCCTGAGAATGGCACTTTGTCTGAAAATACTACGGCAGCAGGCGCAATATAACCTGAAGAAAAGGGGAAAGTCAAGATGAAAAAACCAAATATAATTTTTATTCTTTTGGACGACATGGGATGGAGGGATCTGGGCTGTACTGGTTCTACCTTTTATGAAACACCGAACATTGATGCACTGGCGCGGGAGGGGATGATTTTTTCCAATGCTTACGCTTCCTGTCCGGTCTGCTCACCATCACGGGCAAGCTTTTTGTCAGGACAATACCCTGCAAAAATCGGTGTTACGGACTGGATTGACATGGGGAATTCCCATCCAATCAGGGAGAAACTGGTTGATGCTCCCTATTTAAAGCATTTACCGAAGGACACAAAAACCATTGCTTCAGCGCTGCAGGAGCAGGGTTATGCTACATGGCACGTCGGGAAATGGCATCTGGGCGGTGAAGAATATTATCCGCAGGCTTTTGGCTTTGAGAAAAATATCGGTGGATGTTCCTGGGGGCATCCCAAAAAAGGTTATTTCAGTCCTTATGGCATCCAAACGCTGGAGGAAGGACCGGAGGGTGAATATCTGACCGACCGGATCACGGATGAGGCAATTAAACTGATTCGTTCAGATGAAGAGCGACCTTTTTTTCTGAATCTTTGTCACTACACGGTGCATATTCCAATTCAGGCAAAGGAAGCGGATATTGTACGTTTTGCTGAAAAAGCAAAGAGGCTGGGGTTAGATGGAGATGATGTGCTAAAGATAGGAGAACCGATTCCGGCGAATCCCGGATGCCCGGTTATCCGTCGGATGGTACAATCCAATCCCGTCTATGCTGCGATGATCTGGAATCTTGATGAAAATATCGGTCGCTTGATGGATGCACTTAGGGAAAGCGGTAAGGCGGATGATACGCTCATTGTCTTTACTTCTGATAATGGAGGTCTTTCCACTGCCGAAGGTTCTCCTACCTGTAATCTTCCCGCAAAAGAAGGAAAAGGCTGGATGTACGAGGGCGGCACCCGGGTTCCGCTTTTTATCTGGTATCCGAAGCTTGTCAAATCTCACAGCTGCTGTCGGACACCAGTTACGACCCCGGATTTTTACCCTACATTCCTTGATTTGATTGGTGCGGCATCAGAGATTCCGGCGGAAGTGGAAGGAAAGAGCATCCTGCCTCTTCTAAAGGGTGAGGCAATAGAACGTCGCCCTGTTTTCTGGCATTATCCTCACTACGGCAATCAGGGCGGTACTCCCGGCTCTTCTGTTTTGCTGGATCAATATAAGCTGGTGGAATTTTACGAGGATAACCATTGTGAGTTATATGACCTGGATACGGATTTCAGCGAAAATAATAACATTGCAGGGCAAAATCCCGAAAAGGTCGAGGAAATGAAGATGATTCTACACAACTGGCTGGATGAAGTTCAGGCGAAGTATCCAACCATCAATGAAGCCTTTCTGTAATCAAAAGAAGCGTAGGAAGATGCAAAGGATATTTAAATATATCCTTACTGCCGCAGACAGTACTGACAGCGCCGCCCGCTGGCAGGTTTCCGCTTTGTTCGGAGAACTGCCAGGCGGAAAGGAAAGGATAATTGCAACGGCGGATGAGCTGGAGAAGCTGCGCTGGACGATTAAAAGGAATTTGGCCTGCGGGGGCGGGCTGCTGGTACTGGAATTTGAAGAA
>OHDQ01000688.1_pt1 | contig 11541 bp, 8 predicted proteins | sample 1606421 | NCBI WGS metagenome assembly OHDQ01 (sample SAMEA3879589, study PRJEB24766) | human gut metagenome | biome: human-associated habitat; feature: feces | place: USA | collected 1985/1987
GGCGGTAAATATTCGCCCTGTGTCTGTAAATTGCAAGTGCTGTCATAAGTCCCATGATCACATCCATCTCAAATGTATGAGGGAAATCCATGCCATAACTTCCCGCAGCGCCAAACCCAATGAAACAAATCAGCGCACCTACATATGCTGCCATTGACCCCAATGACACATAGCGGGTAATAGCTACCAGCCCAATAAAGATCACCGCGCAGATCAGAAATACTCTCCAGTCCATTGCCAGCAGCATTCCCGCAGAAGCTGCAATTCCCTTGCCGCCCCTGAATCCAAGATAAAACGGAAAATTATGTCCAAGCACGCAGCCTGCTGCCGTGTACATGCCAAGCAATGGAAGAATTTCCTGATACCGATTCTTAAATACTGCATCCACGATCAGAATGGCAATCACACATTTAAGCATATCGCCAATAAGAGTCATTGCCCCCGCTTTTTTTCCAAGAGTACGAAGGGCATTGGTAGTTCCTGCATTGCCGCTTCCATATTGACGGATATCCATGTGATGGATTTTTCCGATAATGTATGACGTCTGAAACATTCCAAACAAATATCCAATAGCCAGACAAATAATACGTTCCATCTTTATTCCTTCTCTCCGCGCTCTCTTACAATAAATTTCAGCGGTGTGCCCCCAAAGTCAAAGGCATCCCGGATTTTATTTTCCAGATATCTGGTGTAGGAAAAATGCATAAGTTCTTTGTCATTGACAAAGATTACGAATGTAGGCGGTTTTACCGCAACCTGTGTCATGTAGAAAATTTTCAGACGGCGGCCCCTGTCAGACGGCGGCTGCTGCATGGCAACTGCTTCTGCAAACATTCTGGAAATCCGAAGTCCTGTTCGGGCAGAAATAAACACGATTTCTGCATAAGGCATAAAGGAAAGGACCTCCCGAATACGGTTAGTATGTTTGTAAATGGTCTTGTCATTTTTCTCAATAGCATCCCATTTATTCACTGCAATGATCACGCCCTTGCCTTTCTCATGGGCAATTCCGGCAATTTTTGCATCCTGCTCTGTAACGCCTTCTGATGCATCGATCATTACAACTACAACATCTGCACGTTCTACAGCTGTTACAGTACGGATCACACTGAAGCGCTCAATTTCTTCTTTTACTTTTGCTTTACGGCGGAGTCCGGCTGTATCGATAAAAATATAATCTTTTTCGTTCCAGGTAACCTTCGTATCAACTGCATCACGAGTGGTTCCAGCAATATCTGAAACGATTACACGGTCTTCCCCCAGCAGCTTATTGATCAGAGAGGACTTACCAACATTAGGTTTACCTACAATAGCAATCTTCGGAATATCAGAATCCTCATCCTCTCCCGTATCCTCCGGGAAATGCTTTACAACCTCGTCCAGCATATCTCCAAGTCCCTGACGGTTAGCTGCAGAAATGGCAAATGGCTCGCCGATTCCCAGATTATAAAATTCATAAACATCCATCATATATTTCTGAATGCTGTCCACCTTATTCACTGCAAGTACCACTGGTTTGCCGCTGCGGCGAAGCATATCTGCAACTTTCGCATCAGAATCCACAAGTCCCTGATGTACATCTGTAATAAAAATAATGACATCCGCAGTATCAATAGCGATCTGAGCCTGCTCCCTCATCTGAGAAAGAATCACATCGCCGCTATCCGGTTCAATACCACCTGTGTCAATAATAGTAAAATCATTATCCAGCCATGATACATCTGCATAAATTCTGTCTCTGGTTACACCTGGCGTATCTTTAACAATGGAAATCTTATCCCCTGCCAGTACATTAAACAATGTGGATTTTCCTACATTAGGCCTGCCCACAATTGCTACTACCGGTTTGCTCATACATTTGTCTCCTTTTCTGTTTCTTATGTTCAATCGGATCAAGGACTGCAGACACAAGGTCTGAACCACCTTCATCCACAATTACAATTTCTACATTCAGTTTCCTGGAAAGCTCTTCCACAGAAATATCATCCAGAAAAACATCTTCTTCATTTTTCAGCATGTTGCAGGGAAGCAAAAGCTTCTCTCCAAGGTCTCTGCCGCTTAATTGTCTGATCAGATCCTGTCCCGTGATCAAACCAGACACCGTAATCGTTTCTCCGAAAAATTCGTTTCTTATGGAGATCACATCCACTTCTACATTTGGAAATTTCTCATGGATCATCTCCATATATTTCTTAATAAATGGTGCCGCCAAAGCACCTGTAGCACTGACAGCCTTTATCCTTCGGTCATCTCCTGTCCTGCCTGCAACAGCTTCTTTCACTTCTTCGCCAAGGAGCCGAAGCATTCCCACACCGTTTTCCAGCTGAAGATAGCCATCATAGGACTCTTCCAGGGGCAGATCCTTCCCTGCCAGAATGTACCATTCATCTGAAGCATGGATAAAATGAATGCCATACTGGTCCATCATTTTCTTCTGCCAGGAATGAATAATATCCAGAACTTCTAATGCATCTTCCTTCTGAAACTGTTCCATCTGGTTCTGACGTTCTACCAGCATGGCAAGTGTGGGGGACTGCACCCTCCCAACCGTCAGCTTTTTCCCATAAGTCGTAGTAAATGCTCTGGTAGCGTTCATTCCAATGAGCCAGTCTGCCTGCGCCCTGCAAACGGACGCTTGACAGAGATGGTCGTACAGTTCTCCATCCCGCAAGTTGGAAAATCCTTCTTCTATGGCTTTATCCTCCATAGAACTGATCCATAATCGTTTCATAGGAATGTGGCTTCCCGACAATTCATACACACGCCGGAAAATCAATTCTCCTTCCCGTCCCGCATCACAGGCATTGACCACATACTCGACATCACTGCGGTTGAGCAGTTCTTTTAACACCCCAAACTGCTCCTTCTTATCTTCGGATACCAAAAGTTTCCACACATCCGGGATAATCGGCAGATCTTTATACTGCCAGAAACGGTATCTGCTGTCATAGCTTTCCGGGGGCGCATATTCCGCCAGATGTCCGAGACACCAGCTTACCAGACAGTCCCTGCCTTCCAGATAGCCTTCCTTACGCTTATATGCTCCGATCACTTTTGCGATTGCCTGTGACACACTTGGTTTTTCTGCAATTACTAAATACATATTCAAACCCTCCATTTCAAAATAAGGGCAGCCATACTTGCGGCTGCCCATCTGCATTTTTTCAGTTATTCTTCGTACTCGTCATCTTCATTAACGGTTTCCAACCCGTCATCCAGTTCCAGATTTTCGCTGTCTGTATCTTCTTCCTCTTTTTTCGGTTTGATTTTTAGGAAATAATACGCAGCGATTCCTCCAACTGCCGCCACAATAATCAGAATCATTGCACTTACATTTGCGGCAGGTTTTTCAGTTTCTTCCGGTTTCTGTACTTCCGGTTCCGGTGTTGGTGTCTGTGGTTCTTCCATGATGACAGGCGGTTTTTCTTCCGGCTTTTCTGTCATACCTCCGCCAGTTGTAAACTCCTGTAAATCATTTTCATCAATGGTAGAAAGCATATACACATTATCTGTATTCTGTGCATGGTCAATCACCAGATAAAACGTCTGATTGTTTGCTGTACGGATGGTGTAAAACTCCTTACTGGAACCATCCGTGATCTGATCCAGCACCTCCCCATTTCCCGGAACAGAAAATGGCTTGTCCTTTTCTCCTTCTGCTTCCGGCTTTGTTTCTGTCTCTGGTGGTTTTTCCTCCGGCTGTACTGCCGCCTGTTCGGTCTGTGCTGCCTGCTGTTCTGCTTCTGCAACTGCCGCTTCATCAACATTGGCAAACGCTGTGGTACTCATGCCAGTAAACATACACGCACTGGCAACCATAAGCATAGCTGCGGTTTTACTCCATTTCTTCCAAATCTTCATGTTCCTTCTCCTCTCTTTCTGACGTTTCCATTCCCGTCTCGACTTTCTTTTCTTCCTTCACAGACACAGGTTCTTCCCGAATCTTCAACGTGCCATCCTGTAATCCATTTAAAAGTGCAAACAGATCACGTCCACTTAATTTCATTCCACGGATACTGCGCACAATCTCCAAGTCCTCCTCCTGTTTCTGTGCCGCCCGGACATTTTTCAAATGTCCTTGCAGCTCCGCTATTTTTTCTTCTGTCCTGTCTATTTCTTCCAGATAACGTTTCAACTTCTTATTCAAATTTCCACTCCTTCCTGTTATGGCAATCTTCCAAATGCCATAAAATGTTGCTGCCAGTATGGAGACTCAATACTTGTGTACTGAATCGGGTTTCCGCAATGGATCATCATGCCGTCCCCCACATAAATTCCTACATGGCTTGCTCCCGCTGTATTATAAGTTCCTTGGAAGAATATGATATCTCCCGGCTTCGCTTCTGACGGAGATACCTGAGCGCAAGCCCCTCGTAAGCCGTCTGCGGTTGTTCTTCCTACGTTCCAGCCATTTCCACAGTTATTGATTACCCAGCACACAAAACCAGAACAGTCAAAACTGGTGCTTGGGGACGCTCCTCCCCACACATACGGATAACCGAGATATTTTTCCGCTTCCGCAATCATTCTTGCAAACTTCTCATCTGACAACGCTTCCGCTGGTATTTCATATCCAAAGCCACCGCCATAAGACGGAGTATTCACATCAAACAGATAATCCCTGTTTCCGTAAGTATGATTGTAAAGGTCATATCTTCCTTTTTCGTCCGCATTCATACGGTTTCTAAGCACTGTATCCAGATTGTGATTGGTCATGCTTACATTCAAGCGGTCTACTTCTCTTGTAACAGTCACTTCTACTTCCTGCGCTCCGTTACTGTCTGCAATGTATGCCTCCCATGTTTTGTGTCCATGTGAAGAAGCGCTTTGATGATCGCCATAATACACATCAAACTGTACGCCATACCGGGCGAAATTTCCCGTATCTTCTACCACGTATTCCACACCGTTCATCACGATATGGGTTCCCATTGGGACAAATGGATTCGCTGCATCTACGGCAATGGTGTGGTTCGGTGTTGGATATACGCCGCTGGCTGTGGGACCACCACTCCACTGCCCACAACAAATCGTGCAGTTACAATAGCCGCTGGTCACAACTTCTCCCAAACTCTCTCCAACACGGACAGTCTTAGTTTCCGTTACTGTCTCCTGCTGGCTTTGCGTCTCAAGATGGTATTGCGCCCGGAAGATTTCTTCTACTTCATCCGCAACCTGTTCATAAGTAAATTCCCCATACTTCGCAGTAAAATAGGAAATTAAATGGTACGGGTTGTGACCGATTTCATCAATCTGATACCTATATTCGTCATAGCCGGACTCCTCCCTTTCCATACGGTCTATCTGTGCCTGTAATTCAGTTTCCAACGCTTTGTACGCATTTTCCACCGCATAGATATCTTCATCGGTGCTAACGTAGGTTGTTCCAACAATGGTCGTTCCCCCGCCTTGGATGAACGCACTGCAACTACTAAGAGACGTTCCCGCAAGGGCAAACAGCAAAAGAAAGACTCCAATTCCTATCAGCAATCCGCTGTTTCGTTTCAGAACTTCTTGTGCCACTTTCCTAGCCTTCACAGTTACCGACTGTACTGCCTTTGCGGACTCTGCAACTTTTTTTCCTTCCTTCGATGCTGCATAAGCTCTTTGATACCGCTTCTTCTGCCAAAACCGTAGAATCGCAGATTTTTTTGCCTGTTCTGTTTCTGCCGCAGCTTTGCCCGCCATACCTTCTGCTTCTTTTCCCGGTTCACAAGAACCAAAATGTAAACGGCTTTTCTGTGTCCCTGTCTCCTGCCGATCCTTTAACTGCTTCGTATAACTGGAGGATTTCTTCCGTCTCTCCTGTGCGTGTTTCAGGCTCCTTGCTGCCTGTTCCGCCAGAAGTTCGCTCTTATGCACACTCTCTACTCCGGCATTCTCATCCTCACTGTCATGGATTTTCCCATGTGCATACGCTGACGCAGCCATCGTAACGCGTGTAACTGCTTTTCTCCCGATCCCTGTGCCGGAACCTCTGACCATTTCACTCCCTTCATCCTCAAAAGACAGCCTTCCTGTCCGCTTCCTCTGTTCTTGGTTTAGGCGCTCTTTCTTTGCCTTCTTGGAAAGTTCTTCCTTGAGATCAGCTACCGCAGATTCCTCCAGTTCTGCGGACGTTTCATGCAGCCTTCCTCTGCCCTGTACCTGCATCTTCTTCCGGTTTCGTTTTTCGTCAGCGGATTCTTCTTTCTCTAGTTCGGATATTCTGTTGGAATGTTCATGCAAAGACTCCATCCGTAAAGAACGGGAGCGTGAAGGAGATTCTTCTGCTTCCATCCCTTCACGCTCCCGTCCCTCATCTACTGTTATCCGTCTCTGTTTTTTTCGTGTCAGCTCCTTCTCTCCACGAAAAAAAGCCTCCCCCTCCTGTGGTTCGGCTTCCTGCTCCTCTTCCTTTCTTAATTGATAGTTTTTGTTTCGTTTGGATGTTCCCCTATCTGACATATCCAATTTCAAGCTGTTTTTTTCTCTTTCCAACTGAAACTCAGGGGAACGGATTCTGGGTAACTCCGGCTCAGAATGATGGACAAGTTTCTTTGTGTGGTCATGCAGATTTTCTTCTATCAATCCCTCTTTACTCATCTTCTGCACCGTTTTCCCTCTTGCCGTATATTTTTTACCCGCCAAACTTTCACCTCCTTACACCATTGCCTGGATTCTATACCGTGACTCTCCACAATTCTTTTCAATCCTTGGGACGATGATCTCCTGCACATAGCGTTCATTCACTTCTGCCGCAATGAAAGTTCGTTCCTTCTTTATGCACTGCACAATCTCACTACCGGAACCCGCAAAAGGAATGACCACAAGATCACCTGCATGACTGCTTGCTAAAATCATTCTCTCTGCCAGCTTTTCCGGTTTCTGTGTCGGATGACCAGTTGATTCCTTGTAGTTTGGCATGATTCTTGAAAATTCCCAAACATTTCCACAAGTTTTCCCTTTTGGATTTTTTCTTTTATCCTTTTCGCCTCCCGGCTGATATGGAATACGAATCGCATCCTGATTGAGTTGATGCAGTGGTTTACTGTAAAACCATAAGTATTCTGCCTCATTCCGATATGCTGCTTTTGCTGGTCTGCCTGTTTTATAGTTCCATACGATCAGATTCCGTTTCATCCAATCAAATTTTTCCAAAACCTCCACAGACAATCTATCAATCATCAAACAGCTTCCCCAACAGTAAAAAGCTCCTGTCGGTTTCAAAATCCGATAACACTCCCGCACCCAGCTTTCACACCAGAGCAAATATTCCTTATGGTCTTGAAATACAAAATCAAACGCTCCTTTCATCCGATAATATGGGGGATCGGCAATGATCAAATCCACGGTTTCTGATGGTATCTGTTTCAATACCTCCCTGCAATCTGCCTGATAAATACAGTTTTTTGATTGTTCTAAAAATGTAGCCATATTACTGTTCCTCATCCAAAAACTCTGCATTTCTGGCTTCTACTTCCTCTGGTTTCGTTGTCATCAACGTGTACAATTTCAGAGATTTATCGAACTTGTCTTTAAATGGGATAATGGTGCTTCCATAAAACAGCAAGCCCTCTCCTTCCCCGCTATTGGTCACATAAGATAACTGATATGGGGAGATATTCAACTGCTTCGCTAAAATCTGCCTGTCCCCTGCCGCCTGATTGAGCATATAGATAAAATCGCTGTTTTCAAAAATATTCTCAATCTCCCGGCTGGAAAGCAGGTCTTTTACATTCTGTGTGATACCTGTCGGGATTCCGCCCCATTTTCTGAAACGCTTCCAGATTTCCACACTATATGCTGCTGTCTGTTCTTCCTTCAGCAGCAAATGAAATTCATCAATATAGTATCTGGTAGATTTATGGGCAGAACGATTGATCGTCACCCTGTTCCAAACCTGATCCTGCACAATCAGCATCCCCAGTTTTTTGAGCTGCTTTCCAAGGTCTTTGATATCGAAACAGACAATCCGGTTAGAAAGTTCCACGTTGGTCTGATGGTTAAACACCTTCAATGAACCATTAACATAGATTTCCAAAGCTGTCGCAATCCTCTGTGCCTGTGGCTCTTTCTGTTCCCGCAGACAATGGTACAAATCTCCGAGAACTGGCATATTTTCCGGCACTGGATGTTCAAAATATTTCTGATATACCAATGGCAGGCAACGGTCAATCACAGATTTCTCCTCCGCTTCAATCCCATCTCTGGAACCCATGATCAGCTCGCATAAGGACAAGACAAAATCACTCTTTACCCCTAACGGGTTATCATCATCGGAATAATCCATGTTAATATCCAGCGGATTGATGTAATCTTTACTGGTTGGGGAGATATGGATGACCTGACCGCCCAGTGCATGAACCAATGGATAATATTCTCCTTCCGGATCGCCAATAATGATATCGTCCTGTGTTGCAAAAAACGCATTGGTAATCTCCCTTTTTGCTGCAAAGGATTTACCGGAGTTATGTACGATAACCCCACAGGCTAACAAAAAGTTCTGATACCCCTCTACGGAAAGATCATAAACTGGCTCCGGCTCATCAAGACAAAGGAAACGTACTGCCTTTACTTCATGTTCCGGTATCAGCTCTGCCCCCAGCTTCAGGTTGCAAGCTTCCACATATCCGGCAGATTGGGTAAGGAACCAATGATCCGGGGTACAGCGTACCTTTTCCCCTGTTTCCATTTCCACCTCCACCAGCTCCGTCACTTTTTTCGTACAGCGCACATCATAGCCTTTTGCATCTACAATCTCCTGTTTCTGAAAATCAAAACTTCCCACGGTCACAGGCTGCTGTTTTTCATACAGTTCTAAAAAGCTGACTTCTCCGCCAGTTGGCAGACACAATTTCGTATCCCCGGTAAAACATCCCGGTGTACCAAGAATCAGACCGTTTGGATTTTTCAATTTCTTTCTGTCTACCATAATCATGTTATTAGAGAGAGCATTTAACCCGTAATATAAAGACTCTCCTGCCATAAACAGCTCCTGTGTAGTAAATGGCACAAAAATAGCAGTGGACGTGGTTGTTAATGCCCGTTTGATCGGCACATGGTTTACTCCCAACGGTACACTGCTCATCAGTCCTTCTTCCTGCAAATAATCCAGCCTTCTAAGAACGCAGTTATATTTTTGTGCAATACCAGCAGTCTGAAAAATCGCATTATCCAGTTCCTGCTTTGTCTTTGCGGTATTTAAGAAAAGCACCGTAATCAAAAACATACGCTCATTTCTGGACTGCAAATCCTCCAGAAGACGCTTTGCTTCTCCTCCATAAGTGTTCAAGTCAGAAGGTATGATATCCATATCATATCCGCTTCGGACTGCCTTTTTTTGCTCTTCGATCTTCATACGGTTGATGTCCGTTACTTTACTTTTGACCAGTTTAATCGCCTTCATCTGGTCTACGGACTGTACATGAAGATTGACAATCAGGTTTTTATCTATATCCAAAAACTCTGCCAGCATCTTGTCCGTAAGCTCTGGAGCCATGATCTGTAAATAAGAAACAGCTCCCATTGTATCTCCCATCTTAAAATGTTTGCCGGACTGGAATACAAAACTGGTCGGAGCTATAAAGTCCTTTGTCCCAAGACCATTTTTTACAATCTGGTTATAATCAAACCGGAATGGTATCTGATTGTTCGGGTTGAACGTCTCATAAAGAATCTCCAGACGTTCCGTTCCATTTAGCGGATATGCCTGTACGCCTAAGACCTTAAAGTTATTGAGAATATCCGCTTCAATCCTCTCCAGCTTCGGCTTTGCTTCTTTGATATTATCTGCTTCAATGGAAAATGTGATATACTTGGACTTCACCAGACCATTATTGCCTTTCGCCAACTGATTTTTTAACATCTGCGCATACTCCATACGCACATCATCAAAGGCATCATTCTGTGGCTTGATACAAATAACCTGTTCAAATTCCGTCATGCTGCTCTTATGGTTGATAAAAGACAGTTGGAAATGGATGGTGCTGTCGAAGTAATTGAGAAAATCACACCAGTTTTCAAAAATAGCGTTCTTGTCCTCATTCTGTGCAAGCTGATAATTGATATCATAAAATCGAATGGTCTTAGAATACGTCCGATCCTGCACACGGCAGATACCATCACGCCCCATTTCACGGTAAGCAATGGTTTTCTGCGCTGAGAGTCTCTTTTCTTCTTGTTTCTTTTTTTGCGTGACTGCTTTCTTTGATCCTGTGAAAGAACCCGGTTTCTTTCCCGCCTGCGATTTTACCGGACGTTCATGAACGGAAGGCTTCTTCTTCCCTTTCTTCTGCTCTCTTTTCTCCTGTTTCTGGCGGTGACGTTCTTCCTTTTCCATCACCTTTTTACGCTTCCTCTCCTCCTTCTCCTCTAACTTCTGTAATTTTAGCTCCGCTTTCATCCTCTGTTTATCCAGCTTCTGGCGGCGCTTCACTCTGACTTTGTATCTTCTATTTTTTCTTGACACGTTTTTTTGTCACTTTTTTTGTAACTTTCTTTGCCATAATAAAACTAACCTACTCTTTCTTTTTTTCTCATTATTTTGTGAACTTATTGGAGTTCTTCGCGCTTTGCTTGAAGAACAAAGAAATATCTAATCTCAAACTTCGCTTATCAGCTTGTTTTCGCTAAATTATTTCTTCTTATTTGCTACTGTTCTCTTAGGACCTTTTCTTGTTCTTGCGTTAGTCTTTGTCTTCTGACCACGAACCGGAAGTCCTCTTCTGTGACGGATACCTCTGTAGCATCCGATTTCCTGTAATCTCTTGATGTTGAGAGCGATTTCTCTTCTTAAGTCACCCTCTACAACCTGTGTCTCATCGATTACAGCACTGATCTTTTTAACATCCTCGTCTGTAAGATCTCTACAACGAATGTCTGGATCAACTCCAGCTTCTGCTAAGATACGAGTTGCGCTTGTTCTACCAATTCCGTAGATATAAGTCAATCCGATCTCAACACGTTTGTCTCTTGGTAAGTCTACACCTGCTATACGAGCCATTGTGAATTTCCTCCATTTTTCTGTTTTTTGATTTTTTGTTCTTGCTGAAAAGCAACTCGATTTCGCTATCGCTTCATCTCGTTGTCAGGCTTCGCCCTATATATCTTGCACATTCATCTGTTGTGAGTAAACTCACACAGTCGATGTGCAACCTATGCACTTTTCAGCTTACGCACATCGTCTTTAATAGGGGTTGCGCTTCGCGCCACCCAGGTGCGTCGGTATTCGCACCCTTTCCGGCACCCGCTTATCTTCTATAATAATGCGGTAATGACCTGCCGGCATTAGAAGCAATATACGAAGGATGTCCACCGGCTACAGGTGTTCCTTGTATATTTGAAATAGTCTACACACGTCCCCGCGTGTCGGCTATCAGCCGCCTTAACTAGCTTCCAATTCTCCATAAACATTCCGGTAATTAACCCTGACGCTGTTTATGTTTTGGATTTTCGCAGATAATACGAACGCTTCCTTTTCTTTTGATTACTTTGCATTTTTCGCAGATAGGTTTTACTGATGATCTTACTTTCATAAGTAAAATTCCCCTTTCCTTTACG
>OHDQ01000703.1_pt1 | contig 11276 bp, 8 predicted proteins | sample 1606421 | NCBI WGS metagenome assembly OHDQ01 (sample SAMEA3879589, study PRJEB24766) | human gut metagenome | biome: human-associated habitat; feature: feces | place: USA | collected 1985/1987
GATGTGTGGTATGGCGTGGATTTGACAAGAAGGACGGTGAATTGAGATGAAAAAACGAGCCCTGATGGCGCTTCCAAAGCTGACAGCGACGGATGAAATGAAGCAAATCGCGACTTCAGACCTGCCAAGAAAGGAAAAAACTGACTACGGATATGTTCGGGAAGTCTGTGAGTATTATACCTATCTGAGATGTATCAAACAGGATGGGATATTGAAGGTGGCTTTCTTTTTCCCAGAGCATCTTCGCCTGGATGGGAGTAATCCGGCCTATGAAGTGTATCTGGATAAAGAAAAGCGGCAGTTTATTACCTATAACAGCCTGATACAGAAATGGTGCGAATCCAAGTTGGACAGACTGGACTGGAAGCGGCAATACTGGTATACCAAAGCCTACTGGATCAGCGAGGAAGATGAGACATCTATACAGACATATCTGAACATTGATAAAAAAGCGGTAGAGGCCATCCTGCAGTTTCAGCGGGATGTGCGCGATGAACAGCTCGAACAGCGGCACCGGCGGGAAACTGATCCATGGGATAAAGATATGGAACAGGTGCCGGAACTTCCGAAGGACTGGAGTCGATGGGTGGATAAGGTTGCCATCCGGCAAAATTACATTTACTACCACTACAAAAAGGGCGGCGCCAAAACAGGTTATTGTACCTACTGCGAAAAGGAAGTACCGATCAAGGTACATCCACATCACAATCAAAAAGGCCGCTGTAGTTGTTGCCGCCATTCGGTGGTATTCAAAGCCTATGGACGAGCGGGGTATATGCAGACAGAAAAACATTTTGCCTACCTGATCCAGCGATGCAAAGTTGGCTTTGTAGTTCGTGAATTTCAGGCTGACCGGACATACAGAAAAGAAAGCCTTCCAAACTCCAGACTTTATTGCCAGGAAATCCGGCGCACGATTTATGACAAGGAAAGGAAGCCAAGAACCTACTATTGGGGGTTGTATAAGCAGCGCAATATGCGTTGGATTTCCGGATCCCCCTGTTCTTACAACTGGTCTGGTTCGCATAATGGACGGGTCTATGGCAAAACGCTGCCAACTCTGGAACAGAAGGAACTTCGATGCACAGGGCTGGTCAACTGGATTCGGAAGCAGAAAAGCGTTGATCCGGAAAAATATCTGGCTGTGCTCGAACGGATACCGCAAATGGAACAGATCAGCAAGGCGAGCCTGCCGAAGCTTACCAGAGAATGTTTCAGTTCCTGCGGAACGGTCAGTGAACTTATCAAAAACCGTAGTACAGGGAGCCTGATCAAAGCCTTGGGACTTGACAGCAGAAGGTTTCAGCGCCTTCGGCTCCATAATGGAGGCTGTGATCTGCTGCGGTGGCTGCAATATGAAAAGGGCACCGGCAGGGAAATCCCGGATAATGTCCTTTTGTGGATGTATCAGCAGGATATTAAGCCCAGGGATGTCCAGTTCATTGCCGACCGCATGAGCATGGTGCAGGTCTATAACTATGTGCGGCGTCAGATGCCATCTTTCCGGCGAAACAGCCATGAGGTACTGCGTACATGGGAGGATTATCTTTCCATGGCAAAGAAACTGCACATGGATGTTTATGATGAGATCGTATATCGCACCAGAAAGCTGCGGCGGCGCCATGATGATCTGGTGCTCAAATGCCAGGAGAAGGATATTGAACTGCAGGCCGAGGAGATGGAGGAGAAATTCCCCCATGTTAATGCCATCTGTCAGGAAATCAAAACGAAATATGAGTACGCCGATGCGGATTATATGGTAGTGGTGCCAAGCGGTATTCTGGATATTATTACCGAGGGGCGTGCGCTCCATCACTGTGTAGGAAGCAGCGACCGCTACTGGGATCGGATTGAGCGGCGAGAAAGCTTTGTGATGTTTCTGCGTAAAACGGATGATCCTTTCCATGCCTATTACACGCTGGAAGTGGAGCCGGATGGAACAGTGCGGCAGAAACGGACGGAATATGACCGGCAGAAGAAGGACATTGAGCAGGCAACAGAGTTCCTGCAGAAGTGGCAGCGGGTGGTTACCGCCAGGCTGACAGAAAGCGACAAGGCGCTGGCTGCAGAGAGCCGTGTCCTTCGTGAGAAGGAGTTTATCCAGTTGAAGAAGGATCGGGTCATCATCCATACCGGCCATTTGGCAGGAAAACTTTTGGTGGATGTGCTGATGGCAGATCTGATGGAGAACACGGATAGCATCCAGTCTCCGGCGCTGGCTGCTGCAGCGTGACAAATGAGAATGGCCGGGCATCCTTTGGGTGTCCGGCTATTGATGAACAAGGAAGGAGCAGAGCATGAAACAAATTGGAAATCTGGCAGTGGTTTGCGCCAGGCGACAGGATGTGCTGCTGCAGGTTGGCAGTGAAAAGGTATGTGTCCATGTGGGAGCCGGACCAGAGCGGAATACGCTTCACGCAGCGTGGGACGATGATGACGCCATTCAGCGTATTGTCCATGAATTGAATTTTGGCAGGTATGCAGCCGGCAGAAATGGGCTGCATACCGCACAGCAGGATTGCCCTGTGGGGCGGGGAAAGGAGAAAAGCGCATGATCAAAAACCTGAATCAGCTGCGCAGGACACTTCGGGAAGGGACGCAGTTGGAGATATTGGATCACTGCCGGCCGGAATGTATTGGACAGATACGGAACATTACGCTGGTAAACACGCAGGGCTTTTATAGTACCGTAGCGAATCAGCCAGATGCGTCTGCCAACAGAGGGAACGGCGGCCGCGGCCCAATCCTTTGGTGGGGCAGAGCCGCCCACTGGCAGTTTACAGACGGTGTTTGCAGTGTTTTCGACAGTGAACAGAAGCATACGGAAGAAGAACTGGTTATGTCCTTCCGGGTACTTGAAAAGGAGGCAGCATAATGGAACGGAATATTTTTGAAAAGCAGAGAGAATTGAATGACCGGCTCAACCGTTATCGGGATGAGTATTATAACCGCAATGCGCCCAGTGTGTCAGATGAGGTCTATGACAGACTCTTTGACGAGTTGAAAGAGCTGGAACAGGAAACGGGAATCCAAATGGCAAATTCGCCAACCCAGACAGTAGGCTATCCTACGGTAAGCAGACTGGAGAAAACCAGACATGAGATCCCGCTGTTGTCTTTGGATAAGACTAAGAGCAGTATGGTTCTTCTGAATTTCATGGGTGAGCAGCAGGTGATGCTGATGCTCAAACTGGATGGCCTGACTGTAAAGCTGACCTATGAGAATGGAGAACTTCTGGAGGCGGCTACCCGTGGCGATGGTGACGAAGGGGAGATCATTACCCATAACACCCGAGCCATCAGCGGTATTCCTTCCCACATTACCTACAAAGAGAGACTGGTTGTGACGGGTGAGGGCTTTATCAGACCCAGTGATTTTGAGGAACTGAAGACCAGCCTGCAGGACAGCAGCGGTAAGCCCTATAAAAACGGCCGCAATCTGGCTGCTGGTTCCATCCGTCTGATGGATGCCAAGACATGCCAGGAGCGTCGGCTGGTTTTCATGCCGTTTGGTGTGCTGGAGGGCTTTCCGCACCTGACCCGGAAATCAGATAAGCTGCGGGAATTGCGTGCGCTGGGGTTCCAGCCCTGCAAGTATCTGGTCACAAAGCAGAAACTGACATTGGAAAATGTGGAAGCCGGTATTTATCAGCTGAGGCAATATGCCACTGACAAAGATATCCCCATTGACGGTATCGTGGTTTCGTTTAACGACATCGCCTATGCCCAGAGCTGCGGCCACACCGGACATCACTATAAGGACGGTCTGGCCTATAAATTTGAAGATGACCTGCATGAGAGCCTGCTGCAGTACATTGAATGGACACCGGGCAGAACTGGAGAGATTGCTCCGGTAGCTGTGTTTACACCGGTGGAAATCGATGGCTGCGAGGTCAGCCGGGCCAGTCTGCACAACTTGTCCTTTATTGAGGATCTGGAACTGATGGCTGGAAACCGGATTCTGGTAAGCAAGCGAAATATGATCATCCCTCATGTGGAGGAAAATTTGGACAGAGGCGGTTTCTCTATGGCGGATACGATTCCCCATGTTTGCCCCTGCTGCGGACAGCCTACCCGCATCCATGAATCAAGCGGAAAGGGCGAAAAGAGCGAGGATCGCATCATCAAGACGCTGTACTGCGATAATCCTGACTGTGAAACACGCCGGCTGAAGAAGTTCGTTCATTTTGTCAGCCAGAAGGCGATGGACATTGAAGGGCTGTCGGAGGCTACACTGGAAAAATTCATTGGTCAGGGATTTATCCATAGTTATCTGGACATTTACCGTCTGGACCGCTACCGGGCTGAAATCGTCCGCATGGATGGGTTTGGTGAAAAGTCCTGGCAGCGCCTTTGGGACGCTATCCAGCAGAGCCGGAATACCACCTTTGAACGGTATCTGATTTCTATGGACATCCCTATGATCGGCAACACTGCCAGCAAGGTATTGGGTCGTGTGTTCCACTATGATTTGGATGAGTTTCGGGATGCGGTCTATGGAGGCTATGATTTTCGGCAGCTTCCGGATTTCGGGGAGACATTGCATAACAATATCCACGACTGGTTCTGTGTAGAAGATAATTTCTGTATTTGGGAGGAGTTACAGACTATGATGAATATTCAAAAGCCTGCTGTGGCAGAACACAGCGAAGACAGGGTGCAGGATAATCCCTTTGTAGGAAAGACTATCGTAGTTACCGGCAAGGTGGAACCCTACACCCGGGACGGAATCAATGACCTGATCGAATCACTGGGCGCCCATGCCGGCAGCTCGGTGTCCAAGAAGACGGATTATCTGGTCTGCGGCGAAAATGCCGGCAGCAAGTTATCCAAGGCCAGGGATTTGGGCGTTACAGTGCTGTCGCCTGCGGAGTTTTTCAGTATGGCTGGTGCTGAGTAAGATAATATAGCATACCATCGGTGTGCTGTCAGTTAATCAATGGGGAGAGAGCCGAAACAGGGCTCTCTCCCCATATCTTTTATGGAAGATTTCAAGTAGGAGGGATTTTAATGCATATCGACAGGATACCGGTTTACCGGGTATATCAGAGGGCTATTGATTTGGAGCTTTACCATTCCTTTGCCGAATTGGTAGTACAGACTTCTCAGGACGATACGGCGAGAAGGACTTACCGACAAACAAGGGCGATGCAGATATGGCAGGTGGAAACGGATGTGTCCGGCTATTTTGAACCATACCATTTGCGTTACCCTGGCGAGGTGTTGGAGCGGTTTGAGGAAAAACTGGGCGATGATGTCCAGGTGTTCCGCGCTCTGGCCCTGGCGCTGGGAAATACCTGTGCGATCCAGTCTGACAATATGTTTGTGGGTAACCAGCGTGGAGCATTCCTCCAGAAATTGCGACGGTCTGCCGGAGAAGATGTGTACCTGCAGGGCGCTCTGTATCTTTTGGAAACAGATGCGGCACAGCGCCATGCCCTGTTGGAGAAACTGGCAGAAAGAGAGTATATGAGAACGGAAGAAGCCCTGTTTGTACTGTCGCTATTTGATGATACGGAACGCGGCTATGAGGCGATGCATACCCAGCTGAGCCGCCTGTTTACACAAAATCGAACACTTTCTCTGGTATATGATTTTGGTGTGCTGGAATGGTTCATCCGGTTCTATGCAGAGCAGGCAAAGAAATACCGCGGGAAAGCCGACCTGGTGCTGCGCACGCTGATGAAACTGCCGTATATGAATGTGAAGCCCGACAGCCGCGAATTTTCGGTTTTGACTAAAGCAGGGTATCGCTGCGATGAAATCATTTTGGCAAACTCTCTCGCTGTATGGGCGGACAGGCTGCCGGATCGGTTGAGTTCCAAGAGCATCACTGCCGAGAAAATCGCAGCGGCGTGTGGGCGGATGCTTCTGAATGCTCCAAAGGATCTTTCGGAAGAATTTTACGAGTATCTTGGCTGGCTGTTTCAGTTCTATAACAGCTTTACGGTCAAGTACGAAGGATTTCAGGGACTCTGGGAAGCGGTTCAATATGGTTTGAACCCCACAGCACCAAAAACACTGTTATGGATGAATCAAACGATACAGAAGGATTTTCCGTACCGATTTGATGTGTTTGATGCTCAGTACGATGATCTGGCGAAGGAACTGGAGCGGGATAACTATATGGAGTTGTTTACCCTGCAGATGCTGCATTCCAGGCAGACGATCCCTTTGAAACAGTGGCTTTCCAGATATCAGGAACTGACTGGAGCTGACTATGGAGAATATTTCAGAAGTTGGCATACGAACGGTAGGCGGGCATTTGCCTTTCTGGTGGAAAAGAAGGAAATCAATCTATGGGAGTTTTTCAAGCAGCATCGGCAAGATGGTGAAGATGCGCCACAACTGAAACTGCTGCGGGAGTACGCCCTGACAATTTCAAGCTGGAGGTGCTTCCGGTTTGTGGAGAGGCTGCTGGCTGAGTACACTTTTTCCCAGCTTCAAACGATATTTGGCGAGCGATTTTACTTTCACGAATGCTTTGTCAGGAGTGAGGGGTATTACAGCAGAAGGGAATATAAAACATACATCAGCCGTCCATTCCTATCTGCGGAGCAGCATCGACAACTCTATGACTGGGTGGAGCGTTCAGTTTTCCAGACTGAGCCGGAAAAATATGAGGACTTCGTTTTAAGCGCCTTAAAAGCACCGGAGATCCAACGCCTTTATGATAAAAAAGCGCTGGCAGCGGTGTTGCGGCAGTTTTTGCTCCACAGCGAGTATAACGGCTATGAAATCAACCGGCTGAAGGAAACATTCTATTCCAAGGAAGAGTTGGAGGATGAGCGCAGAGCCGAAGCTGAGAGAAAGAAGCAGGAAAAACGACTGGAGCAGGAAAAACGGACCATACAGAAACGGGAGAAGCTGCTACAGCTTTATAACGGCAGCGCCGAATCTCTGGTTAAATTCATTGGGGGATATTATTACCAGGATGAGAAGAAAGAGGTACTGGATATGGCATTTGATAAGTTGGTGGAATGGCCCGCCGGTTGTGTGCAGACGATGGAGGCCAAAGACGCACACGCCTTTTTTGAACTGTGTGGCGAACTGGTAAAGTCTGAACCCCGGCCAAGGCATGAGATTTTGAATATGGTGCTGACAATGATCGGAGGTGAAGCAGCATGAGAAATACATTGGAACATCTGACTCTTTTGACCAGAATGAAGGAGGATGGTCTACTTCCGGAGCTTACAGGAAGCTTTACAGAGGATGCCATAGAGCAGGCATGTGGACAGGTGGAGACACTTCAATTACAGGAACGGCTGCACATCCGAAAGACAAAGCGGATACAGGAAGAACTGGTTCGGGTGCCGGACTTTGCAGCGCTCTATGGTGCGTTGTGCAGGCAGGAGATTGGCGATGAAGAAATTGCTTCAGTCTTAGAGTCGGCAGATGGGTATGGAGAGAGACTGACAGCGTATCCCCAAGAGCAGGTGCTGGCAGTCATGAAATTGGAACTGTTGCCTTCCCTGCGGTTTGAATACCTGAAATACTATTTTCCCTTTGTGATGTATGAAGAAGAGGAGCAGGTCATATTGGATAACCTGCAGACTTTTCCCATTGCGGAGTGGAAGGGACTTTCCATGCTGACGGAGCACCAGCGGGATATGATGCGGCAGTCGTTTCTTGGTTCGTATCTGTTTTGCTGGCATCAAAATGAACGGAAAGCTCTGGAACTGTTGGAACAGAATCGTCCGCTCCAGAGAGTCTGCATCTTGCTTTATCGGTATGGTGTGCGGCTGTTTCTGTCAGTAGAGCGCCTGAAAGATCTCCGGTGGATGAAAATGACCGATGTGGGAAAATTCCGCCGGCTGTTGGCTGTATTTGAATATGACGCAGAGGATTTGTCTGCTTTTTTTGACCTCTGGCTGGACAACCATGCCGGACAATATGACCTCAACTGGTTTATCTCCCAGCCACATCCTTTGAGCAAGGAACGGAGGGAAGAAATTTTATGCAACCAACTGAGTTATCTGAATGCTCTGTATGCCGGCCGGCTCCATCTGGATTTTAATGCTGTCCGGCAATTCCAGTTTTCAATTCTCATTTATGCGGTGGAACATAGAAAAAAGCATTTTTTGGAATTGGTGGATCAGAACAGTGAAGTGTTCCTGTCCTTGGGGCGATATTCTCTATTGTTTGAGCCGGGCTTTTGTGAGCACTGTAACATCAATTCCCTGACGCTGAAGAATTTGAAAGCCAGCGATTCTGTGAACCGCAGCGACAGCTTTTTTACGCTTCTGGAAGAAGGGCAGCAGTACACCTTTGAGGAAATGTATCAGCTTTGGCATCAGAAAGAGGTTTATGTCCGGTTATACACTATGCTGACACCTCTTTCCATAGATCAGCGTTTGCTGACACTGCGGCAGCTGATAAAACGGGATCTGGTCAGCCAGTATACAGGAGATGCAGAGTTGGAGCAGCTTGGAAAATGTCTGTTGGAAAGGCCGTTTAGCGAATGGTATCGGGGTTCATTTGGGCATATCTGTGGGCTGACCCGGAGTACTGCCATGAGACTGCTGCAGCACTACGAGCGGCTACAGGCATATATACCAGATTTCACAGCGGAGTCGGACGCAGTATTTGCCCTCAATAATATGATGGCTCTTTTGGAAAGGACGGATTGGAAACAGGTGCGGAAAGATATTCTGACAACAGATGCAGACTGGCTGGATATAAAAGAAAAACTGGCATTTTCGGATGATTTTGTGGAGCAGAACCGGGAGACTGTCACGGAATTTTTACTGCAGGGCGGCGCGGCTATGGTATGCGCTCTCTATGGGGAACTGGACGGGCAGGAGCTGGCTGTTGAAGCGCTGCGACGGATCGTACAGGCTGAATTGATGGGCCAGTTCTATAAACTCAAATATTTTGCCGGTGACCTGCAGCGTGAGATTCGCTACCCTGTCAGCGAGATGCAGGAGAGCCTCTGGAAGAAAAATCTTTCGTTGGCGCGAGGTGCATTTTTGGCAGGGGAGGAGGATGATTTTTACCACACGCTGCAGCTTGGCGAACTTCCTCATAGTACCTGTCTGTCTTACCGTACTGGAAGCCAGAGGGAGTGCCTGTTAGCTGCCTTCGACTCTAATAAGAAGATTGTCCTTGTGAAAAAGGATGAAGCGGTGGTGGCTCGTGCCTGTCTCCGCTTGACAAAGGGTGCATTTCAAAAACCGTCTGCCGTCGATTTTTCTTTTGCTGATCTGTCGCAGGAGAATACGGAGGCCGGAAAATCTGCCGCCGATGAGAAGGCTGTGCTGTTTCTGGAGAGCATCTATACTTTCGGACTCAATGATATTGAAAAAGAGGAAGTAATGAAACTGGCAGTTTCCCTGACAACACAGAAAGCGGCAGAGCTGGGCGTTGTGGCTGTACTTGCAAGACGGTATCTGGGCTGCTATGAACGGGATGAGTATGTGCTTGCACCGTTCTATGTGTATATCTCAAAATCCAAAAACGGATGGCAGTATCTGGACTCTTTAGGCGGAGCGGCATATACCTCAGCAAAAGAGGAGTATGTAGAGCACCCCTTCCTGGTCATGCAGACTGCCATGCATCATGCAGAGGCAAATAGCAGAAATGAGGTGTATTATGAATAATAGGACAATGGCAACAGTTTATGTGAATCAAGATAGCATTTCCGTCAAGACCTGTTCCAGAAAAGGTTGCTCACCGCAGCGCTTTATTATTTTGAAAAAGGAATTGCAGCGGTTGGAGGAGAAAAAGTATTTGATCACCAAAGATATCCATTCCTATGCAGAACTGCGGCTGTGTGATGCAGTAGGCGGTGCCAAAGTGCTGGAGCTTTCCTTCACATGGCTGAAGGATGCTGGCAGAGACAATGTTTCCGGTTATACCGAGCGAATAAGACTGCCATATGAGCCGTTTCGCTCATATGCGGCAGGTGAGGAAGAAGTCGCCGATGGAACACGGTGGCGGCTGCTGTCCATTCCGGAACAGAACCGGCCAAAGCTGGAGTTTCAAAGCCGGAAAAATCTCAAGGCTGTAGTGGAGAATCCTATCCTGCGGCACAAACTGGGGAAATTTCTGGATCAGCATTTTAATTGGTACAACTACGAGCGCATCGTCCTGACAGATGATTACTTGCCTTACAGCTTCTTTTTTGAGGGCTACATGGTACAGGGCACAAAGACCTGTGGCGGAGTAATCCTGCATGGTGAAGAGAACATCCGAACGGCGAAATACGGGATACATACTTAACAGGTTAATAGGAACAGAGCCGCAGGTCAGAGATGATCTGCGGCTCTTTATGTAAGCATAATCACAATAGTCAGCTTGTATTATTCGAAATAAAGAACTATAATATGTCCTATGGAGGTGCAAAATGGACTATATGACACTAAAAGATGCCGCCGAGAAATGGGGCGTGACACCTCGTAGGGTAAATTATTATTGTGCTGGTGGGCGTATCCACGGTGCTGTGAAAATGGCTGGTGTTTGGCTGATCCCCAAAACTGCAGAGAAGCCGATTGATGGCCGGACAAAACAAGGGAAGGAGCTGAACCATGAATAAAATTTTGATTATAGATGATGACAGAGAACTGTGTGCTTTGATGAAACGCAGCGTACAATCGGAACATATAGAAGCCGATTTTTGTAATACCGGAAAAGAGGGTTTGCAGAAATTAAAAGAGCAGGAATACCAGCTTGTGGTGCTGGATGTGATGATGCCTGGTATGGATGGCTTTGAAACGCTGGAAGAAATCCGCAAAGAAAACAGCCTGCCGATTTTGATGTTCACATCCAAAAATGACAGTGCTTCTAAAGTGCGAGGGTTACGGGCCGGTGCGGACGATTATCTGACAAAGCCGTTTTCCGTGGATGAGCTGCTGGCAAGACTGCGTGTAACGCAGCGCCGATTGAATCTGCTGGCTTCTGACGGCATAAATAGTCCGGTTTTTGTCAATGGTCCTTTGAAGATCGACTTCTCGGCAGGCTGCGTCTGGCTGAGCGAGAATGAATTGCATTTGACCCCCATCGAGTACAAGCTGCTGTGTCTGCTGGCCCAGAACACCGGCAAGGTGCTCACCCACAACTACATTCTCAACAAGATCTGGAGCAGCGCCCTGCCCTCCGACACCCCCTCACTGCGGGTGTTTATGGCCACGCTGCGCAAGAAGATCGAGCCCGATCCCAGCCACCCCCGGTACATCCAGACCCACATCGGCGTGGGCTACCGGATGATCCGCCAGCCCGACGAGGAGGCCGGGGCGGAGAGTGAAGCATGAGCGGGGGAGGAGAGGCCATGCTGTATCC
>OHDQ01000709.1_pt1 | contig 11176 bp, 7 predicted proteins | sample 1606421 | NCBI WGS metagenome assembly OHDQ01 (sample SAMEA3879589, study PRJEB24766) | human gut metagenome | biome: human-associated habitat; feature: feces | place: USA | collected 1985/1987
TAACTCCTCATCTGACAGTGTTTCCGTAGTTTTCTGTTCTACGCCTGCAGTTTCAGGTGTTACCGACTGATCATCACTCTTTTTTTTCTCTGCATCATCTGCAGATTTTTCTGCTGTTTCCTGACGTTCTACTTCTGTAACACTTACATCATCCAAATTATCTGGATTGTAGTTGATCTGTACGTATGTGCCACTTTTCATACTTTGTTCCCTCCCAACTTTCGTTTTATATACATAAAACCAAATTAAAACAGAATTTACTCGTTTTTTTATATTTTTTTAATCACTTTCCAAACTCATGTTATTTATCATTTTAACTATAAATGAACAAGTTCGTATATAGATTTTAAGAAATACTACATGTTAGTATACTGCTCTATCACTCTTTCAGCTAATAGTTAAACAATATTCAATATTATGTATATAATTTCATAAAATTCACAGAAAAGAAACAAGAATTCTGCCTCCAAAAACTACCATAATTATACCGGTTACAGACTGCATGTGTCAACGCTTTCCCCTATATTCGTCTATATTATTTTGTTCTTTTGTTACTGTTCAGATTCCAATGTCATTTAGTTAATTTTATATCCATAGGGTTAGGTTCCAAAAAGTAGAGGTCTAACCATATTTTTTAAATTTGTACTTGACATAAGTTCCAAAATGTGTGGCCGCTTTTGCTACTGATGGTTTTTAGAGGTAGCAAAAGCGGCCCTTGAATTAGAAATATATTTTTTAATTCAAGGAGGTACATCTTATGTCACACACATATATCAAGGATTTATTTTTGGAAGCTGTTCATTCTGTTACTTCGGATATTTCCCAATATACCATCCAGCCGGAAAAAGACTTCACCCGAAACAAAAAATTTCCTGCTGATAAACTGCTCTCTTTTCTGGTATCCTGTGGTTCTTCCAGTACTAAAATTGAATTGCTCGATTTTTTTGGATTGGATGCTAACGCTCCCTCTGCCTCTGCTTTTAACCAACAGCGGGCAAAGTTAAAGCCGGAAGCTCTTGAGGCTGTTTTTCATCATTTTAACAATTCCATCCATTCCCGGGAAAAATCCTCTGGTTACCGTTTTTTTGCTGCTGACGGTTCCAGTTTTACATTTTTTAGTAAACCGATCTTTGCATCGGAAGAGTATAAGGTCTGCGAAGGGCATTCTGCAAAAGGCTTTTACAGTGTACACCTGAATGCTTTCTATGATCTGCAGAAACACACGTATTCTGATGCACTTATTCAGCCTGTCCATCAAAAAAATGAATTTGCTGCCTTCTGCACTATGGTGGATTCCCATCTGGTTTCCCCGGATACGAAAGATGTTTTTATTGGTGACCGGGGATTCTGTTCTTACAATAACATGGATCATGTTTTAGAAAGAGGACCATATTTTCTTTTCCGTTCCAAAGATATACACTCGAAAGGTCTTGTCAGAAATTTCGATCTCCCGGAAGAAGATTCCTTTGATATCAGGGGAAATGTTACTCTTGTCCGCAGCCATAAAAGGAAGATTGCCGTGAAAAATGGGTTCTACAGACGATATGTGGATGCTAATGCAACTTTTGATTATATTGAGCACGGTTCTATGGATACCTATGATCTGTCCTTTCGGATCGTCAGGTTTCCTATATCAGAAGACACCTGGGAATGTATTGTCACAAATCTTCTGGAAGATGAATTTCCTCTGGAGAAGATCAAACTGATCTACTTCGCAAGATGGGCCATTGAAGGCTCTTTCCGAAAACTGAAATATACGATTGGGCTGAGCAACTTTCATGCATATAAACCGGAGTATATCAAACAGGAGATCTGAGCAAAACTGATCGCCTATAACATTACCGAAACACTGATCAACCATACCGTTGTTAAACATGGTGAAACAAAGCATGAATATAAAGTAAATTTTAGTGCTGCAGCCCATATTTGTAGGGTCTTTCTCCGTCTGACCACAGAGAAAGACCCCATAGATGTGATGAACCTGCTATGCAAAGAATTAATCCCTGTACGGAACGAACGACAATACCCAAGACTACAAACGGCTCATTTCCGACGACCACGATATTTTATATACCGGGCTGCATAAACGGGCAATTTCATCACAAACTATTATACTTTTTTATGAAACAGATATAAATCTGTTTATTTGTCGTGCAATAAATTCTTTCAGAATATCTAAAAACCTCTCTCATTACGATACAGGGTATATGTGATGGACTCAAAGCCCTCTATTTTGAAAATTCCTCATCGGCTTACAGAAGTAATCCTTGTTTTGGCTAATATTAACTAAATGACATTGACGGCTGAATAGTTACACTAAAGTTAAGAAAAAGTTTAGATTATTTTTCAATCATTTCCTTGCAGGAAAGGTAGAAGAGGATGTAATATAGAGGGAAAGAAAGGAGTAGAAGGTATGGATATAGAAGAATTGAAGAATAAAAAACCAAAACGTCCGGTGATGTTTTATTACTTGATTGCATTTGGTATTCTGATGTTGCTGAATTTCCTGATTGTCCCCTGGCTGACAGAGAGAAGCATCAAAGAAACAACGTACAGCGAGTTTATCAGTCAGGTAGACAGCGGAAGAGTAAAACAGGTAGAGGTACAGCATCAGACGTATACGATCTATTATGTGGTAAGAGAAGGAAAGAAGGAGCAGGTTTGCAAGACTGGAATTATGGATGATCCGGAGCTTTTGAAAAGGCTGGATGCCAAAGGTGTTGACTATGGTGCGGAGATACCCAAACAGCAGTCGCCGTTTCTTGCACTTTTGCTTACCTGGATTCTCCCCATTGTAATTTTTATTGTGATTGGGAATATTCTTTCCAAAAAAATGGCGAAGAGTATGGGCGGCGGTCCGGGCGCTATGATGTTTGGAAAGAGCAACGCCAAAGTATATGTAAAGTCGGCTACGGGAATTAAATTTTCCGATGTGGCAGGCGAGGATGAGGCGAAAGAATTACTTACAGAGATTGTGGATTATCTGCATCACCCGGAGATGTATCGGGATATCGGAGCGCAGATGCCGAAAGGCGCTTTGTTAGTGGGACCTCCGGGAACCGGTAAAACGCTGCTTGCAAAAGCGGTGGCAGGTGAGGCGAACGTGCCGTTTTTCTCTATTTCCGGTTCAGAATTTGTGGAAATGTTTGTAGGTATGGGAGCGGCAAAAGTTCGTGATCTGTTTCAGCAGGCAAATGAAAAAGCCCCCTGTATCGTTTTTATTGACGAGATCGATACCATCGGTAAGAAGCGTGATGGAAATATAGGCGGAAATGATGAGCGAGAACAGACGTTGAATCAGCTTTTGACAGAGATGGATGGATTTGACGGATCGAAGGGTGTGGTGATCCTGGCGGCAACTAACCGTCCGGATTCTCTGGACCCGGCGCTCTTAAGACCGGGGCGTTTTGACCGTCGGATTCCGGTGGAACTTCCTGATCTTCAGGGAAGAGAAGAGATCCTGAAAGTTCACGCAAAGAAAATCAAGATTGCTGATAATGTAGATTTTAATGCCATTGCAAAGGCGGCATCCGGCGCTTCGGGTGCAGAACTGGCAAATATTGTCAATGAAGCGGCGCTTCGGGCAGTGCGGGATGGAAGAAGATTTGCTAATCAGGCAGATATGGAAGAGAGTATCGAGGTAGTTATCGCCGGATATCAGAAGAAGAACCGGGTACTTTCTGAGAAAGAAAAGCTGATCGTGGCATATCACGAGATTGGTCATGCGCTGGTAGCAGCGAAGCAGTCTCATTCAGCTCCAGTGCATAAAATCACGATTATCCCCAGAACTTCCGGGGCTTTGGGCTATACCATGCAGGTGGACGAGGAAGAACACTTCCTGATGTCCAGGGAAGAACTGGAGAATAAGATTGCGACCTTTACGGGCGGAAGAGCTGCGGAGGAATTAGTTTTCCATTCCATCACCACAGGCGCTTCCAACGACATTGAACAGGCTACCAAGCTGGCAAGGGGTATGATTACCCGGTTTGGTATGAGTGATGAGTTCGACATGGTGGCGATGGAGACCGTTTCCAATCAATATCTGGGAGGAGACGCTTCTCTTGCATGTTCTTTTGAAACGCAGACGTTGATTGACCGGAAAGTTGTGGAGCTGGTGAGAAAGCAGCATGAAAAAGCGACCCAGATTTTGCAGGAAAATGTGATGAAGCTGCATGAGCTGGCGAAGTATCTCTATGAGAACGAGACGATCACCGGAGAAGAATTTATGAAAATTCTCGGCGAGTAATTCAAAAAAACCTATGAAAAATCCAAAATATATGGTATCATGAGCACTAAGTGTGAATGATACCATATATTTTATAGAACAGATGAGGAGGACAAGCATGGAAAAAGAAGTGGTTTCCAAGAATTTTATAGAGCAGATAATAGAAAAAGATCTTGCAGAAGGGAAATATGAAACGATTTGTACGCGTTTTCCGCCGGAGCCCAACGGATATCTGCATATTGGGCATGCAAAATCAATTCTGCTGAATTATGGACTTTCTCAGGAATATCATGGGAAATTTAATCTGAGATTTGATGATACCAATCCTACTAAGGAAAAAGTGGAATTTGTGGAGTCTATAGAAACCGATGTGAAATGGCTGGGGGCAGACTGGGAAGACCGTCTGTTTTTTGCGTCTAATTATTTTGAACAGATGTATGAAGCGGCAGTAAAATTAATTAAAAAAGGAAAAGCTTTTGTCTGCGATCTTACAGCAGAGGAAATTCGCGAATACCGTGGAACGCTCACAGAACCGGGAAAGAACAGCCCTTACCGGGACAGAAGTATCGAGGAGAACCTGGATCTTTTTGAGAGAATGAAAAATGGAGAATTTGAGGATGGAACGAAAGTGCTCCGGGCAAAGATTGACATGGCGTCTCCGAATATCAATATGAGAGATCCGGTTATCTACCGTGTGGCTCACATGACTCATCACAATACGGGAGATCAGTGGTGCATTTATCCGATGTACGATTTTGCGCATCCCATTGAGGATGCGATTGAAGGCGTGACGCATTCTATCTGTACGCTGGAATTTGAAGATCACCGTCCGCTGTATGACTGGGTAGTGAAAGAACTGGAATATCCATTCCCTCCAAAACAGATTGAGTTTGCAAAATTATATCTGACTAATGTGGTGACAGGAAAGCGTTACATCAAACGTCTGGTGGAAGAAGGTATTGTGGATGGATGGGACGATCCTCGTCTTGTGTCTATTGCGGCGCTGAGAAGAAGAGGATTTACCCCGGAATCTATCAAAATGTTTGTGGATCTGTGCGGCGTTTCCAAAGCTAATAGTTCAGTGGATTATGCTATGCTGGAGTACTGTATCCGGGAGGATCTGAAACTGAAGCGTTCCCGTATGATGGCTGTTCTGGATCCGCTGAAGCTGGTGATCGACAATTATCCGGAAGGCGAGATGGAGTGGCTGGATGCAGAGAATAATCTGGAAAATGAGTCTCTTGGCAAGAGAAAGATTCCATTCTGCAGAGAACTCTATATTGAAAGAGACGATTTTATGATTGAGCCTCCGAAGAAATATTTCCGCTTATTCCCGGACAATGAAGTGCGTCTTATGCAGGCATATTTTGTAAAATGTACAGGTTATGAGACAGATGAAAACGGAAATGTGACCGTTGTTCATGCAACATATGATCCGGAGACAAAGAGCGGAAGTGGTTTCACCGGACGTAAAGTAAAAGGAACCATTCACTGGGTGGCAGCTCCATATGCAAAGCAGGCAGAGGTTCGTCTCTATGAGAATCTGATCGATGAAGAGAAGGGTGTCTATAATGAGGAAGACGGCTCTATGAATCTGAATCCGAATTCACTGGAGATTCGCAAGAACTGTTTTGTTGAACCGAACTTTGAGGATGCGAAAGCATACGACAGTTTCCAGTTTGTGAGAAATGGATATTTCTGTATTGATGCGAAAGATTCTACACCGGAGAATCTGGTGTTTAACCGAATCGTGTCACTGAAGAGTTCTTTTAAGCTTCCGAAGAAAGATTTACCAATATATTAAGTTGAATATTCAAAGCGGACATCTCTCTTACGGAGAAAAACTTCCTTCTACAAGAGCACTGTCTAAGCATTTGACTGTGAGCAGAAGTACCGTAGAGCTTGCCTATGAACAGCTTTTGTCTGAAGGATATATCGAATCGGAACCGTGCAGGGGATTTTTTGTGGCGCAGATTGAAGAGTTGTATCATTTAAACAAAGAAAAAGAGGTTCCGCAGGCACCTTTAAAAGAAAAAGAAACATATGATTTTGATTTTACGCCCAACGGGGTAGATCTTAATAGTTTCCCGTACGAGGTGTGGAGAAAGCTGTCAAGAGAAGTATTGTTAGATGACCGGACAGAGTTGTTTAAAAGCGGCGATCCGAAAGGAGAATATGGTTTCCGCAGTGCGATTTGTCATTATCTGTATCAGGCAAGAGGGGTTCTGTGCAGTCCGGAGCAGATTGTTGTGGGGGCAGGAAGTGATTATATTCTTATGATTCTTGGCATGCTGCTTGGAAAGGAACATCGAATTGCGTTTGAAGATCCGGCGTACAAGCAGGCTTATCGTATGATGGAAAGTCTTGGATATGAAACAGTTCCGGTTTCTTTGGATCATTACGGCATGAAAGTAGATCGGCTTTTGGAGAGCGGAGCGGATATTGCTTACGTGACGCCCTCGCATCAGTATCCGACAGGAATCGTTATGCCATTGAAGAGACGGGTGGAGTTGCTTAAATGGGCGGCACTTGGAGAGGAACGATATATTATAGAAGACGATTATGACAGTGAGTTCCGATATAAAGGGAAGCCAATTCCGTCACTGCAAGGCTATGATAAGAATGAAAAAGTGATTTATCTTGGTACCTTTTCAAAATCCATTGCACCGGCAATCCGAATGAGTTACATGGTACTTCCGAACCCACTGCTTAAGCGTTATGAAGAACGACTTGGACATATCCATTCGACAGTGTCGAAGGTAGATCAACTGATCGTACAGAAATTTATTGAAGATGGTTATTTTGAAAGGCATCTCAACAAAACAAGAGCCATGTATAAAAGCCGCCATGACGTATTGATTGATGCATTGAGACCGCTTCTTAAAATCTGTCAAATCTCCGGGGAACATGCAGGAGTACACATTTTGCTCACCTTTTCGAAAGAATATTCCGAAGAACATTTGCTAAACAGTGCAAAGGCGGAAGACCGGATTCAGACGACAAAAGAAGAAAGAGCGACAGTCTTACTTGGCTATGCAAATCTATCTGAAACGAAGATAAAAAAGGCGGTGGACAGGCTCATCAATTGTTGGATATAACCGCTGACGGTCGCAATCTATGATATTGTTGAGGATTTATCTTTATGGTATAGTATTAAATAAGAAAAATAAGAATCTCCGAAAGAAAATCTAATGTTTAAAACACAGATGTTCATTCGGAGATTCTTATTTCTTTGAAAATAGAAAGTTTAAAAATCATATTACCGGATAGCCATGTTTCGTTGGATGCCAGATCTTATACTTCGCTTTTTTCCTCAGAAGCTTCGTCTTTTTCTTCAGAAACTTCTTCCTTTTCTTCTTTCTCTGTAGTTTCTTCTACAGGTTCTGTTGCCTCTTCTTTTTCTTCTGCTTTTGGAGTCAGAGAAACATAACCACGATCTCCGGCAGGTTTTAAGTCTTCATCAAGGTCGAAATCTTCATCCTCAAAATCATCCTCGAAGATGTCCTCGTCTGATGAACGATTGTTCTTAAAGAAATAAATAACGCCTGCAACAGCGGCAACAACTGCTGTAACCTCTAATAATCTTTTAAAATATTTTTTCATAGTGAACAATTCTCCTTTCATACAGCGTTCCCTAATAGTGACATTGTAATACTTTTCATGGGAAAAGAAAAGGGTAAGAGAGGAAATAGTATAAAACTTTCACAAAGTTTTTAGAAAAATTTAAAAGAATCTGTCGAAGAACCACTGTTGAGAAGGGAAAGAAATTATGTTAAACTGTATCAGTAATGTTTTTGGCATTAGAGGTGAGTGAACATGAAGAAAACACAAGTAACACAAGTACCGGAAAAAGCGAAAAAAGGCTTATTCCGTATTATATTCAGCCGTACAGGAATCATCCTTCTGCTGATCCTGATGCAGATTGGGCTTGTAGTTGGCACAACATATTATCTGGAAGCGTATAAAGATTTTATCTATGGAATCTTTGTTTTGATGCGTGTCGTTGTTTTGATCTATATTATCAATGATTCGGGAATGCCGGAATTTAAGATGACGTGGCTTCTATTTGTTATTCTGACGCCATTGATCGGAACGATTTTCTTTATTTACGTCAAAATGCAGCCGGGAACGAAGTTCCTTCGCTCCAGACAGGCGGCTCTTAAGATTGAGACAGACGAGTATATGGTTCAGGACCCGGATGTAGTCGATGCTATCTGGGCAAGCAAATCAGCAAATGCAAATTTGTCGTATTATTTATCCCATCAGTTAGGTTTCCCGACTTATCGGAATACAGAGGTGAAATATTTCCCATTGGGTGAATATAAGTTCCGCTATTTAGTGGCAGAATTAAAAAAGGCGAAGCGATTTATCTTCATGGAATATTTTATCGTGGAAGAAAGCTACATGTGGGATACAATTCGGGAAATACTGATCGAGAAAGTATCGGAAGGTGTAGAGGTAAGATTTATGTATGATGGCATGTGCGCCATTTCCATGCTTCCTTATAACTACCCGTCTCAACTTCGAAAGTACGGAATCCAGTGTAAGATGTCAAACCCAATGAAACCATTCCTGTCTACAACTCAGAATAACCGCGACCACAGAAAGATCTGTGTGATTGACGGTAAGGTGGGCTTTACCGGTGGAATCAATCTCGGTGACGAGTATATCAACAGAAAGGTACGCTTTGGACATTGGAAAGATACCGCTGTTATGCTAAGAGGCGATGCTGTGCAGAGTCTTACAATGATGTTCTTGCAGATGTGGAATGTCAGTGAAAGAAAACCGGAGAATTATGAGCGCTATCTGACTCCGAAGAGAAAAGGACTGAAAAGAGAGTTGGGTTATGTAATTCCGTATGCAGACAGTCCTTTTGACAATGAAAATGTGGGTGAGGAAGTTTATTTCCATATATTAAATCATGCGAAAAAATATGTGCATATTATGACGCCGTATCTGATTTTGGACAACGGCATGCTGGATACACTGACAAGAGCAGCAAAGAGCGGAATTGAAGTCTGCATTATCATGCCGCATATTCCGGATAAAATCTATGCTTATCTGCTGGCAAGGACGTACTATAAGCAGCTGTTAAAATACGGTGTAAAGATTTATGAATATACGCCGGGCTTTGTACACGCCAAGGTATTTGTCAGTGATGATATCCGGGGCTGTGTCGGAACAATTAATCTGGATTTCAGAAGTCTGTATCTGCATTTTGAATGTGGGGCATATATGTACAGCAACGATGTATTACATGATGTGGAGCAGGATTTTAAAGAAACATTAAAGCAGTGCCAGGAGATTACAAAGGAGAGCTGCGATAAATATCCGAAAGGGAAAATGCTGGTTGGAAAAATGCTTCGTCTGATTGCGCCACTGATGTAATTTTAGAAAAACAAAAATGTGAAAAGAATGTAAAATTTATGTAAAAAATTCACAAAAGAAATTGTGAAAAGCAGATAAAAAACCATGACATGCCGAAAAATGTCGAAAAACCGTACTTTAGGTTGTTTTTATCAAATCCATGTAGTATGATGTGGTAGAAAGTTAAAAATATTAGGTGGGTTTAGGAGGAGAACAATGATTACGGTATCTATTTTATTGGATTCAGTAGAAAAAATTCAGAGATTTGTAAGCATTATCAGCAAATATTCCTGTGATTTTGATATTGAATCGGGACACAGCTGTATTGATGCAAAGTCTTTGGTGGGGTTATTCAGTCTGGATATCAGTAAGCCGCTTCGTTTAACGATTAATGACGACGGTACTTTAATAGAAGATATTTTAAGAGATATTCAGGAGTTCATGGAGTATTAATCTATAAGTACAGAGTATTTTATAGGATTTCATATGAGGTTCATGCAGGACAGAAGATGCCTGCATGAACCTTTTTTGTTTGATTCATGAAAGTTCATGGCACAGGAGATGTTTCCGGCGGCAGTCTTGTATGATAGGATAAAAAGAGTACAAAGACAGGAGCAGATAAAAAATAAAAAAGCCTGTTACCATAAAAGTAACAGGCTTACCCAAACAGTAGTGCAGTCGGCGGGACTTGAACCCGCACGAGCGCAATGCTCACTAGATCCTTAGTCTAGCGCGTATGCCAATTCCGCCACGACTGCGTATTATGTAGCGCCGTAATCAACAGCGCCTATACATAATACCATTGACACTGATTCATGTCAACTGTTTTTTTCATTTTTTTATTTTTTTCTGCATATTTTATGCCTTTACCCTGACAATATTATAGTACGATTTTGCGGTAAATGCATATACCAGTCCGTATATCACGCAGAATATGCCAAGCGTAATCAAAGTACACATGCCAAACAGCTTTGTTTCACCCATCGCCAGCATCCGCACCATCATCTGGATAATCCTGAAGGATACGGCAATATGAATCCCTGCTGCCACAAGCGGCAGAAAAAATACCATCAATACCTGACTGCGGATAGTCTTTTTAACCTCTGTCAGGCTCATGCCGACATTCTGCATAATTTCAAACCGTTTTTTATCCTGATACCCCTCTGAAATCTGCTTATAATAGATAATCAGCGCCGTTGCCATTAAGAACAAAATTCCGATAAACAGTCCCACAAACAGCAGCCCGCCGTATATCTGATACAGCTGTTCTGCCATCTCATAGCTGTTTTCTGCTTCTACATAGGCACTCTCTATATCGATCCGGTATAAATCTTCTGTCAGTTTCAGACTTTCCTGCTTTGAAAGATTGGTATTATACTGTACACAGTACTGCAGGTTCTGGTTCTGCATATTTCCTGCTTCCAGTGCCTGCTGCCGCCACTTTTGCACGTCTTCTTTTCCCGGAACAACTACCAGCAGGCATTTCACTGCGCCACTGTAAGCCTGGAGTCCAAAATCCATCTCCGGTTCTGGAAGATAAGATGCAATCTGATAGTCATTCACCGCTGTGCCTATCTGCATCTG
>OHDQ01000714.1_pt1 | contig 11080 bp, 9 predicted proteins | sample 1606421 | NCBI WGS metagenome assembly OHDQ01 (sample SAMEA3879589, study PRJEB24766) | human gut metagenome | biome: human-associated habitat; feature: feces | place: USA | collected 1985/1987
AGCTACCTTAACCCACCGTCTAAAGCCAGTGGGATTGCGGTAGCCTTTTTTCAAGGCGTTTACAGCGCCTCAGACACAAGTGTACGATCGCTGGGACGATACCTACAATAGTGTGCTCATCCAGGAATTACTGAGCCGGACTCCTTTTGCAGGAGGGCTGTCTCTCTCTCCGGAAGAGCTAATGGATTATCGGACAGGCGCCTGGTATTTTGCATCCCGAGAACCGAGAAATATTTCCATTGCAATCAATAACAGCCAGACACCCCAGGAAAAAGAGGAGCTTCGGAAAAAATATGAGGAGCTGAACAGTCAGGGCTTTTCTCCCGGAATCGTATATGAAACAGAAGAAACTGTCACCCTCTGGGATATCCTCCCTCAGCACTACTACAATGACTATATTATTGCAGTGGTGATATTTCTCTCCGGCTGGATCGGAGGCTTCCTTTTGCTGGCAGCCATTGCCCTGTTCTACCTGCTGCTTTTTCGGTGTATTCTGAAAATCCGGGGAAATCTGGCCTCATGCACAGCCTTTGCCTGCGGACAGATTCTTTTATGGCAGACGATCCTCTATATTCTGGGAAATTTCGGTTTCCAGTACTGCGCATTTCCCAATCTTCCTCTTCTTTCCGAAGGAAGAATCAGTATGGTATTTAATATGGTTTTAGTCGGCTTTATTCTCTCTGCCTACCGCTACGATCTGGTAACAGCAGAACCGGCGGAATGTACCTCCACGGTTTCTCTGTAAAAAGTCAGGGGGCCGCATTTGCGGCCCCCTTTTGACTTGTCATTTTCGAATCACGAATGGCAATCATATATTGTTATTTGATCTTTTCTGTTTACATCTATGCCTCTTACTTGCCCAGCTTCCAGATATCCCGATTGTACTCGGCAATCGTCCGGTCAGAGGAGAAGAATCCGGCCTTGCTGATATTCACCAGCATCTTCTTGGCCCAGCTCATCCGATCCTCATAATCGGCATAGGCTTTTTCTCTTGCCTCAGCGTAGCTTCTGTAATCCAGAAGTGTCATAAACCAGTCTTTATTCAGCAGTTCCTTGTAGAGACGCTCCAGGTTCTCCTTGTGGCCAATCTTCATCATTTCCTTGCCTACGATAAAGTCTACGGCCTCTTTGATATCCGCATCCTCTTCGTAATACTCTCTGGAAACGTAATCAGCCTTTGCATAATGGTCGATTACCGTCTCACTGGACTCACCGAAAATATAAATATTGTCCTTGCCCACCAGCTCTGCAATTTCCACATTTGCCCCGTCCATGGTTCCCAGGGTAACAGCGCCATTTAACATAAACTTCATGTTTCCGGTTCCGCTGGCCTCCTTAGATGCCAGAGAAATCTGCTCGGAAATATCGCAGGCCGGAATCAGCTTCTCTGCCTTGGTTACATTGTAGTTTTCAATCATAACCACCTTCAGCCACGGGCTGACCTTCGGATCCTCGTTCACCAGCTTCTGCAGACAGAGAATCAGGTGAATAATATCCTTTGCAATCACATAGGCCGGAGCCGCCTTGGCGCCGAAAATCACAGTAATCGGTCTTGCCGGCTTTTTGCCCCGCTTGATCTCCAGATATTTGTGAATCACATACAGCGCATTCATCTGCTGACGCTTGTACTCGTGAAGCCGCTTAATCTGAATATCGTAAATGGAATTCTCGTCAATGTCCACATTCTGGGTTTCTTTTAAATATGCTTTTAAAGCAAGCTTATTCTGATGCTTGATTTCCAGCAGCTGCTTTAAGGTTTCCTGATCAGAGCAGGCTGTCAAAAGCTCCAGAAGAGCCGCATCCTTTTTGTACTCATTGCCGATACGATCTGTAATCAGATCTGCCAGAGGATGGTTGCAGTGGAGCAGCCACCGGCGGAAGGTAATTCCGTTTGTCTTATTGTTGAATTTCTCCGGATACAGCTGATAAAACGCATTCAGCTCACTGTTCTTTAAAATCTCTGTGTGCAGGTATGCCACTCCATTGACAGAAAAACCATAATGGATGTCCATATGGGCCATATGCACAACATCATTTTTATCAATAATCGCCACAGCCTCATCCTGGTATTTTCTGCGGATCCGGTCATCTAAAATCTCAATAATCGGAACCAGCTGAGGAACTACTTCCTTCAGATAAGAAATCGGCCATTTTTCCAGCGCCTCTGCCAGAATCGTGTGATTGGTATAGGCACAGGTTTTCTTCACGATCTCCACAGCCTCGTCAAAGTCAATGCCCCGTCCTGTCAGAAGACGGATCAGCTCCGGAATAACCATGGACGGATGGGTATCATTGATCTGAATCACTGCATAATCCGGCAGATCGTGGAGATTGCTTCCTTTTCTTTCGCACTCATCCAGAATATACTGCGCGCCGCTGCTGACCATAAAATACTGCTGGTAAATCCGCAGCTTGCGGCCATCCTCGTCACTGTCATCAGGATATAAAAACAGTGTCAGATTCTTTGCAATATTCTGCTTGTCAAAATCAATTCCGTCCTCAACCAGGCTTTCATCTACCGTGTCCAGATCAAACAGATGAAGCATGTTGGTGCGGTTTTTGTAGCCGGTTACAGCAATATCGTAAAGCCGTGACTGAACCGTAAATCCGCCGAAGGAAACCGGATAAGTGGTCTCCCGCTTTAACAGCCAGGTTTTCTCCTCTATCCAGGGATTGGGAACCGCCTTCTGCAGCTCCTTTTCAAATTCCTGGCGAAACAGTCCCAGATGATAATTCAGGCCAATGCCATCGCCGTTTAAGCCAAGACTTGCCATGGAATCCAGAAAACAGGCAGCCAGACGGCCCAGTCCGCCGTTTCCGAGAGACGGCTCCGGCTCCTCTTCCTCAATCTGGCAGATATCCTTTCCTGCCGCTGCCAGGATCTCCCGGATCTCATCATACCAGCCCAGATTAATCAGGTTGTTTGACAGCAGCTTTCCAATCAGAAATTCTGCTGAAATATAATATACTTTTTTCTTTCCTGCCTCTGATGTGCGGGAACATGCCTCCTGCTGCACCATAGTCAAAAGCGCCTCGTAAAGCTCTCTGTTTGTACAGCTCTCAACAGGCTTTCCACAGGCAGAAAGAAGTTTTTCGGATAAGTTCATCTTTCATCCTCCTTTTGCATTTCTATCTTTTTCTGGTTTTTTCCTTGTCTGTTTTTCACCATACCTATTGTAATCGCAGATGAATCCATCCGTCAATATGGCTTTCGCACAGAATCACAGGCATTTCCCGGCATTTCCACAGCAGGCTTCTACAAATTTTGCAAGAATTCTCCTGCTTTCCTCACTTTTCCGGAAGGAAAATTCCGGATGCCACTGAACAGCCGCAGCAAACCGTTTTCCCGGCATCTCTGCAGCTTCAATCAGACCATCCGGTCCCACAGCCGCAGCCTGAAGCACCGGGGCAAGCTTCCTGATTCCCTGGTGATGACAGCTGTTTACTCCCATCTCCTTCTGGTGAAGAATCTTTTCCAGGAAGGAATCCGGAAGAATGGTTACCTTATGAGCTTCCCCGTCGTAAGGCGGCTTCATCCGGTGACTGACCTGTTTTTCCTCTCCAGAACCGGCTGCCGGATATTCCGCTTCCAGATCCTGATAGAGGGTTCCTCCCAGATATCCATTGAGAAACTGCAGTCCCCGGCAAATGCCGAAAACCGGTTTATCCAGTCTTAAAACCTCCTGAAGCAGAAGCTTTTCCATCTCATCCCTCTGCCGGCAAAGAGTTCCGCACACCTCCCGCTTTTCTTCTCCGTAAACAGCCGGATCCACATCATGTCCTCCGGTAAGTACAAATCCGTCCAGCTGCTCTGCCAGCTGTCTCACTGCCTCCTCATCTGCTGTGAGAGGCATCATCACCGGAATGGCCCCGGACTCTTCCAGAGCAATCATATAGCCGGGAAGCATCCAGTAACTGTCCTTAAATTCATCATACAGAGGAACCAGTCCAATCACCGGACGTTTTCCTCTTTTTTTCTCTTCTGCCGTCTGCTGTGCCATACTTTCATTCTGTTCTGTCATTCCCATCTCTATTCCTTCCTCACCTATAATTCCAGTCTCCGGTTCTAATCTCCGGCTTTGATTTCCGCCTTCTGACTTCCGCCCTCTTCCTGAAACTCTTTTCTCGTAACAGGTTCCTCCGGCTCCCAATGCCAGGCTTTTGTCTCGTCTCCCCCGTCCTTTATCATCTGCCGGATCTGATCCACGCAGGAATTGTCCGGCTCCGCCCTCATCCAGAGAGTATATGCCTTTCTCCGGATGATCTCGTCCTTTTCCACTTTGTTTCCGGCGCAGTAATCATAATACACCTCTGCATAAAGACCTGCCATGACCTTTTTTAAATCATCCGGAACAAGAACAATCTTTTTCTCTGTCTGCGTCTGAATCACCTCTTTGAAAAAGGTCTCAGACCATTCTTCATAATCTTCTATTTCAGGAATCCACGGTCCCGGATTCAGCCTCTCTGTTTCAAAATTCATTCCTCCCTCTTCGTCCCAGGACAGCATTCCAAAATGATTGGGCGACAGGGAAACTGCCCCGAGAACAATCTCGGAAATTCCATTTTTCTGCTGTTTTCCCGGCTCCGGCTGATGCTTTTTCACTCTCTGGACATGAAGATGGCCGCTGACATAGAGAGGAACCTGATATTTCTCCAGAAGCGCCGTTATCTCCTGATAATTCTCCATCGTACAGTCATCGGTGTACAGGCGGCTTTCCCAAAGCAGATTATGGTGTCCCACAGGGAGAACCTGAATTCCGTTCTCCTTAGCCACCTGCAGATGGACCTCCAGCCACTGAAGAGTTTCCGGCTTCAGACGGCCGTTTACATGATTGCCGTCCTCATACTGGCAGGTATCCAGCATCAGAAGCCAGTGCCAGGGATCGACCGGATATACATAACTCAGGGAAGCAGGATCCCGGTTGGGAGACTGATCATATCCGAAAGAATGATAAATTTCATAAAATTCCTCTCCTGACTCAAGATACTCTGCCGCCTCTTTTTTATCGCCAAAATAAACAGCCGCATTGTGATTCTGAATATCGTGATTTCCCGGAATCACTACCACAGGAACTCCTCCATCCTGAATCTCCTTCAGCTTTTTTGCAAGCTCCAGATGATTTTCCTTTTCTCCATTCAGAGTAATGTCACCGGAAAGCACCAGGGCAGAAGGCTTTTCCTCCAGAGCCCTGGCTGCCAGAGCCTCCAGAAGCTGCTCACTGTACTGATGGGCCTTTCCGTCATCTGACTTCACCAAATTCCAGAAGGCCTTTCCCTCATCATGAGTGGATCCGCTCATATAGTGAAGGTCAGACACCAGCATCAGTCTCGGAGGTTCATACGGCGGTGTTTCTTCCGTCTGTCCCCGGGGCTTATCTGTTCCCTCCGGTCTGCCGGAAACCTCCATTTCTTCTATTTCTGTTTCAGGTTCTGTTTCCAGAGACTCCTCCCCTTCTGTCTCCCCGGCCGGAGTTTCCTCCTCAGAAGGCTCCGTCTGTCCCGGATACTCAGATTCCTGCACAGATGGGGTTTTCGGCTCCACAGGGCTGTTTAATCTTCCCAGCAGCCATACAATCCCGGCGCAGGCCGCCAGGAGTGCCAGATAAAAAAACAGGATCATCAATCTTTTCTGTCTCATCGTTCTGTCTTATGCTCCATTTTTTCATTAACCGGGAGATCATACCACAAATCAGAAAAAAAAGAAAGAATGTACAGGGCAATCACATTTCCCATGTCTGCCCCATACATTCTGTTCTTTTCTCTCATCAAAAGATCGTCGCCGTCATCCGACTGTATCATTTACACAGATTGCCCCGTAAGGACGAATACTCATACGGTAAGCGCATCCTTCTCCCAGCGCCTTTTCCATATATGTAATATACTCATCCACAATCTCATTGGGAAGCATTGCCATAATTACACCGGCAAAGCCGCCGCCGTGAATTCTGCAGGCTCCCTTCTGCTTCTTCTCAATAAACAGCTCAGTCAGAGCCAGTGCAACGGAAATTCCCTGTTCCTGATAATCCGTATTTGTATAACAGTTCTGCAGCCACTTCCAGGAAGAGTTGCCGGAAGCTGTAATATTGCTCAGGAAGTCGTCAAACCGGCCTTCCTTCAATGCTGCCACCTCAGCATCCACCCGACGGTTTTCCTCAAAGAAATGAAGAGCGCGCATCACAGAACGGTCACCGGCAAATTCCCGGACCGCCTTCAGATTGTCAATAACCTGCTCCTCTGTAATTTCTGCGCATACCTCTTTTCCGAAGTACTCTGCTACCTTTTTCATCTCAGCCGGAACTGCAGAGTAATCTGCGCTCAGATCTGCATGGCCTTTTCCTGTCTGCACAATAATCAGGCTGTGATCTCTGGATGCAAAATCAAAATCAATCTTTTCTACTGCCGGAGCTGCCGGATTGGCAAAATCAATCGTAATCAGTCCGCCTACCGCGCAGGCCATCTGATCCAACAGGCCGGAAGCCTTATCCCAGTATACATTCTCTGCATATTTTCCTACATGAGCATAGGCAACCGTATCCATTCTGCCCTCATTGAAGAAGCGGTTCAGCATGGAACACAGAAGCATCTCAAAAGAAGCGGAGGAGCTGACTCCGGCAGAGCTGATTACATTGCTTGTAATGTAGGCATCAAAACCGCCAATCTCATAGCCTGCCTCCAGGAATCCCTTCAGCAGTCCTTTAACCAGATCCACGGTTCCCGCTTTCTTCGGGCTGGGAGACAGATCCTTCAGATCAATTGAGAATTCCTGCTGAAATGTCTCACTGATAATATTTACCCTGGAAGAATCATTCTTTGCCGCAATTCCCACACAATCCAGGTTAATGCTTCCGGCCAGAACCTTTCCGTGGTTGTGATCCGTATGGTTTCCGCTGATCTCTGTCCGTCCCGGAGAACTGAACATCAGAATATCACGATCCCCGAAGGTTTTCTGAAATTTACCGATCATATCCCGGTAACGATCTGTATTTTCTGCTGCCTCTTTTCCGTAAAGCTTCTCCATCAGCGCTGCTGCCTGCGGAGAATCAAGCAACTGCAATGTTTCTGCTGCTTTCATATTCACACCCTCCAAACTAACATTTTTTAGAACTGTCAAAAGTATAACACACCTTCCATGCCCCGTACAATACAATATTCTTTGATTTCCTGCAGAATTTCATATTCCCGGACTTCTGCGCAGCAAACCTGCGAATCCGCCCTTATCCGTTTTCTTTTGCCAGACGGATAAATTCCTCCATTTCCAGAGTTTTCCACTTATCTTTGTGATAAAAAATCTGTCTGTACATCTGAATCCGGATATCCGGGACATTGAGTGTGGTAAGACTTCCGTCCTGTATGGCCTTCTGAACTGCAAAATAAGGAAGATAGGTAATTCCGCAGTTCTCCTTTACCATCTGAATAATAAATTCCGTGCTGCTGATTTCCAGAAACGGAGTCAGGGATTTTCCGCAGGCTTCCAGAAAATGATCCAGCTCTCTTCTGTAATTTTCATTTCTCTCTGTCAGAAAAAACGGCTCCTTCAGCAGCTCGTCCAGACTGATCTCATCTCTTCCTGCCAGATGAAAATCAGGGGAAGCGGCAAACACAATCGGCTCCGGTATCTCCATCACCTTCACCCAGCTGGAATTGGAACGGGAACGATCCAGTATGTAAATCAAATCCAGCTGATTACGATCCATCATTTCAATCAGCTCCTTAGGCGAAGCTGTTGTAATCCTCATTGTGACTTTGGAATGGTTCTGACGGAAATAATTTAAAATCGGCGGAAATTTTGAAAAACAAAGAGATGTCAGCGTTCCTATATGAAGCGGATTGTGCAGCTCAGACGCATTCGCCTTCAGCTGCTCTGCCCGGCGAACCTGCATGGAAATCTGGGTTGCACACTCCAGAAACTGTCTTCCCTGCGATGTCAGAGAAATCCGCTTGCTGACACGGTCAAACAGCTTAAATCCCAGCTCATTCTCCAAAAGACGAATCTGTACGGTAATCGCAGACTGGGAATAGCCCAGAATCTCTGCCGCTTTGGAAAAGCTTCCTTCCTGTGTAATCATAATAAAAGACTGGATTTGACGTATTTCCATACTGCTCCCCCCTTCCTATTATGAAATTTATTCAACATGGATATATAATTCTTGAATTTGATTATATCTATGGTACATGATATATTGTAGGTGCAAAGACGTCAAGCAAGAATTTATAAAGGTTATTTTTCACAGATGAAAACAAGAATTTCCACTTTAATATATAATCTGTTTTACCAAAGGAGATATGATTATGGCATGTATCAGTGTTTTTGATGTGCTTGGCCCCAATATGATCGGTCCCTCCAGCTCTCACACAGCCGGAGCGGATTCCCTGGCATTTCTGGCACAGAAAATGATTAACGGACCTTTAAAGAAGGTAGTATTTACCCTTTACGGGTCTTTTGCAAAAACCTACCGCGGACACGGCACCGATCGGGCTCTTTTAGGCGGTATCCTGGGTTTTAATACCGATGACCGCCGGATTCCCGATTCCTTCCGCATTGCCGGAGAGAGAGGCCTGGATTACCAGTTTATTCCCAATGAAACTGCCGAGGTCAGCCATCCCAATACTGTGGATATTGCTATGACAAACGCAGCAGGCCAGACCATGACCGTGCGCGGAGAGTCTCTGGGCGGAGGCAAAATCCGTATTTCCCGAATCAATCAGGTGGATGTGGATTTTACCGGAGAATACAGCACTGTCATTGCCATTCACAAGGATACTCCCGGAGTTGTGGCACACATTACCTCCTGTCTTGCCAGTGAAAACATTAATATTGCATTTATGAAGCTGTTCCGGGAAGAAAAGGGACAGACCGCTTATTCTATTGTTGAATCAGATGACGCGCTTCCTGACTCTGTCAGTGAGCTGATCCGGAAAAATCCCTCTGTTCAGGACGTAATGCTGGTACACAAGGATCAGCCTGTTCTTCCGGAGGATGCAGACACTGCCTCTTCCCCCGAGACTTCTGACAGCCTGAAGCCGGTTGATTTTAAAAATGCCAGAGAGCTTTTGGATTTATGCGAAAAAAATAACTGCAGAATTTCAGACATTATGTACCAGAGAGAGGTATATCAGTCCGGGCTGTCCCGGCAGGAAATCCATTCCCGCATGAAAAAGGCATGGGAAATTATGGAAGAATCTGCGTCAGCTCCTATTGCCTCTCCCAGAAAATCCATCGGCGGACTGATTGGCGGCGAGTCAAAGCTTTTGAATCTTCAGCTTCAGGCCGGAAAAAACATTTGCGGAAATGTTGTCAGCCGTGGTATTATGCATGCAATGGCTGTGTTGGAGGTAAACACCTCTATGGGACTGATTGTAGCCGCGCCCACTGCCGGATCTGCAGGAATCCTTCCCGGAGTTCTGCTGGCCCTGAAAGAAGAGTATGATTTCTCTGAGGATCAGATTCTGGATGCCATGTTCCATGCAGGCGCAATCGGCTATCTTGCAATGCGCAATGCCACAATTGCCGGCGCTGTCGGCGGCTGTCAGGCCGAGGTCGGTGTCGCCTCTGCCATGGCGGCTTCTGCGGCCACAGAGCTGATGGGCGGAACACCTTCCCAGTGTCTTTCTGCAGGCAGCACGGTCCTGATGAATATGCTTGGCCTTGTCTGTGATCCTGTAGGCGGTCTTGTGGAATACCCCTGCCAGATGCGGAATGCATCCGGTGTTTCCAACGCCCTCATTGCAGCGGAACTGGCTCTTGCCGGAGTCCCCCAGCTTATTCCCTTTGACGAAATGCTGGAATCCATGTACACAGTAGGACGGGCTCTCCCCAGAGAATTAAGGGAAACTGCCATGGGCGGCTGCGCTGTAACCCCGACCGGATGCCAGTATTCCGGATGCGCAGGCTGCGGACACCAGTAAGCCGATAAAAGGAGAACTGTTTATGGACTGGAACAAAAAACCCTACCACTCTCTCGACTACGAAATGAAACGCCGTTTTGGCACCAAGGTATATAAAATTGCTCTGGAGGGCGGTATGACCTGTCCGAACCGGGACGGCACAATCGGAACCGGCGGCTGTATCTTCTGCAGCGCCGGCGGTTCCGGAGATTTCGCCGTACCTTTGCAAAACGGCGCCGTTATAGGGTCAGAGACCGGGTCTTTGTCTGCCGGCTCCTCCTGTATAACAGCAGACCTCCATCCGGTTTTGCCGGATGAAGGTCTGCTTGAGGCGTCTGTTCACAGACAAATCGAACTTGCCGTTTCCCGCATCAGCCGGAAAATGGGCTCCTCCCCCGGCGCCTATATTGCCTATTTTCAGTCCTACACCAATACCTATGCCCCTGTTTCCTACCTGCGCCGGCTTTTTACTGCAGCAATCCTTCACCCGGAGGTCCGGGTTCTCTCCATTGCCACCCGCCCCGACTGTCTTCCGGAGGAGATATTGGATCTGCTGGAAGAATTAAACCAGATCAAGCCCGTCTGGGTCGAGCTGGGGCTTCAGACCATCCATCCGGATACTGCCCGCCTGATTCGCCGCGGATATGAGCTTGACTGCTTTATCGATGCAAAAAACCGGCTTCGCCGCCGGGGACTTGAGGTCATTGTCCATGTGATTCTGGGACTTCCGGGCGAGGACCGGACACGAATGCTGGAAACGGTTTCCTGGCTGGGAGACAATGACATTCAAGGCATTAAACTGCAGCTTCTCCATATTTTAAAAGGAACGGATCTGGCGCTGCTGTATGAACGAAAGCCCTTTCCTGTTATGTCCATGGAGGAATATCTGGATCTGGTGATCGACTGTGTATCTCTTCTTCCTCCGGAAATGGTCATTCACAGAATCACCGGGGACGGGCCGAAAAATCTGCTGATTGCCCCTCTCTGGAGCGCAAATAAGCGCCTGGTGCTGAATACTCTCACCCGACGCATTCAGGAACGGGGCATCACCCAGGGATGCCGCAGATAAGCTCACCTGCCGCAGGACGTCATTTCCTGTGGAATAAAAAAGGAGCTCGTTCACAAGCTTCTCCGCCTGCAGCGGGTCGTCTCATCAGCCCAATTCTCTTCCAACCCATGGCGATCCTCGCGGAGC
>OHDQ01000716.1_pt1 | contig 11055 bp, 8 predicted proteins | sample 1606421 | NCBI WGS metagenome assembly OHDQ01 (sample SAMEA3879589, study PRJEB24766) | human gut metagenome | biome: human-associated habitat; feature: feces | place: USA | collected 1985/1987
GTCAGGATCTGCTGGGCTTCGTGCATCTGATTCCCGAACGGGCCAGGGAACGTATCCTGGATATCGCCTCCGCACAGTTTGGCGACGGCAGCACCTATCATCAGTATCAGCCGCTTACCAAAAAAGGAAATGCGGATATCGGCGGCGGCTTCAATGACGACCCTCTGTGGCTGATTGCGGGCACCAGCGCTTATATTAAAGAAACCGGAGATTTTTCAATTCTGGATGAGGTGGTAACCTTTGACGACGGCGGCGAAGGCACCCTGTTTGAGCATCTGACCCGCTCCTTCCGTTTTACCGTAACCCATAAGGGTCCTCACGGGCTTCCCCTCATTGGCCGCGCTGACTGGAACGACTGTCTGAACCTGAACTGCTTCTCCGCACAGCCCGGAGAATCCTTCCAGACCTTCGGCCCCAGCGAGGGGCCTGTTGCGGAATCTGTTTTCATCGGCGGCATGTTCGTAAAATACGGAGAGGAATACGCTGCGATCGCAGAAAGCCTTGGCAAAAAGGAGATTGCCGAGGATGCCCGCAGGGAGGTAGCCGCCATGTATGACACGCTTCTTCAGGCCGGCTGGGACGGAGACTGGTTCCTGCGCGCTTATGATGCTTATGGCCAGAAGGTGGGCTCCTCCGAATGTGAAGAGGGACAGATTTTCATAGAGCCTCAGGGCTTCTGCGTCCTGGCAGGCGTGGGTGTTAAGGAAGGCAAGGCGCAGCAGGCGCTTGACAGCGTAAAGGAGCGGCTGGACAGCAAGTACGGCATCATGCTTCTGCAGCCCGCCTATACCCGTTATCATCTGGAGCTTGGCGAAATCACCTCCTATCCGCCGGGATACAAGGAAAACGCAGGTATTTTCTGCCATAACAATCCCTGGGTATCCATCGCGGAAACCGTTATCGGAAGAGGCGGCAGGGCGTTTGAAATATACAAAAAGACCTGTCCCGCTTATCTGGAGGGAATCAGTGAAATCCACAGGACCGAGCCTTACTGCTATTCCCAGATGATCGCCGGCCGCGACGCGGCAACCTTCGGCGAAGCCAAGAACAGCTGGCTCACCGGCACCGCTGCCTGGACCTTCGTGAATATTTCCCAGTATATCCTGGGTATCCAGCCCAGCCTGGACGGTCTTTGCATCAATCCCTGCGTGCCCGCAGATTTCGGTGATTTCACCATCACCAGACGTTTCCGCGGCGCAGTTTATCATATTGAGGTAAAGAACCCCGGCCATCTGGAAAAAGGTGTTTCCTCCCTTATCGTAGACGGAGAAACTATCGAAGGAAATGTGGTTCCTTTCGTAGAAGGCAAGAAAGAGTATCATGTAACTGCAGTTATGGGGTAATCTGAGGTATAGCAAGCAGCACAGCCCGGGGGCAAGGCCCCCGGGCTGTATTGTTTGTATATTTTATTTTTATCACTTCATTATTATAGCTGTATCCGTATTTAATCCCATTCGTACTGTTCCATATAATCAATGGTGCAGCCTGTATATTCGATATATGCGTTCCCCGCGGCTTTTCCGGCCTCGTCAATCGTCTTTTTCAGGAAGGCTTCATCCAGCTTCTGTCCACGATCCGCATTGTCCACCCGTTTTTGTACCTCTGAAACCACATCCTCCAGGAACTTATCCCTTTCGGCAACGGTGAGTTTATCCGCATCCAGGATATGGTAGGTAAAGGAATAATAGCCTTCCGCCAGCTCCACCACAACTTCATCGCCGTATACATCCTCCTTTCGGGAAGCGTTGATGGACACGGCATATTCGGGATCGATTTGTTTCCTGGCATACAGTGACCTTTCTGCAGCATAATATTCATCCATGGAGTTGCTGACCGTGGTCTGCAGGAATTTCACATCGGCATCCGTCTTATTGGTAATCCGGCTCTGCTCTTCCTCCAGCTCCATCAAAACCATTTCATATAAATAAGAAATATCCATAATCTCGTCATATTCCGATAATGCCGCATGGGTCTTCCGGTTGAATTCAGCCAGGGACATCTTTTCATAGCCGTCCGGTTTCAGGGCTTTCAGCACAAGGTCGTATTTTTCCTGAGGCGTATACTTTTCTTCTTCGTCCTCCTCATCCTCCCAGTCCTTTGAATCGTCCCACTCATCATATCTGCTGTCCCAATAATAGCAGATTTCCTTCTGTCCGCCCCAGGCCAGGCCGCCCTCCAGCTTCTCCAGGATACGGCCCAGCTCGTCATCCAGCGTTTTTTCCATGTTTTTTTCATCCTTCAGCTTCCCGGCATCCTGTTTTTCCAGAAACGTCTGCATTTCCTTATCGATGTTTTCCAGCAGGCTGTCGCGTTGTTCCACTGTTATGGCTGATGTATCCGGGATTTCATAATCATATGAAATATCACAATAGGCTCCGGTAAGCAGCACCTCATCCCCAAAAACATCTCCATAGGTTTCACAATATGCTTCCCCTGAATGCCAGGGATTTTTTTCCTGCTGACACGTTTCATAATGCCTGCGGTCACATTCGTCCCATGTATTGGACAGCGTTCCATGGACAAAGCCATAAAGGGCGTCCTCTTCCTCAAGGGTGGTAAAAATGCGCTGAAAGCTTTCCTCCGTCCTGTGATATGCCTCCTCGTCATCCCAGTCCATGACCATGCGGTTGAACTCCTCCACACTCATTTGTCCATAGTCCGCCGTATGGAAGGACTGTATCAGCGCATAGTCTGTTTCCGTATATTTATATTTGCCGCTTCTAAAGAAAAAACTGTTCCGGCCCGGACGGTAGCCTGTGCTGCCCGTCCAGGTATCCGGCGCTTCCCCGCTCCCGGCCTGTTCCGTCTCCGGCTGCGCGGTTTGTTCCTCTGTCTGTCCTGTTGCACTGCTGTCCGCCGCGCTATCAGCCTGCGCGGTTTGTTCCGGATCTATCTCCAGTTTTCCGGAGGTCCCCGGCGAGGATGCACAGGCGGTCAGCAGTATGGAAAGCACAACGGCCAGGGCAGCCGCGCCCGCTGCTTTTCTGTTCTTCATGTTTGCTCCTATCTGTGCGCTTTAGCGCACCTTTTATTCAGGGAGCTGAAAGCGTCTTTCTTTCAGCTTTGCTCCTATCCGTGCGCTTTAGCGCACATTTTATTCTTTCTCCAGATAATTTACTTCGCAGCCCGTAAAACCGATTTTTTCATTGGCAAGCTCTTTTCCCGCCGTGTCAAGAAGGGCCTGGAATTCCTGTTCCGTATGCCCCTGCTCCTGTTCCTCTTCCAGCAGAGTCTGTGCCGCCTGCATCACCTGCTGCAGGAAAGCATCCCGTTCTCCTACGGTCAGGCTGTCCTGATCCAGAATCCGGTAGGTGAAGGAATATTCCAGCCACAGCCCTCCTGCCGGATACGCATCACCAAAAACGTCCTCCGTCCTGACAGCCTCCGCCGTTGCTGAAAACTGAGGATCCATCTGTTTCCCGGAATATACCTCGTTCAGGCGGGTCTGGTATTCCTCCAGCGAAGCAGGTATCGTATTACGCAGATATCCCGCATTCGGATCTGTATTTTCTATATAAGAAGCCACCTGTTCAAACAGATAATACAGGCCGTCCCTCCCTTTTTCATCCTCCGTAAGCGCCTTGTTAATAAAGCTGTTGAATGCGGCGATGGACATTTCCTCATAGCCCTCCGGCTTTAATGCCTTCATGAGCTTATCGTACTCCTCCTGTGTATAGCCTTCTTTTTCCATCGGATAATCCCGGTCGTATCTGTCTTCCCAGCCATACTCCTGGTATAAGGTATTTTTCAGCGTATGACTGTTTTCTTCGGCCTCCGCTACCGGCTCCTTATCCATATTCTCGATTCTGACAGCCGGGCGATTTGAACCAATTCCGGCGGTGGCAAAAATACTGATAACCGCCGCCACAACCACGAGGGCCGCCGCAATGCTTCCTTTCGTCAGCTTTTTCGCCTTCATGATGGCTTCAATCCGTTCCTTCAGGGCACTTTTGCTGAAGCTGGAAGCCAGCGGGGACAGACGGTTCCTCTTCTCCTCCATGCCAAGGAGCGCCAGCGCGTAGGAGGGACAGGCCTGCATTCCGTACTGCCTGATTACCGCCTCGTCACAGGCCAGCTCCAAATCCCTGTTGGCAAGAATATACATGGCCCATACGAGCGGGTTAAACCAGTGTATACACAGCGCCGCCGCCAGAAGCCATTTGGTAAACGCATCAAATCTTCGGATATGGGACATTTCATGAGACAGAATAAAAGCCGCCGTTTCCTCATCCGCCCAGTCCATATCCGCAGGAACCAGAAGTACCGGCCACAAAAAACCATAAGTCAGCGGTGATTCAATTCTGTCTGAATACCGTATCTGTACCGGCCGCCTGATGCGGTTTTCTTCCAGCCAGGCCTTGGCGAAGGGCTGTTCCACAGGCAGCGACGCACTGTAAACCCTGCGGCCCCGCAGGTGTCCCACAAGGAAGAAAGCTGCCAGCAATACCGCCCCGGCAATCCAGATCCCATGCCAGACGGACAAATGTGACGCCATTACCGCCGCGGCCCCCGAAGCTTCAGACGCCGCCTGGCCCGCAGCCTCCGACAAAAGCAGCCCCGGGCGGACTGCCAGCCGTTCCAGCTGTCCCGACGGCCTGTAAACGCTTATAGGCGACGGAAGCCTTACCGGAATCATCAGGCAGAAAAATGCAGCGGCCCAAAGCCACAGAAAAGCCTTTTTCGGCAGCCGGTTGACTGCCAGAGCGCGGACGATGACGATTACCGCTATCAATACCGCCCCGCTTACGCTCATTTTGACCAATACATCCATGACGTCACCTCCACTTTTCAATCATTTCCTTCATCCGGCTGATTTCCTCAGAGGAAAGCTTCCTGTTCCCCAAAAGGGAGGCTACCAGGAGATCCGCCGAACCGTCGTAATTCCGCTGGATCAGTTCTTCCGTTTCCTGTTCCCTTACGCTTTCCCTGCTGAGAAGCGCATGGCAGATAAATCCCGGTTCTTTACGGGCAACCGCTCCTTTTTCCACACATTTCCTGATGATGGTATAGGTGGTGGTCTTGCTCCAGCCAACCTTCTTATTCAGACGCTCCGCGATCTCCTTGGCAGAAAGATCTCCCTCGTCCCAGAGACATTCCATTACCCGGCGTTCCGAATCAAATAATTTTCCGTTCATATCCACTCCTGTCTGCGCATACTTCCGCGCTGTCATTAATTTTTGCAAGCGGAGTAAAAATGATATGCCTTTCATTATCTTTCATTTTACTCCAGTAGAATATATTTTTATTCTACTCCAGTAAAATGAGTGTGTCAAGAAGAAACTTGGTGGGAGCAAATAAATGATTTTAGTGATAAATAAAAAAATGGTTGCGGCGGCAGACAAGCCAGGCATTTCAGGAGGATATTTTTCATCCGAGAAACTACAGAAACATTTTTCCAGTACAGTACTGGGAGTGTTCCGGCAACAAAAAAGGGAAGCCGGAAATCTTCGGCCTCCCTATCCATATATTTTTTGAATATTTGGACTGTTTTTTTATTGAAAGGTGATTTTCTGCGAACAACAGCTGCCTCCGCGCAAAAACGTTTCCAACAATTCTGCTTTATTAAAGCGCTTATTCCTCCGGTTCACTGTAGCTCATCTTCACATGAATATCCTGGTTGTAGTTACCGAATGATTTCCCGAATATCGTCAGGCCGCCCACATGCTCCGAAGCTTCGTCCACGGCGAAGCGGAGGCGGATATTGCTCCTATAGTCCAGGTGAAAACGGCTGATATCAACTTTGGAAATCTGAATCCCGTCAATGAAGGTCCCTTTATCATTAATGACAAGGAACTTAAGCAGGCCGTACTGGTTCCAGTTGGGATACCACCAGTCCGGCGTGAATACGCCTCTTACATCCCCGAAATCCCCCGGGGAAGTCCATTTTCCCAGCAGTACGTCATTCAGGTAAAAACTGATATCCGACGGCCATACATTATTCACCCCCGGAGCCTCGCTTCCCAGCTCCAGGGATACCGATATCTGATTAATTTTATTTCCGAAGGGGATAAAATTGGGTATCACATATTCCACATATCCTTTGGTAAACCACAGAATATCTGCGTTATATCTGTCCGGATGGGCAAAATACCTGATATCGTCCACTTCTCCAATCAACGCTGACGCCGATGCCATCCCGCAGGTGGGATACACCTCAAAGCCGGTAAAATGCCCCACCTTCAAATCCGTATCATATACATTCTTATTCTGTGCGGGGCTGTCCACCTCTATCAGAATTTTATCCAGGGCTACTGAGCACTTCTTCTGGTTGCCATGCCCTGCCGACTCGCTGGTTACGGTAATAATGCCGCATTCCTCCAGCTTCCTCACATGGCTGGTCAGCGCCCCGTTGGTAATCTTAAGCCTGGAGGCCAGCTCATTCATATTCATATCCCTGTTTTCAAGAAGGATTCTGATGATTTCTATACGGATGTCGGAGCCAAGGGCCTTAAAAATATCCAGCCCCTCCTCCAGTGATTTGATATGAAGCATTCTCTACCCCCGCGGAAATTCCTTTTTTCTTCCGCCGCGTCAAGCCTGTCTGGCACAGCTTCCTTTTGTTTTGCAGCCCCCGTAACCGTTCGGACTGTTACATCTCACCACTTGTCATAGGGACAGCTGTTCACAGCAATCACGGCCCGCAGCTCCACAAAGCAGCCGCAGGCCCTGCACATCCCCTGAAGTAGCATGTCACACTGCTTGCAGACGGCGAGCCTTTCTTCATAAAGCACGCCGTCCGCTTTGATATCCTCATCCAGGTTGGCAATGTAATCATGCAGGTTTTGAAAATATGCATCCTGATCCATCTCCCGGAGAAGACATTTCAGGCAATGCTTTTTACCGTCTGTTTCCATAGCCGCTCCTGCCTGCTTTCCTTTGCTTAACGGATGCGAAGCAGTACCACGCTTGATGCGGGAACGCTGAATTTCACGCCGTTTTCCGTAATCTCATAATTGGTGAATTCCACTTCCTTCACGCGATCCGGTTCTTCAAAGGTGTTATAGGCATCCATTTTTTCCGTAAGGATGCTGGCAGTAACACTGGAGGGCTTCAATTCTGCAAAGCTTACCTCCACCTCGCTCTCCTCCGTCACGGAAAGGTTATTCAGAGTCAGGTTGACGGTCCCGTCTGCGGATACGGATACGGATTCATGAAGGGAAGGAACGCGGATTTCATCCTCTCCCACTTCCTTCAGCCCTTCAATATAGCTTTCCACCAGATCCGCATCCTGATGGTATTTATACATATGGAATACATGATAGGTGGGAGTCTTGAGCATTTTAGGGCCTTCCGTCAGGATTACGGACTGCAGTACGTTCACCATCTGGGCGATGCAGGCCATCTTTACCCTGTCGCAGTGCTTGTTGAAAATATCCAGCGTGATTCCGGCAACCAGTGCATCACGCATGGTGTTCTGCTGATATAAAAAGCCCGGATTTGTGCCCGGCTCCACATCGAACCAGTCGCCCCATTCGTCCACGATCAGGCCGATTTTTTTCTCCGGATCATACTGATCCATAATCGCGCCGTGACGGGTAACCAGTTCTTCCATATAGAGGGCCTTAGCCATGGTTTTAAACCAGGTTTTCTCGTCAAACTTTGTTGCGCTTCCCTTTTCATCCCATCCGTCCGGATGTACGTAATAATGCAGGGAAAGACCGTTCATGAGACGGGACGGTGTGGGCGCACAGGTATCCAGCACCTTTTCGGTCCAGTGATAATCAGCCACGTTAGGGCCGCCGCACACCTTATAAATAGGGGCGTCCTGATGATACTGACGCACATAGGTCTGATATCTGCGGTAAAGATTCGCGTAATACTCTGGCGTCATGTTACCGCCGCAGCCCCAGTTTTCATTGCCTACGCCGAAGAAATCAATCTTCCAGGGCTTCTCATGGCCGTTCTGCTTTCTCAGATCCGCCATAGGGGATACGCCTTCAAAAGTAATATACTCCACCCATTCGGACATTTCCTGAACCGTACCGCTGCCCACATTGCCGTTTACATAGGTTTTGCAGCCCAGCTGCTCACACAGTTCAAAAAACTCATGGGTTCCGAAGCTGTTGTCTTCAACGACGCCGCCCCAGTGGGTGTTGATCATCTTTTTCCGTTTTTCTTTAGGCCCAATGCCATCCTTCCAATGGTATTCATCAGCAAAGCAGCCGCCCGGCCAGCGCAGTACCGGAACCTTCATTTCCTTTAACGCCTCCACCACGTCAGTGCGCATGCCGTTCACATTGGGGATTTCGGAATTTTCTCCCACATAAAGCCCTTCATAGATGCATCTACCCAGATGCTCGCTGAAATGTCCATAGATTTCCGGGTTGATGTGTCCCAGTTTTTTATTCTCATTAATATATAATGTAATCACTTTCCTGCCTCTCCTTTTTCCTTCTGTCATTTTTCTTGTTCCGCCGGGCGCTCCTTTACGGCCGCTCCAAAGCGCCGCCCGCAAAAGGCGCTGCCCGGTACGGATATGTCCCTTGCCGGACCGTCACAGCCCTTTTACCGAAAAGTCCCTGAATTCTCCATGCCCTCCCGTACTTTTCAGGGCATAACAGAAAATTCCGATCCGGTATCCTACAAACATATCCAGTGTAAAAACCATATCCAGCGGACTTCCCACCGTCTCCCAGTCACCCGGCGCCTGACGGAAGGAAAAATATGCCTTATCCGCGCGTTCTCTGTAATCAAATACTATCTGCAGCTCAACAACCGCCTCTTCTATCGGTTTCCTGAATTCCAGAATGCCGCCGTCTGCAGCTTTCTGCAGATACAGCAGGTTTTTCTTCCCGTTTTCCACGGCAATGCCTATCTGCCCGTACCGCCCCTGCAGCGCGCACAGTCCGGCATAATCCCCTTCCTTCAGGCCGGAGGAATCCAGTGTCACCTGGCAGCCGCAGCCCGGTTCCAGGGTCCGCTGGGTCAGGGTATTCCTGGCGTCAGTCAGTCCGGCGGCCACATGGCCTGTTGTCAGCCGCAGCCATCCGGGTCGGGCCGTAAACGACCAGCAGGACGGGATAGGATTATGGTTCCACTGCCAGGGAAGCGCCAGACTGTTTTCCTCATGGCAAAAGCTGTCGCTGATAACAAGCGGCCGGGCCGGATAAGGGGCAAAAGGCACCGGGAAATGCGCCGGAATGATCCCTTTCCTTCCTCCTGTGCTTCCATTCCCAGGATCGGCCAGTCATCCTCCCAGCGCGCAGGCATCAGAAACGGTATCCGTCCGGAAGCGCCCCTGTCCTGGAACAGCATGGCATACCAGTCTCCCGCCTCGCTGTCAATCAAAGTGCCCTGCGCCACGCCATGTCCGGGGAAACCGCAGTCATCATCCATCAGCACCCGGAATTCAAAAGGTCCCTCCAGGCTGCGGGAACGGTAGCATACCTCCCTGCGACCGCCGTTTTCCGGCCAGTCAATCAACAGCAGATAGAGAAAACCATTCCTTACAAGCGCCCGGCAGCCCTCGCAGCGCAGCCGCATGCCTTCCTTCTTTGTTTCAATAAGCACCCTGCGCATTCCGCCTTCCCTGACGCCGCTCAGATCCGGCTCCAGCTCCACGATGCAGATTTTTCCGTTCCCATACACCAGATAGGGGAGCCCCTCCCAGAACAGGAAGGACATATCGTGGAACACCTCCCCGATTTCCGCCCTGTCCCAGCCGCTCTTTTCTATATCATCCGTAGAAAAAATATAGGTTTTCCCGCAATCATGGCTGACAAAACAGGCGTAAAAGCGTCCATTGTGCCTGGTAAGGCTGGTGGCCCACTGCCCTTTTCCGTAGGCGTTCCTGCCGTTTTCCAAACGGTAAATCCCGTTATCTTCCAGCGTTTCAAACACATAGGAAACGATTTCCCAGTGACATAGATCCTTCGAACGAAGGATCGGCGCTCCGGGAGTGTAAAACATGGTAGTGGATACCATATAGTAGGTATCCCCCACCCGGAGCAGATCAGGGTCCGGCATATCCGCTCCGATAATCGGATTTCTGACTTCCATAATGACTCCTTACTTCCTGTATTTTCTCGGGTCAAGCTCATATACTTTCCCTTCTTCCAGCTTTGCAAAAGGCCCGGGCACCCGGCAATCCCCATAATATGGACCGTAAAAATCATCCGCGGTTTCCATGGAAGCAGCCACCGGAAGCACCTCCTCCGGCTTTGTCACGTATTTCTGTCTTCCGGTTCCGTGATGTCTCATCTCCGGCAGGCTGTCCGCCCCGGCAAATTCCAGAGTCAGCTTTTCGGTATCCACATTGACGTTAAACCAGCCCTCCTGCCCTTCCCTGTCAAAGCCGTAAAATTCCCTCCAGGCATCCAAATCCAGACAGTTTTCCGGCGCGGGATACAGAATCCGCAGATAACCGCCCGGCATTTTCACATACAGATTGCCCTGGGAATCGTTGTCCCTGGTCGGGAATTTGATTGCCGCCTCCCCGCAGTCATAGAACAGGTTGTTCATAATCCTGGCCTCCCTGGAGGTTCCGCCCCTGCCGTTTCCGGCAATGCGGAAGGCCACCGGCTTGACAAAATATCCCGCGCTGCGGCATCTTCCGATCAGATTGTTCACCACATGCAGACGGTCCGTTCCTTCCCCGTAAACCGCATATCCGTTGACAACTCCCTTTTCCTCCATCTTGTACCAGCCCGTGGAGCCCGGCTCTGCCGGCACATCCTCCGGACGGAACCTGCCTTCCACATTCCAGAAAATATTGTTGTCTATCAGGTTGATCCCGTCCCTGGAGCATTCTATGAAAATCGCTTCCCGCTGTTCCAGTCCATCCAGGAACAGGTTCCGGGTGATTCTGTTATTTTCATTTCCCACATCCATCCACAGATGGTCGGCACGGAAGGTCTTGGTAAAAATATTGCGTCGGATCAGGCTGTTGACGCTGTTATGTACTTTGATGCCCCCTGCTTCCCAGGAAAGCTCCATTTTCTGCCAGCCGGTTCCTTCTATATGATTGTCCTCAATCAGCAGATCCGTGGCAAACATGCCCGCAATGCCGCAGACTCCCACATCCTTTATTTCACAGCCTCTGATCACCGTATGTCC
>OHDQ01000723.1_pt1 | contig 10948 bp, 9 predicted proteins | sample 1606421 | NCBI WGS metagenome assembly OHDQ01 (sample SAMEA3879589, study PRJEB24766) | human gut metagenome | biome: human-associated habitat; feature: feces | place: USA | collected 1985/1987
ATACTCTTTGTGAGTGTGCTTCTCATGAATCGCTTTTGTTACCAGGCAGCCATAAGGTCCCATCATGAATCGTCCAAGCTCTGTATAAATAGCTACATCTCCCATTCCTTCCGGAACCAGAACTTCTTCATATACCTTGCGTACACCTTCTCCAATTGCACGAATATCGTTTGGAGTCTGCTCCGGGCGATAAGGAATACCAATACCACCGGAAAGATTGATGAATTTAATATGCGCCCCAGTCTCCTTCTGAAGCTTCACAGCAAGTTCAAACATAACCTTCGCAAGCATCGGGTAGTAATCGTTCGTCACTGTATTGCTGGCAAGAAATGCATGAATTCCAAACTCCCTGGCGCCCTTACTCTTCAGGATACGAAATGCATCAAAAATCTGCTCCGTAGTCATGCCATATTTTGCATCCCCAGGATTATCCATAATATCATTGCTGATCTTGAACACTCCACCAGGATTATAACGGCAGCTAATGATCTCCGGAATCTTTCCAACAGCTTTCTCTACACTCTCAATATGAGTGATGTCATCAAGATTGATAATTCCACCGATCTCATCTGCATATTTAAACTCTTTATCCGGAGTGTCATTAGAGGAAAACATAATGTCTCCCTTCTTGCATCCGATAGCTTTGGAAAGCATCAGTTCTGTCATGGATGAGCAGTCACATCCGCAGCCATATTCCTGCAGAATCTTGATCAGAAACGGGTTCGGGGTTGCCTTTACTGCAAAAAACTCCTTAAAGCCCTTGTTCCATGCAAAAGCTTCCTTTAAAGCCTGTGCATTTTCCCGGATGCCCTTCTCATCATAAAGATGAAATGGGGTGGGATATTTTTCGGCAATTTCCTGTACCTTCTCCAGTGTTACAAAAGGTGTCTTTTTCATAATAGTTTCTCCTCGTTTGTAAAATACAGCACTCGCTGCGCTTAAAAAGTAATTTTTCTATTGCAACAAATCAGATCATGTGACAGCTTTATTTGGCTTCAATCACATGCAGCATATTTGTTACAGCACCTTCCCGGGTCATATTGGTAGCAGGATCTCCAACCGTAAATACGATCAGGTCTCCTTTCTTTGCGAGCCGCTTTCTGCGGACAACGCTCATGGCCTGGGAAATAATGTGCTCTGTAGAATCCTTCTCGTATCCTTTCAGCGGTGTAACGCCCCATACAAGCTGAAGTCTATGCAGAATCGTATCATTGGGAGTGACAGCATAAATAGGAGCTTCCGGCCGGAAATTGGAAATCAGTCTGGCTGTTCTTCCTCCAAAGGTAGGAGTCACAATGGCCTTGGCCTTCAGATCTCTTGCAGTCTGCACTGCAGCCAGTCCCACAGCACTGGACACTCTGCTCTCACCACACATATTGCGGTTATGGGTATAATCCTCATAATTCAGGTGAGGCTCTGTGGTCTGTGCAATCTCCACCATCATCTTCAGTGCTTCCAGCGGATATTTACCAGCTGCAGTTTCACCGGAAAGCATGATCGCATCTGTACCGTCGTAAATAGCATTGGCAACGTCTGCCACCTCAGCTCTTGTAGGACGTGGATTACGGATCATGGAATCCAGCATCTGGGTAGCAGTAATAACCGGAACATAGTTCTCATTGCACTTGCGGATGATCATTTTCTGGATATAAGGAACCTCACTTGGAGGAATCTCCACGCCAAGATCGCCTCTGGCAACCATAATACCATCTGCGGCCTTGATGATCTCATCAATATTTTCAACACCTTCGGCATTCTCGATTTTGGCAATGATTCCAATATCATGTCCGCCATTTTCATCTAAAAGCTGACGGATTTCTTTAATCGCTTTTGCGTCACGTACAAAAGAAGCTGCAATATAATCAAACTCCTGTGTAATTCCAAACAGAATATCCTCTTTGTCTTGCTCTGTAATTCCCGGAAGCTTCACTTTCACATAAGGGACGTTGATTCCTTTGCGCTCTCCAAGCTCGCCGCCGTTTAAGACACGACAAACAATATCCCCATTCTTAATATTCTCAATCTCCAGTTCGATCAGACCATCATCAATCAGGATTTTACCGCCTTTTTTCACATCTTTGTAAAGATTTTCATATGTGATGGCGACTCTGGTCTCATCTCCCTCTATATCACCGGTAGTAAGTGTAAATTCGCTTCCAGCCTCCAATGTAATCTTCTTATGATCCTTAAGAAGCTTGGTACGGATCTCCGGTCCCTTTGTATCAAGAAGCAGGGCAACCGGAATATTCAGTTCTTCCCGTAGGTTTTTGACCATGTCTACTCTTCCCCTGTGTTCTTCATGAGAACCATGGGAAAAATTAAAACGTGCAATATCCATTCCGGCACGCATCATAGCTCTTAAAGTATTTTTCTTACTGGATGCTGGTCCCATAGTACAGATAATTTTTGTTCTCTTCATAAGTAGTCTTTCCCTCTGTCTTTTCATTCATTTGCTGGCTGCTGCCCACATGGTTTACGGCAGCCATGCACGGTTACCGGCTAACAATTACATCAATTTCATTTCACATGTGTATGCGTAAAAAGATGGTCCTGGCAATACTCATAATTTCCATTGCATCTGGAGCAAAAACGAAATTCCAGATTGGGATCATCAAGCTCGGTACGTCCGCAAATCGCACATTTGTGCTTGGTTACACTGCCGCTGCCTGATTTCATACGTCCCTGGGGCTCCATTGCTCTGCGGAATTCATTTCTTCTGTGGACCTCCTTCGGGTTATACCGGCTGAAATCCTTTGTCCCAAAGTAAAAGATAATGAAATTCAACAGTGAAGCCACGATCGGGATCACCAGATACCATGCACCTGCCATAATGTACTGAATCATTTCATATACAACGATCACCACATAAAAAATTGCCATCCACTTCATCTTCACCGGAATGATAAACATAAGCAGAACCTGCATATCCGGATAACACATTGCGTATGCAAGGAATGTGGACAAACTGATATAGTAAGTAGAAAATACGTTTCCTACCAGAACATTTCCTCCGAGAAGGAAATACAGAATAAACGCTCCCAAAATTGTAAATACCACGCCCGAAAGAATATACAACGTATATTTAAAAGTTCCAATCGTCCGCTCCAGAGAAGTTCCAATCGGATAATAAAAGAACAGAACTGCAATTGCAAACCATAATACTCCGGAGGTGCTCGGCGGATACAGTACCCAGGTCACCAGTCTCCATACCTGTCCCCGCAGAATATACGCAGGTTCCAGGCTCAGCCAGTTCAGTATGCCTGGATTCACGATCATCAGTGCATAACCGATCACATAGCATATAATCATGTAAATTGTGAGATTAGGAATACCAAATCTTCCAAATTTTCGTTCCAGCTTATCAATAAATTTCATGTAATCCTCCTACTCAGAAAAATTTCTTCTTGGACAGAATCACAGCTGCCACAATGCTCACCAGTATGGACAGCAGTATTACCACTAAAAATCCCCATTTATCAGCAGAGAACGGCATTCCAGAAGGGCTCAGGTTCATTCCATATGCACTGAACACAATAGTAGGAATACTCATTACAATCGTGATAACGGACAAAACCTTCATAACCACATTCAGGTTATTGGAAATAACCGAGGCAAAAGTACCCATCATGCTGCTTAAGATGCCACTGTATATATTGGCCATCTCGATGGCCTGTTTATTCTCGATGATAACATCTTCCAGAAGATCTGTATCCTCCGGGTACTGCTTAATGCTCTCTACCTTCAGAAGCTTCTCCAGCACTACCTCGTTCGACCGAAGAGATGTGGTAAAATAAACCAGGGATTTCTCCAGTTCCAGCAGTTCCATCAGTTCCTGGTTACGGGTGGACATGTGGAGCTTCTCCTCCACCTGTTCACTTTTCTTATCTATAATACGCAGATAATGCAGGTACATAGTAGCATTGCGGTACAGGATCTGCAAAATGAATCTGGTTTTCATATAGGTAAAGAAATTACGCACTCTTCCCTCCATAAACCGGGTAAGCACCTGGGTATCCTCCAGACATACGGTAAAAATCATCTTCTTGGTAACAATAATACCAAGAGGAATAGTGCCATACCAGTCCTTGTCATTGCGTTCCTCGATCATAGGAACATCTACCAGGATCAGTGTATAATTATCTTCCACTTCAATACGGGAACGCTCTTCCTCATCCAGAGGAGCACGAAGATCATCTACTTCGATTCCGAATCTTTCGGACATTTCAAAGATCTCAGTTGCAGTAGGATTGGTCATTGCAATCCAGCAATCCTCCTGTGGCTCCTGAATCTCATGGATCGCACCCTCTATTGTCTTAAAAATCCTTACCACAAGCTGCACTCCTTCCACTCTCTTGCTTCTGCATAAAAACCGGCTGTCTCACTTTTCTGTCAGACAGGGCTCCTATCCTCAAAAAATACACGCTTAATTATAATTTCTACAGGAAATTTTGTCAATTCTAATAGATTCGGTTTACAAATTTTTTGCATTTCGTTATAATGTCTTTAACATTACATTCATACTTTAATTCGGCACAGCGGTTTTCCCTCCACAACTGGAAATTGCTGCAGTCCGAAGAAGAAAGGATTTTTTGCCTATGAGTCAGTCAACATTTGGAAAAAAATTTACGGTTACTACCTGGGGAGAGTCCCACGGCAAGGCACTGGGCGCTGTTGTAGACGGCGTTCCGGCAGGACTTTTCCTTACGGAAGCAGATATACAGGCTTATCTGAACAGAAGGAAGCCTGGTCAGAGCCGTTACACCACTGCCCGAAATGAAGGAGATGAAGTCGAAATCCTTTCCGGAGTCTTTGAGGGACAGACCACTGGCACTCCCATTTCCATGATCGTGCGGAACAAAGACCAGCGTTCCCGGGATTACGGAAATATCGCGCAGACCTATCGCCCAGGACATGCAGATTTTGGATTTGACAGTAAATATGGTTTTCGCGACTACCGAGGCGGCGGACGTTCCTCAGGACGTGAGACCATCGGCCGAGTTGCCGCAGGAGCCATTGCAGCCAGGATTCTGAAAGAACTTGGTATTACCCTGCAGGCCTACACCAGTTCCATTGGACCAGTCTCCTGCCACAGCTACCACCCTGAAATAATACCGGAAAACTCTTTCTATATGCCAGATATGGTTGCCGCAGAAAAAGCAACCAAGTATCTGGAGAAATGCATGAAAGAGGAGGACAGTGCAGGCGGCGTTGTCGAGTGCCGTATAAGCGGCGTTCCTGCCGGCATTGGAGATCCTGTATTTGGAAAACTTGATGCAGCTTTTGCCCAGGCACTGATGTCTATTGGCGCTGTAAAAGCAGTGGAAATTGGCGATGGCGTGAAGGTTTCCACCATGAAGGGTTCCGAAAACAACGATGGCTTCCACATGGAAAATGGCAGAATTGTAAAGACCACCAACCACTCTGGAGGCATTTTAGGTGGAATCAGTGACGGCGGTGAAATTCTCCTCCGCGCCCACATCAAACCAACCCCATCCATTTCACAGCCTCAGCAGACTGTTACCACTACTGGCGAGAACACCTCCATCGAAATCAAAGGCCGTCATGATCCTGTGATCGTGCCCCGCGCCGTTGTAGTCGTGGAATCCATGGCCGCCATCACACTGGTAGATGCCATGTTCTCCAATATGAGTGCACGCATGGACTATGTAAAAAACTTTTATCTTTAAAATTCGTCAAAAAGGCAGTTACCTGAATCTCTCTCATTCAGATAACTGCCTTCATTATTTATATAATCTGTGAAAAAATTCACTATTCACACTAACGCGTGTTTGAAAAAATATACCTATGCCTCCAAATCCTCAATATCATTTCCATCCGGTACCGGCCAGATATTGATGCAGTTCGGAGTCTCGATCTTACGCGGCTTGCCTTTCATCATAATGATGTTCTTCTCATAGTCAACCTTGAAGGTGGTAATACTGTTGCTAGAATGGTTGGCAACGGCAATGTGCTGGTTATCCGGGAAGATTACAAGGTCTTTCGGATAGTCACCACTTACCGGAAGGACAAACTTACGCTCCAGAAGTCCTGTCTCAGAATCCACTTCAAACATGCCCACTGTGTTCTCACCGGCTGTGGTGCAGAACAGGTGCTTGCCATCCGGTGCAAGTGCAAGTCCGGAAGCAGCATTGTGAGATACACCTCCATCCTCTTTCTTCGCCAGGGTAGAAATGCTCTGAAGCAGTTCAAATTCCGGAATATCTCCATTTCCGTTATAGCTATAAACCTTTATCTCATTGCTCAGCTCAAAAAGAACATATGCGAAACGTCCATCTGCACTGAAACGGATAATACGCGGTCCGCTCTCTCTCGGGCATCTTACAATATCAACCAGCTCCAGCTTATCTGTCCGCTTATTAATACGGTAGACCTTGATCTGGTCAATTCCATTATCTACTGCGCAGAGATATTTATTATCCGGAGTAGGACGTACACAGTTTACATGAGGACGGAAGTTACGCTCTGCAACACTTCCAAGACCAGTGTGGAAAACACCGTCCATAACACTTCCAAGGCGTCCATCCTTATGAGTGTGTACAACTGTTACCTTTCCATCATGATAACCTGCTACGTAAAGATATTTGCCATCTACGTCTGTAGCAAGGAAGCAGCCTCTCATTCCATCAATATCAACGCTGTTGATACGTGCCAAATCGCCATTATGATCACGCTTGAATACCGCAACACCCTCATCCTCAATAGAATAAAGGTATTTTCCATTCTTGGATACTGCGGTATAAGACGCATTACTTACTTCCACTTCACTTCTCTCTGTGAGAGTACCTTCTTCCAGGTTCACGTCATAAACCTGAATTCCTTTGCTGGTTCCGTGAGTATAGGTTCCTACATAAGCCACATATTTCTTACCCATTTGTCTAGCCTCCTACAGTCTCTTTCTGGAAACCGTCCGTTCACGCTGTTCTTCCGATCTTTTTTACAGCGTAGCGGGTCACTGTGCAACTCTGAATATTACTGCATCCTCTGTATCAGTAAATCCTCTGCCACGGTTCATTTATTACAGCCGCATTTTATTACAGCAACTCGTATTCTGGTTTCTTTTATGTAATTGTGTCTAGATTATACCACACACGTTTTCAAAGAACAAGCTTTACTGCATCCAGAGTTTCCATAATAATTTCAGCTGTATGAGCTGCTGACAGGAACATGGCTTCAAACTGGGACGGAGCCATATGGATTCCCATATTCAGCATTTTTTTGAAATATTCTGCAAATGCCACTGTGTCAGAGGATTTCGCAGAAACATAATCAACAACAGGCTGTCCGGTAAAGAACAGGCTTCCAAGAGAGCCCACATGATTCATCTGGTAATTCAGACCTTTTTCTTTCACGATTTTTTCCATTCCACCGTAGAGAAGCTCTCCCTTTTTCTCCAGTTCCGTGTAAATCTCCTGATGGTCATACAAATATTTCAGCTGAGTAAGCCCGGCAGCCATAGCTACCGGATTTCCGCTTAAAGTACCTGCCTGATATACTTTTCCTGCCGGTGCAACCAGTTCCATCACATCTCTTCTTCCACCATATGCGCCTACCGGCATTCCGGCACCAATGATTTTCCGTAAGTAACCAGATCCGGTGTTACACCAAAGTACTGTGCTGCGCCTCCAAAGGCAAGTCGGAAGCCGGTGATCACCTCATCAAAAATAAGAAGGGCATGATATTGGTCGCAAAGAGCGCGAAGTCCCTGCAGAAATCCTTCACTTGGCGGAACTACGCCCATGTTGGCTCCAACTGCTTCCACGATCACTGCTGCTACCTGGCCGTCTGCCTGTTGAAAAAGAGTCTCCACACTGCCAAGATCGTTGTAAACTGCCAGCATGGTATCCTCTGTACAGCCTTTTGGAACACCGGCACTGTCCGGCACACCACTTGTCATCACACCGGAACCTGCGCTTACCAGCATGGCATCACTGTGTCCATGATAGCAGCCTGCAAATTTGATGATCTTATTTTTCCCCGTATAACCTCTTGCCACACGGATTGCACTCATAACAGCCTCTGTACCAGAATTAACCATTCGGATCATATCCACATGCGGGATTCTGTCACAGATAAATTCAGCCATTTCCACTTCAATCTCTGTAGCGCATCCAAAACTCAGGCCTTTTTCACATGCCTTCAGAACGCTTTCCCGTATTGCAGGAAAATTGTGTCCCAGGATCATTGGTCCCCAGGAATCTATGTAATCAATATAACGATTGCCATCTACATCATAAATATAGCAGCCATCTGCACGTTCCATAAATCTCGGTGCTTCTCCAATAGCGCCATATGCACGCACCGGACTGTTTACACCGCCAGGGATTCTTTTTACCGCTCTCTCAAAAAGCTTCTCAGACTTTGTCATTATCCGATTCTCCCTTCCTCCATCATTTTTGCAATTTCTTCTGCAAAATAGGTGATATAAATCTGTGCACCTGCACGATAAGCTCCCACCGCCATTTCTCCAACGATCCGCTCTTCATCGATCCAGCCCATCTTTGCTGCAGCCTTCACCATGGCATACTCACCGCTTACACTATAGGCAGCTACCGGAACATTCACAGCCTTAGAGATCTCAGATACCATATCAAGATAGGACATGGCAGGCTTCACCATAATAATATCAGCGCCTTCTTCAATATCCATAAGAGCTTCTTTCATTCCCTCTCTTCTGTTGTGGAAATCCATCTGATAGCTCTTGCGGTCTCCAAAAGCAGGAGCACTTCCGGCTGCATCACGGAATGGGCCATAGAACGCAGAAGCGTATTTCACCGCATAAGACATGATCGGAATATTAGTATAACCGCTCAGATCCAGTTCTTTACGGATAGCAGCCACACGCCCGTCCATCATATCGGAAGGTGCGATCATATCAGAGCCAGCCTGCGCATGAGACAGAGCTGTTTTTGCCAGAAGCTCCAATGTCTTGTCATTGTCAACATCATGGCCGCAAAGAACGCCACAGTGACCGTGGGAAGTATATTCACACATGCACACATCTGTCACATAATACATCTCTGGAAATCTGCTCTTTGCTTCCCGAAGTGCCTTCTGTACAATACCATCCTGCGCGTAAGCGCCGCTTCCGACTTCATCCTTATGATCCGGGATGCCAAAAAGCATAATGCTGTTTACCCCTGCTTTTTCCAACTGCTCCAGCTTATAGGGAAGACGATCCAGGCTGTAACGGTACTGCCCTTCCATGGAAGGGATCTCTTCCTGGATTCCATTTCCTTCCATTACAAACAGCGGATAGATAAGAGAAGATTTGTCCATTCTGGTCTCTCTCACCATTTTTCGCAAATTCGCACCGCCCCTTAATCTTCTAGGTCTCTTAATCAGTTCCATTTTTTTTCACTCCTCTTCAGTGTCTCAACCAGTTCGATCAGACTGTCGATGGTTGCTTTTTCTGACATATATGTCTGCATTCCATAAGAATCCGCCGCTGCACGAGTCTGTTTTCCAATACATGCAGCACGAACCCTGGAATAATCAAGTCCTTTGGTGCTCTCCACAAAGCCTTTCACTGTGGAAGCACTGGTAAATACAGCCAGGTCAATGGTGCCCTCTTCAAATTCTTTTTTCTCATTAATAAGAGGACTGCTTACATATCCAGTCTCATAGGTCGGAACATCATCCACCTGTGCACCTGTTTTTTTCAGTTCTTCTGCCAGTTCCTTGTTTCCAAGGGAGGCTCTTGGAATCAGAATCTTTTCTGTTCCATTTAAAAGAGCACCAAGCTCTTTTCCAAGGGTATTTCCATCATAAACAGAAGGCATGAAATCCGGATAGATTCCTCTTTCCAGAAACTTCTTCTTTGTGCCCTCACCGATCACCGCGATTTTTGCATTTCCAAGAGAACGCAGGTCGATCTTCTTTTTCTCCATTTGCCTGAAGAAAACTTCCACGCCTGCAGGACTTGTAAATACCAGCCAGTCATAGCTGCGGATATGAGAAAAGGCCTGGTACAGTCTGCTCTGATCCTCCAGAGGGATAATACTGATGGATGGAAGTTCCAGTACTTCTGCACCTTTCTCCCGAAGAAGAGCCGCAGTTCTGGAAATATTCTCCTTTGGTCGAGTGACAAGGATCTTCCAGCCTGCCAGAGGTAATTTTTCATACCAGGCAAAATCATCTGCCAGAGTGCAGACCTTTCCTACCACAATAATGGCCGGTGTCTGGATCTTCGCCTGGTCAGCCGCAGTTTTCAGGGTACCAACAGTAGCCACTACTCGTTTCTGGCCTGCCGTGGTTCCTTTGGACAAAACAGCGGCAGGCATATCCGGTTCCATACCAGCTTTCATAAGACCATTGCAGATATCCTCCATGGCAGTGATTCCCATAAGAAAAACAAGAGTTCCCTTTGTATGCACCAGTGCCCCAAAATCAATGTCGTACTCCATTCCCTTGCGTTTATGTCCGGTGATAACATGGACAGAGGAACAGAAATCCCGATGTGTCACAGGGATTCCGTTATATGCCGGAACTGCCAGAGAGGAGGTCACACCTGGAACTACCTCATAAGGGATTCCATGCTCTGTCAGAAGCTCTAGCTCCTCGCCGCCTCTTCCGAAAAGGAAAGGATCCCCTCCTTTCAGACGTACCACCCGGTATCCCTTCTGCGCTTCCTGAAGAAGCACCTGATTAATCTCCTCCTGTGGAAGCGTATGCTTATCCGCACGCTTGCCTACATAGATCAAACGGGCGGAATCCGGAATCTTTGTCAGGACACCCTGTCCTACCAGACTGTCATAGACCACTACCTCTGCCTGATTCAAAATCTCAAGACCTTTCAGTGTAAAAAGTCCGGCATCTCCCGGACCTGCACCTACCAGCCAAACCTTTCCAACACTCATGCTGTCTCTCCTTTTTCCATGGATTCTTTCAGACGTTTTGCCAGCTCTGTTCCCAGTTTCTCTGCCTGGGT
>OHDQ01000730.1_pt1 | contig 10818 bp, 7 predicted proteins | sample 1606421 | NCBI WGS metagenome assembly OHDQ01 (sample SAMEA3879589, study PRJEB24766) | human gut metagenome | biome: human-associated habitat; feature: feces | place: USA | collected 1985/1987
CTACACATCCTACAATTTTTCGCTGGGAATCTCCGTAAACAAAAGCTTGTCGTTCTATCTTCAGTTTTTCTTCTTTCTTTTTAGACATCGCCCTACGAACCATATCTGCCTGTCCTAGAGAATAACCTGCCAACCTTTGAAATATTTGCATAACCTGTTCCTGGTACGAAATTGCACCGTAAGTATCTTTTAATATATTTTCCAACTCCGGTGTCTTGTACGATAATTCTTTTTCCCCATGCTTAACCGCTATAATATTAGGAATAAACTGCATTGGTCCGGGGCGATACATGGCAATTAAAAGGATGATATCGCTAAAACAGGTGGGTTGGAATTCTACCATCATTTTTTTCATTCCCTCCGACTCTACCTGAAATACAGAGTTCGTCCGTCCCTTTGCATAAATTTCACTAAAAACTTCTGCTTCAAATGGCAGTGCATCCAAATCAATGGAAATTCCATAATATTTTTTGATAAGGTTTACGCAATCCGATATACAATCGAGGTTTAAAAGGCCCAAAATATCCATTTTAAGCATCCCTTTCTCCTCTACTCGGATCATATCACATTGTGTTGCCCATACCTGCTTATCTTCTTTCCATGCAAGAGGTACATATTCATTAATGTTTTCATTATCAGAGATAACCACGCCACCGGCATGAATACCTGTACCATTTACACATCCTTCGATCAGTTTTGCACGTTCCCAGACCAAGGTAGCTTCCGGATCGTCTGAAAATGTATCATTAAAGAAATCATCCCAATCTGAGATTTTTTCTGCTCCTAATTCTGGAATAATATTTGAAATTTTCCGTATGAATAGTAAATACTTGCTTTTTTCTTCTTTTACCTGCGTGGCTGGTAAATGTCCGTACAACTCATCTGCCCTATCCCTGCCTGCCATTTGAATTGCTGCTCTTGGTGCATAGGTAGTTGTTGTTGAAATGGAGCTAACAGCCCTTTCTCCATATCGCTGCTTAATATACCGTATGATATATGGCCGCAAAGATGTCTTAATATCGGTATCAATATCAGGCATAGATACACGTTCCGGATTTAAAAAACGTTCAAATAGGAGATTATATTGGATGGGATCTACGTTAGTAATACCAAGTAGATAACAAACTAAAGATCCTACGGCGGATCCTCGTCCGGGACCAACACCAACTCCGGTATTAAAGCCTTTATAATTGATCCATGCTAATGCCTGTTCATAGTCTTCCGGCATATTCGGTAATTCATCCTTCGGCACAACACCAAGTTTTCTTCCAGCGATACAAAAATCTCTTACTACCATATGATAATCTTCATATCCCATTGTTTGTATAATTTGAACTTCTTTTTTCAATCTTTTTTCATGCTCTGTATCCCATTCTCCTTTTCTGATTTTCTGATTTTTTGCATCTTCTAATAGTTCAAGGAATCCTTTTTCTGATTTACATGTCGGGTAATGCTTTTCTAAAGGAAATTCTACATAGCATTTTCCTAATATTTTCGTATTTTCAACGGCTTTCTCTGCAGCCTCAGAAGGTACTACTTGCTGTAGGATTGCTAATAGTTCTTCATCCGTTTTTATATACAATTCTTTATCTGCTTCTGAAACTTCCTGATGACGTTTGAAATAATTAAAACGCACTAATTGTCTCGCACATATCGAATTTTCAGAGGGATCTGTCATGTGCGCATCATTTGCAGCTATCAATGGAATCTGCAATTCCTTACTGATTTGAACTAAATAAGGCATGACAATTCTTTCCTGTTCTAATCCATGATTTTGAATTTCAATATAAAAGCAAGGAAAACAATCTCTTAAAAAGCGGGCGATATTTTTTGCTTCTTCATATAATTCAGAATCTCTTGGATAGGATATCTCTTTTAATTTTTCATGATATTTGTCATATCGCATTTTTTTTGCTTTTGTACTGCTCCGTATAGTAGCGGCCTTTTTCTTTTGAATTGAAAGTTTTTCCAGTTTCTTTTCTGTAAAAGAAACTGTCTCTATTGCAGAGATTCGAGTTTCTTCCATGAAGCTTATTTCATTCTTCAATTTTAGCTCTTCAGCAGATAAAGAACCAGTTTCATTTTCTGAAAGATTTAATGAAAGCTGATTGTTCTTTTTGAGTTTTTCTTTCTTTTTTTCAATCTGTTTCAAGTACGTATCTTTTGTATATTTTAAAAACTGTTTTCGTGTAGCAGAATACTCTTTATATTTATTTGTATAGTTTGTATAATCGTCACATGCTTTTATATATTGGTCAACATCACTAGATATTGCATCTATTTTGGACTGAATTTTCTTTTTTTCTTTCTCGCAATAATATCCTTTCAATAGGATAGCAGCTATAGGACCTTGAATACAGGCAGATGTAACAATAATATCCGTATTTCCACGAAGCGATTCCATAATTTCCTTTGTCATAATGGGATAGACGAAAGATCCGCCTTGTGTTTCTCTGATATATTGATGTTCATTTGCATCTCGTAAAACACGTGAAATGGACTGATATCCCCTATAATTTTTTGCAATCAGAATCAAATGATGAAGATTTTCCATGTACATTTCTATTCCAGGAATTGTATTAATTTCATACTTCTTTCCGGCATCCATAAAATCATCAATCCCCATCAATGTTCCATGATCTGTAAGGGTAACATTCATACATCCGAGTTCTTTTGCTTTTTTTACTATATCCTCCGGTGATTGTGTAGAATCATGCAGTGAATATTCACTATGTATGTGTAATAAACCGTGTTTTACCATAAAAAACCTCTCTTTCTTCTTTTGTATTGTACAGGAATATTTTTTTTATATCTTTTTACATACAAAAAGGATCATGAATTTTCCTTCACGATCCTTTTTCTGCAATTATTTTGGCTCCACAGGTTTTTCGCCATTTACCGTTATATTATAGTTTGTATGCGTTAATGCCAATTCATTCAATAATTTAGATGATCCCGTCAGATCTAGGCTCGTTGCATTACAGGTATTCACTAAAAATCCACCATAAACTGTAGGATTCGCATCAACAACCAATGAACCAGATATTTTTGGACAATTATCAAAGCAACTGGATACATCCGTAACCCCTTTCGGAATACTTGTTACTTCTACCATAGATAAATTATTTTCAAAAGTTCTGGACATCGATTTTGTACTGTCCGGAATCTCCGGCATTTTCTTCAAATTGATGCAGGACGCATACATAGAATCCATTATTTCTACCGCTGGAGCTGAAGTTGTTGTAGTCATTTTTTTGCAATTTTCGTACATTCCTGTGGTATTTAATAGATTTTTTGCATTTCTCATATCAGGTGCGTTTTGTATTTCTATGCACCCTCGACACATATAACTTGCATTACGCACACTTGAAGGTATAGCTGGTATTTTTTTCATAGAAGTGCAGTCTTCATATGCACTGGATATGTCCAATAATCTTGTACATTGTTCCCATTCCGGTGCTTCTTCCAATGTAGTACAACCTGAACACATTCCTACAATACTCTCTACTGATTCTGGAAGCGGGCCGACATATGTTAAATCAGACAGTGATTGAAACCAATAATCCATACTAACTGGCGCTACTGTCGATTCGAAAGTTACTGCTGTAATCTTTTGCTCGCTTATATTCTGCCAGGGGAAACTTCCTTTATCATATTGTAGAACATCTCCATTTCCTTCAAAACGCAATTCTCCGTTAGAGTATAGAACGGCTTTTACTGCATCAATTTCAGGATTACCGCAAGAAATCTCCGTCACTTTTTCTCTCTCATTTTGAACATTGACGACAGTAGTGATACTTGGCTGTTCTATAAGAGAAATATGCACTTTTGTAATTTCGCCAGTTTGATCTGGCATTTTTTTTGATATCTTGAATTCTTCGGTATACAACTCTGTTTCTTTTCCATCTTCATGTGTTGCGATGATATGGAAATCCCCTTTTCGTATTTCCATACCTTGTGTATATTTTTCATTGTTACTCCCTCTTATACTTACAATCGGGGTTTTATTTGCCTGCATTCTTTGAACCGTTGGGACAATGAATGCGACAATAAAATATAGGAATCCAAACACACCTATCAAGATCAGAGGGATTTTAAAAGGTCTCAATTCTTTCAATATTTTTTTCAATTCATCTTACCTCAAATTATTTATTTTAATGGGAGAAATCTACGCAGAATTTTATTGATGTCTAAAGTAATGTCTGTGATTACTTTTTTACATACAATTTCCTTTTTCTCAAATGTATAAGATTCCGTCAAATCTTCTCTATTCCATTCTTTACATTGTTCTAAATATTTACTACCACGTACAACTGGTTTTGTAAGAACCATAATGTTATGTTTGACATCAATAAGAATACTACAATTCTCTTTTTGTCCCCTTACAAAAACATCCTGCTCATTAACTTCAATATTTAGAACAATACCCGATGTTTGCAACTCCTGGACATAAGATTGTGCTATAGATTCCGGTTCTCTTGCTTTTTCTTCTTCGCTTCTTTTTTTCTCATCCAACGCTTTTTCTTCATGTAATTTTTGGATTTGGCTTAACAGAGAATTTTCAATTGCTTCGTTTTCCATACGAATATCCTCAATCTCACGCTTTAACATACGATTTTCTTTTCGTGTCTCAGCAAAATCAGTCAAAACCTCATCTGGTGTACCAAAATCGGCGCCATTCCGTTTATATTTATCGATTTCTTTCTGCATCTCTAAAATAGTGTTACGAAGTTGTTGGGATTCATTTTCCGCATTTTTTGCTCTGGCTTCTGAATAGGTTAATTGCTCTTTGGATAAATTAACTTTTTGATTCGCATTATCCAACTGTACGTTAATAGAACTAATTCTCTGTTCAAATTCACGCTCTCTATTAGATGCTGCGGAAAGCCGTTCTTCCCATACCTTTGCTTCTGCAGCTACCTGCTCTTCTGCTTTTTCAAGCATTTTCATACGTAATCTATCCAGTTCCTCTTCATGCTGTGCTCTTTCTAATTTAATAGTATCTCTTAAACTGAGTAACTCTTTTTGATATAACTCGTCTTGACTAGCTTTTTCCTGCTCGAATTTATGTGCAAGATTTTCTTTTTCGGATTGAAGCTGCTGATAAATTTCTTGCTTTTCATTTTCGAACTTTGCAATCTGATTTTTTTGCTCGGTATTCATCTGCAAAATGTTAGCATTTAATTGTTGTTCAAAAGACTGTTTCAAGCTGTTCTTTTCCGATTGAAAATGCTCCTGAAGAGAATGAACATCCTGTTCTGCTTCTTGTTTTAACTTAGAAATTTCCTGTTTATATTGATCATGGATCGTTTTCATTTCTTTTGTATAAAATTCTTCTAGGTTTTTTTTGTCAGCTTCAGCTTGTTCACTTTCGATAGCTGCATTTTTTTGCGTCTGCTCTACGGCCATTTTTAGACGTTCAATTTCGCGCAAAGACTCATTGACACGGGAACTATATTCCTTACCTTCATTTTGAAGTGTCACACATCTTTCTTTTAATGATTTATTTTCTTCAAGGTAATGATCCAGCTGACCTTGTGTAAATTTGTGGTTTTCTTCTAATTGCGCTACTTTTACATTAATGTTTCTGTTTTGTTCCACGCACACTGCAAGACGTTTTTCCGCATCATCTTTTTTCTTCTCCATATTTTCATATTGTTGTTTCAATGTGTTACTGGATTCAATATAGATGCGTTCTTGCTCTTTTAAATTATTTTCTTGAATAGAAAGATCTTTCTCCCGTTGAGAAAGATGTTCTTCCAACTTTTTTATTCCTTTACTTTTTTCATTGATTAGAGATTCTTTTGCCGTAAGTTTTTCTTCCAAGCTTTTCAAATCTTTGGCTCGATTTGTTATAACCTGATTTTTTTTGTCTAAATTTGCACTTTGAGACGCAATTTCATTTTCTTTATAAGTTAGGGAATCCTCTTTTTCTTGTAATTCCTGTTCCCTTTTTCCTAATGATTCCAATTTCCCCATTATTTCGTTGGAGTGATCATCGAAAGCCGTAATACGCTTCTGTAAATCCTCTTCTTTTTCTTCTACCTCCTTAATACGTCTATCCAACTCCTCAGTACGTTTCAAATTCTCATTCTTTTTTTGGGCAATCCATTCTAATTGATTACGGCGGTCCTCTGTGTCTTTCATGTTTTCAGGAAAGCTAGTAACTTGTCTTTCTTCACTAATACCATCCGGAAACTCTTCCTGCTGAAGTGATTCTGATTCAGGAGATGAATCAGGAGAAAGTTCTTCTGTTACAGGTTCACCGTCTGAGGTCATAGTCTGCTGATCTGCTCGGTTTTCTTCAATAGATTCTTCCAGGGCTTCGCTTTTATCATTTGATTCTGTAATTTCGTGGAGAAAGAAGATAAATTTTTTTGTTTCCTCTTCTACTTTTCTTTTTGCATCTTCATCAGCAATTCCTACCAGTGGCAACGCCAGCTGAAATACAATGGTCTCATTGTAAGCAGTAAATTGACATCCTCTTCCTTCGGTCAGACGTTGCCCAATTTCCGTCAACCGACTATCTGGTTCATTTGGATATCGTTTTGATCCTTTTATAGTTAAAAAATCTGCTCTCATACGAAGATTATATTCGACTTCAATATCACCTATATTGCAGCTAAATTCCAAATTTTTCTTTTCATCCGGATAATCCAAATTGCTCACATAGTCTAATTCCTTACATTTTTGATACGCATTCCGATAACATTCAATTTTACTTTCCTGAAGCATTGATTTAATTTTCCTTTCGTATACATATATTATTTTGCATTTCTTTGATAGTTTCTGCATCTACATCGCAAATCAAACAATATTCTTTAAAAGCATTCATAGGAATACTAATTTCTCCTCTTTCCCAACGACTCACAGTGGACTTTCCAACATGAAGTAACCGAGCCATATTCTCTAAAGTTAAATCTCTATTGATTCGCAAAACTTTAAGTTTATACTGCATACTGAACCTCCTTTGCATCCATATCCAATATGGAATTTTTCCCACATGCAAAAAACCTCCGGAAAAATCCGAAGGTCTTTTAGAAAATTAGAATTGAAAAGTAAATTGGCCAGAATACTCCTCCAGTGTGATATTATCGTAATTGCAATGATACTCTACTGCCTGAGCGAATTTCGGAACAGGATTAACTTCTTTTCGATGAAAAATACCCATCTTTTTCAGTTCAAAGATCAATTGATCAAACAATTCATTAAATAATTCTCTTTCTTCCCCTTGTGGAATTGCGCAAAGTCGCATGTTTTCAAATTCAAATTCATATACGTCTGCATGTGCGATTAAATAATCACTGGGAACACCGAGACAATCTTTGACATAACAAGCAAAAGCTCTTGCTGCCATCTCAGTCGTACTTGCCCAACTTCCAAAAGAGTCTTTTACAAAATGATTATCAAATGTCTGAGATCCTCTGAAATAATCTGTCTTTTCTCCATTGCAATCATATTTGAGGCTGGAACACAGCGCATTGAAGCTTTTCGGTAGAAGTTCTGTATGTTTTGTTTCAGTCGCCAATTTTCTATCTGGTACATTGCATTCTTGAGCGATATAATGATCCAGAGCATGAAACCATTCATGAGCGGTACAACCGGCACCATGCATTTTTGTAAGATTGATTACACGCCTATCTCTCTCATAATGCGCAGATGCGTGCGAACATCCTCTTGCTCCGAATGCTAAAGAGAGTTTCCCCCCGAAAGCAATATCTTTGTCTTCTACATCCAGTACAAAAGATAAATCTTTTAATGCATCATAGCAGTAATCCATAGAAATTTGCCTATCCTTTTGAGATAACCAGTTGCCAAATTCTACACCATAAAAGAAAAAATCCTTCTGCCATCTTTCAGGTGTAATATGAATATTATGGCGATAATCAATACCTTCTCTGTGGATTTCTGACAACTGTGGTGGGATAAACATTTTTTTACGCTTTGTCGTTCTTGCCGATTTCGTTGTGTTATAAGGAAAATGTGTGTAAGTTACATACTTCATATATTTGTATTTGTTATATTCTAATTCAAATAATTTAGTTGAAATATGTTTTTGAGTAACAGGCGAATCAATAGCAAATGCGGCGTATCTTCCTCTTCTCCAGGAACGAATGGTTTTTTCTGCTTTTTCTACATCCTGGAATGTTTTACATTTCATGGACAGATCATATAAGATGCGTGTCTGCTTTACATATTCCTGAATTACTTTGTTAAAATCATCCGCTGTTGTAATCACAGGATCCTTATAAACACAAAGTCGTACTTTTCTTTGCCAATATGCAACAAATGGCAATACGCCTTCTTCATCTACCAATTTCTTGGCATTAGGAAGAGGCCAGACATTCTCTCTCGTAACATATCTGCGCTTTTCTTCATCTGTCATTTCATGCAGATCGTCTATCTGGATTCCTTCAACACTCCAAACATCTTTCCTTGCACCACCAATTTTCTTTCCAAAATCTTCTATTTTTCTCATTGTTTCTTCCTCCTATATTGAATCAATTTCAATAAAAATATGGAAGAAAACGCAAAAAGAGACTCCGCAAGGGAATCTCCTTTTATTACAGCTCTTTTAAAATGTGATTCCATACTGGCTGGGTGATTATATTAAAGATTTCTTTCCCGTCCTTTTCCCATGCATTTCCATTCCACTGAGAACCGTCTGTTAAATACCAAATTCCTTTGTGAAAGGATGCTTGTTCCAAATTATAGCGGATACGATAAAATGCAATTTCGTGTTCAACTGCGTCTAAAAATGCATTAAAACCTCGTGTGATTAAAATATTTAAGTAATACTCCATATTTTCTTTCATGGCTGCCATATTTTTCTTATATTCCTCATTATAATCACTTTCACTGGCATAATCAGGAGTAAATTGATGAATCATATAATAAAGTGACCCATCGATACACTTCTTTGCCAGTTTCTGTAAAGGAGAAATATATCTTTTCTCTACATTCGGAAATGCAAGATTCATTTTCCCATCTTTAATCTGAAACTTCGGTTGCATCTGTAAACCTTCTCGATTTTTGTCAAATAGCTTACAATATCCTTCCCATGCATTCACATCAAATTCATTATTCTGCATATAATTATCCTCCTATTTTTCAATACTACTCTTAATATGAAAAATCAAAAAGAAAAAAATTACAGCCACAATTTATGCGGCTGGCATTTTTTCACGATTATTACAAGCTCTTTTATATATCCGACACGCCTTCTGATATATTGGCAAGAATCCCCCTGCTTTAGCTGTGGGGAGTGTCAATCCCAAAAAAGAAAATAGCAACTGTACTATACAGCCGCTATCTTCGCACGATTATATATCTCCTTGCAGATTTTTTTACTTTCCTCACACGATTTTAACAATAAAACCATCGTGTTGTCAGGTTTTTTCTCCGTAGATAAAATCATTTTTAAATAAGATTCTATTTTCGATAATGCTTGTATTCTCTCTAACGACTTATTTTTTACAATACAAACATATTGTTTTTCCGTCATGAAATCCCTGTAGGAAAAACGATACACCTTGCATTTTAAATATCCATCAATACACTGATCATCATATTCATATTGATGATCGATCTTCTCTTTTATATTAGAGATATTACATGGAGATAATAAATGTCCCGGGTAATGGATACCGATGAGTTTTGCTTCATCCCTTGTAATGGCAAAAGAATTCTTTTTCTTTTTTTCTTTTTTTGCGTAATACCATTCTGGACATCCTTCAATTTCCCATAAGATATCAGCAGCCTCGCCATAACTACACCCAAGAGTCCACATGATAATATCCAATGCCTTCATGGATTGTCCACATGCCATGCAGTATACATTATTCCATCCTTCACGGTAATAGCAATTTGTTGGATGCGAATCATTGTGGTCCGGATGGGGACAAGAAATAAAATAATTGTATCCCATTTTCTTGACCGGAATATGCAAATATTCGATAACCGCTGCAATATCTGCTTCATCTTTTAATCTTCTATAATCGTTTTTCGTTGCCATATGCATTTCCTCCTATTTTATGATGTCACAACCAATATGAAGGAAAATCCAAAAATAAATGACATGAGAAATTTCATGCCATTTATCCATAATCCATATGCAATTTTAGAAAAAAGTAAGCTGTTCTAAATTTTCTCCCTTCTCTAAATGTTGGACTTTTTCCTTTTCAGTCCCTTCTTTTTTGATAGGTCCGGTCATATACTTGATTGACTCTTCAACGGTTGGATATCGATCCCCAACTTTACACAGAATGCAATACAATAAAGCAGCTTCACCCTCAGATAAATGTTCATCCATATGTTTTTCCTCCTATTTTGAATTCTTTGCCATTAATATGGATGAAAAAAAAAAAAGAAATCAAAACTGATCCAAGAATAGTTGATCAGTATATTTTTGCAATTGCGATGATATCCTCCTTTGATATTGTACCGATTTTTCGACTGTCATAAGAGTGATTTCGGTTGTCCCCCATAAGAAAATATTCATTTAAAGGAATAGATATCTCTCCGTCTTGTGTGGTCATTGGCTCCAGAAGGAAATTCTCTTTTATTTTTTTCCCTTGAATATATATATGTCCGTCTTCTATAGTAAGCGTTTCTCCCGGTAGTCCAATAATACGCTTGATGAGAAATTTCCCTTCAGATTTGAAAATTACAATGTCATAACGATTTATTTTTTGGTCATAAATTCGTGTTGCAACAACGAACTGATGCTTTTTTATGGTTGGTTCCATGGATTCACTTGGAACGTAAGAAATTAAAAATATTTTAGAAAAAGTATAAATATATGTTGACACAGCGGCG
>OHDQ01000738.1_pt1 | contig 10724 bp, 25 predicted proteins | sample 1606421 | NCBI WGS metagenome assembly OHDQ01 (sample SAMEA3879589, study PRJEB24766) | human gut metagenome | biome: human-associated habitat; feature: feces | place: USA | collected 1985/1987
CATTTTTACTCGTGGCCAAAAACCCACTTTTTTTTCGCTATTACTATATATATTTAAACTTTCTATCATAATAGTTTAAGAAAAAAAGTGGGAAAGTGGGCTTTGAGCCCGCAAACCCGCATAAATACTGGGTTTTTACTGACCAAATCGGGGTTTTAAAAGTGGGAACAAAGTGGGCAAATGACCATAAATTTGACCAAAATCGTCTGAATCCTTTCCCACAATTCCCCTCATTTCTTAAAAAACCCAAATAAAAGTGACCAAAGCCCGTTTTTCAAAACTCAAAAGTGGGCGTAATTTTCACCCACCTTCAAGTTTTGTACAGACGTTTTTAATAGTTTCTCCTCTGGTAAGGTAAATGTTTCCGAGTAATCGGACGGTAAGAATATTGTTTAATGAAAGATTCTCTTCGGAATTTTTTCAAAGACATCCCATATCGAGCCGGAGAGCTTAGACTCTTTTTCTTCTCTTTCTCAGGCACCGAGAATCCAAACGCTTTGTTCAGAGTGTCTGCCATCTCTTTAAACTTTACGGCTAGTTCCTCAAATGCTTCTACAATTGTATCTATTGCTTTCTGAAAATCAGTCATGACATTACCCCCGTAAACCATATTCTAATACAGCTTGTTTCTCTAACTCCATCACACATAAATAATCACCTCCAAATTCGTCCCGTTCGTTTGTCCTTGATAACTATCCGTTCCTCTATATGAAAATCTGACAACTCGCAAAGGACAAAGATAGTATCCAATAATTTGTGGAACCGTTCCTCTTCCTGTTCCATGTTCTTCAGTGCTTCATAGGCAGTCGGGTCTGAATATCCCTCTGCATTTCTTCGACAATCATTTTTAATACCCATCTCGTCCTCCCCATCGGAAAGAGTCATCCATATAGGTTGTAGACGCACTAATTGCTTTTAATGCTATTACTCCTGCCAGACACACAATTCCGATAATAATTCCAATTACATATTTCATGTTGTTTCGCCCTCTCCTTCTACTAATTTAACACCGCCATACTCCCACAAATCTTCTTTTAACTTATCCATATCCAGTTCACCATTTTGCCAGCGTTCGTAATATTCCAGAACCAATTCAGTAAATCTCGGAATACGCTTGGCGTAGGTCTTTGTCCAATAATGATCCATTAACACTTCCAAAGGGAGAGTTAGGAGTAAAACCATAGCGGTATTTACGGCATCATCTGTAGCTTCCTGCTTAATACGCTCAAGCTCTTTTCCTACTTGTTCTCGTACCGCTATATTGAGCTGCTCTTTTGTGAGATTGTATGTGGTGGTTTTCGCTTTTTGTTCTAATTTCTGAGTACGTCTCCTCTCTGCTCGTCCCATCATTTTCCTCCCCCTCATAAATCCAATTTTCTTTTGCAAAGAACAGCGGTATCCCCATCATCAAGGAAAATAAAAAGAACGTTGCATCCCCGTCACACCATGGGATTACCAACGCTCCGATACACATTAAAATAACAGCGTATATTTTATTTTTAATTAACTCTTTTTTCCACATTGTCTTTCTCCTTTGTTGCTTTGATTATATTTTCTTCAACAGCTTCTATTTTTGTCATAATTCCCGCCTCTCTGATTTTTCCATATGCTTTCGCTGTTGCACAGTGTTCGATGCATTTCAGCACTCGGTCAATCAGCGAATAAACACATAAGTAAACAACAATAAACATAATAAGTAGCTGAATAAAAGACATTTTTTAATTCTCCTTTTTCTTCACATGAATATTTACAGTATCAAGAATGCATTCGTCGTTTTCGATACATTCTACTTCCATATTGAGACACTCGTCGGAAAGTATTTTTTTTTTATTGAAATCTTTTCGTATCAGACAAATTTCTTCGTTCGCACCAACAACTAAACGAATATCGTTGTACCATATGAGAGGCAATAAATCTTTAACCTTTATTGACACATTTAATCCTCCTCCAAAATCCTATAACAATATAATTCAAATCGCGGCACAATGTTTTCCGGACGCATTATTCTACTAAATCGAACATCATTCCCGTATTGTTTTTCGAGGCGTAACACATCTGGATGGTTATGTTTATATGTAGCATTTAATTCCTCTAATGTGTCATAAAACACCGATTCGTAATATTTAATCATCTTGCTTTTTCACCAACAATAATTTCTGAATACGGTAAGCTTTCAATCCACTTGCAGAATTCTACCCATTCATCGAGTTTATGATTCTTTCGCATCGGATAAATACCAGCCAGCACTTCATAATTCAGCATAATCGTCCGTTTCTGGTTATAGCTGCTCGGAAGAAGTTGAATCATCTGCCACCATACTCTTTTGTCTTTAGGGATGTAATATTCTCCTTTATAATTACCACCATCCAGATATAATTTTCTAGCAATGTTTAAAATATCAATCACATCCCATAAAATGCTAGTTCCTATACGGTTAAGATGTTCGCAACTAAAATCCTCTATCGTAAATCCCTTCGCCGCAATTTTATGCATCGTGGAACAGGAATTAGCAACAGTTCCCACTTTATAAGTATCAAACTCCTTCCACCAATACAAAGGAGCCGTAATATCCATATAGACAGTAATCATTCGACGATACTTTGCGTGAGTCGGACCACCTGCCGCAAGTCGCATCATCAGCTCATGATCTGCTTTTCCAAGCTGCCACGACTGATCATATGTATGTTCGCAATCATAAGCGGCACAATTTCTACACCCAATACCATCATCTCCACCTTTACATATACCGCTATCAGATTTCTCCCAACTATTCATCGGATTTCGCATTCCTCGGATGACATGTTCCCATCCCATAATTTCTACATTTTCAATTTTAATCATTTGCTACATTCTCCTTTACTTCTTTTTGAATGATATAAGCAATATCTTCTAAAGAAGGCATCTTTTTTCCGCAACACTTTGCTGCCGACGGAGCGAGAAATTTATCGGCTTCCCAGCTCCAAGTTTCATAATAGTTTGGTCTTAACCCTGCCATTTTATATACGTCTCCACATCGAAATGTAACTCTAATATGACCACATATATCGATAGTAGCTCGACGCTTATCAATGCTCATGCTATCCTTAAGATCCACCAGATAGTTCATCAATTCATCCATCGCTCTGAACATATCTTCATAGTTGTCTCTGTAAATTATAATTAGTATGTCATTATTCATTTTTGCATTTTCTCCATTTCTGAGAGTATCTCGTTCTCTTCGTCACAGAAGACGATTTCTGATGGATCAACTCGTCTAACTCCATCCGAAAACTCTACAACGGCAAACATCTTACTAAATACTCCCGCTGGAGCCCCACCTATCAGCGGACTAGCCTCCAAAGGTTTTGAATAATGTTCCCATGCGTGAAAATAACCGAGCTTTTCACCAACTTGACAAAGTCTGGTTTTCCATTCTATTTGCATACTAAGTCCTGCCACTACATTTTCCTCCCTATAATTCTTCAAAAGAGTCGCATTTAGTAAGCCCTAAATTTGTGATATCTTTTCCGTAAAATTCTGAGTCCCCACAGCAACAGTAATAATGTTTAATAAGAGGGTTCTCCGAATCGACTTCTATTAAATCGTTTGGAAGTGGAAAACTATATTTATCCCCACAATACTGGCAATCACAACAAAGTATATTTTTCATAAATTTCTCCTTTCTCGTTCCAATTTCACATCAATGGCTTTCTGCAAATCTTCCGACTTAATATCAAAAATGGACTCCAGGAAGTTCAGACAAATATACGCATCCGCCATCTCTTCCAAGAGTCCTATTCTGTCCCCATACCCTCGGACTTGCTTACTAATCTGTTGCTGAAGCTCTGCAAATTCCTCCATTGCTACCGTACATTTCGTCTTCCAGGAATACTTTTGAAGACTCTTTCGAATAATCCGCCGCCTCTCTTTTTCAGAAAGTTGAATATCACCTTTTAGTCCTTGAATAAATCTACTTCGATTCATTTTCTTTATCATCCTCCACAACATCACATCTCTGACAATCATTATTTGATGCTCCAAAACATCCGCAACAATGTTTTCTCATGTTGTACTCCACCTCGGTTATTTCAACAAATTTGTTGTTTTCCTCTTTGAAGAATCGGTTAATTTCTACCTTGTATCCTTTCGGTACAATCGCATACAGAATTCCGACTGTATCATAATCTCCGTTTTTAGAATCGACGAGGAAATCTTCACAATACACTTTGAAAGGCTTACTTTCAGGGAAATATGGCATGGTAATCGGGAATTTTTCCTCCATCACACGATCAATTAAACCGCTATGATACGAAGCATTTGGGTTATCCAGATTGATACCGCAGAACCGGTCTACATCTCGATATTTTACTGTCCCATCAGCATACACATACTTAAATAATGAGCTCATGCGCTTACACTGATAATTGACAACTTCTCCTCGACGACCACTCCGATCTCTAGCATCGCTCCAAACATCTTCCGTATCTTCAATAGGAGTAAGCGGTTTTCCCTCAATCATGCGAACCAAAATATACTTTGTCATACCGATACTAAATCCAGAATGACCGTCTTCCAAAAGGCTTCGATAGGCTTTTAAGGCACTTTCGAAGCAAGCACAACCATAATCCCATTCTCCTGGTTTCTGATCAGGTGCTTCGCGTTTGCAGGCAATCTCCACTTCTCGTTCTGCCCATAGTTCCATACTGGATTTCTCATGAGAACCAGAATCTTGAGATTCGGATTCAGCTTCTTTCTCCCAATAGGAATCATAGATACCCTTTGCAAAATTTTTAGCGTGGGATATATCTGATGTGTGCTTGCACCCAGTCCCCAAACAAGTATCTCCGCAGCTTTTACCATCACAAAGATAAAGGATATCTGCTACATCATTTTTCTGAGGCCAAGTATTCCGGTCATCTATATATTCGTTGGCAAATATTTTTCTCGTATCAGACCCAAAGCTCTCAATGATTTCCGGAAGGTTCTCATTGACCGCATCAAACACCAGATTTCTCTCCTTACACCACTCAACAGCTTTTTGAAGCATGTCTCCCACGCGGCAGGTCCACAGAATCAACTTATCTCCATCCTTTTTTCGATTATGAAGATACTCTATCAGTTCTTCGTTTGGTCCTCCGATCTCTGGCCAGTTGTTTTCACATAAAGTTCCATCAAAATCTACTGCAATAATTTTCACTGATTTAAGATTCATATGCTTTTTCTCCTTTATTTTTTTACACTTGTTCTCCTGAAAGATCTTCGACTTGGATTTCCATATCATCTGGAACAATCTGAGCCTCACAATAAGCAGGTAACACCACAACATTGCTATTTTCTACTTGAGAAAGTATATATCTGCGAATATCGTTCAGCTCTCTGGAACGACAAAACATATTTACTTTAATTACCAGAATATCCGACATCTCGCTTTCTCCTCCTTACTCTTCTGAATTTATCCACGCTCTTTATTGCTTTTGTATTCTTGTTGATAATGCGGTAATAGAATTCCGTCTCCTCCACCAACATCCAATCTTTACAATTCAAATAATGAGCAGACAAACATTCTTTTTGTTCACGGGTTAATTTCTTTGGTTGTTTCATCTTCCTCTCCTTTAAAAAGACATAAAAATAGCCCGAATTCACTAATTAAAAAGAATTCGAGCCAAAATATATCTAATTCTGTAGTTCATTTTTTTCTTTGATCTCATCCAACTTTGTTTTCATTTTTTCCAGAATATTTTCAATGGTCTTTCTAGTCTTTGGATGCAGCTTTATATACTTACAATGCTCATCGTACCAGCCGAATATCTCATCCAGCTTTCCTTTTTGCCAACTAAATGCCCACCAATCACAAATCATCTCTATGATATAACATCTCCAAAATAATTTCTCCCTCTTTCGGATCATCATTTATCAAAATCCAATATTGCCAGTGATGAGGGTTTCTATGCAGATGTAATAGCCAAGCTTTTTGATAATTTTGCATAACCGCATAAGAACGATTTCCTCCATAAAAATATGCATCGTAAGCCTCATATTCATCCTGTTCATCTTTAGATTTATCATGTGCAAATTCAATCTGCCATCCATAATCGAATCCATCGACTAGAAGTTCTGGAAGATTTTCAGCAATCCAGTCAAATCCTCTTTTTACATTAGAACGATGCTGAGTTAAATATTGATCGTACTGAAAGCTCATTTGTTCGCTCCTTTCTTCTGAATGATAAGTTTTCTATAAAGCTCGTATGCTTCCTTTCCTTGATAGGCATTGATGACATCCACTCGCCCGTTTTTCTGACTACCAACAATTAAAATGCCGACATCTTTTCCACGAGAAAAATCCCAACTTACAATAACACTATCTGTTGATTTCATTTTTTTCCTCCCACATAACTGGCTTATGAGAATTCAGATTACAACCGTGTTCTAAGCATCTATTACAAGGATCAAATTTTTCCTCCAATTCCTTGTGCTGACACGTCTGGCAATATTTTTCAAAATTAACTTCTAAATACTCTTCGTTCATGACTGTTTATCTCCTTTCGAAATGCACAAAAAAAGAAAGAGCCTGCGATTTTTCAACCACAGGTCCTTTCCGACATAATTGTTTCTTGGTTACGCTTCAATATCCTTCTGAGTATCCTCGATCAACCCATCGAGCTCTCTGAGTTCGATAAGAACCCTTAAAAGTTTTCTACTAAACGCAACAAATTCTTTCATATTGTCTTCCATTTACCTGCCTCCTTTAGCAAGCCCTTTCTTTTTAAGATAAGGTAAATATACCTTTCATTATAGGGCATGTTATTTTTGCGAATTTTCTGTATATGCTCACTCCTTTGGCATGGGCATATAAGCGGAAATTAGTAATCCACCTCCCACTCCAATACCAGTCATCATAACAATAGCTCCCAGAATCGCTCTATTCTGAGCAGATGATAAAATTTCTTTACAAGTGTTAATTTTCTCACTCATAAACTTTTTGACACCCCTTCCAGCCTTCTGTAAAATATCAAACATTCTTGACGCCTCCTTATTTTTAATATTAACACAAGCTGAGTGACATTGCTATAAAATTGTTACCACTTCACAAACCTCGTTTCGTTAAAATCCTTCTTTTCCTTTAATGCTTTACTGATTGCTAAATCAATTCCGCTCCGAGATTTCAAGTGATAGTAATACAAATCTTTGAATGGCGTATTTAATCGGTCAATCCGCCCTGCTGACTGCTGCATGATTTTGTAGGAATAATTCTGGGAATAGAATATAATCGTATCAGTTTTAATACAATTCCATCCTTCAGCTCCCGCATTATATTGGACAAGATATACCCAGCTTTTTGATTCTGGAATAGGTTGATGTTTATGACCATTCCATTCCGCGATTTCAAAATATATAGTATCTGCATATGGAATAAACAATTCTTTTAAAAGCTTCAACTCATAATCAAAATTGTAAAATATAATGGCTCTTGGATGCTTTTCTACAATTTCCAGCAGTGCAAGTTGTCTTGATTCGTCTGTATTCACAATTTTTCGCCATATATAACAAAGACCGGCTGCGTTTGTAATTGGTTCATTCTTGTACGGGTCCCATCTGGTTCTTCCCACATCTTTATATTGCTCGATACTATACCGCACAAACACATCTTCGTGATGTGAAACTGTTTGTCGCTTGAAATCCATATTCACCAGAATTCGATTTCTTAGACGGATCAATCGTCCAGTGTTTAGATATCGATCAATCTTTGGAAATTTACTAAATCTGCTATATACCACATGCTCCCGGATGAACTCTGTTCGGTTTTTGTAGAATCCGTTCGCAACGAACACTGGAATATAATCCTGCCATGTATCTCCCGGAGTTGCCGATAGCAGAATCCATTGGTTAGATTTCGTTATCTTTAGGAATGCCTTTACCCATGCTCCTGACCCAATTACTCTTTGCTCGTCAAATATAAAAAAAGCATTTTTCACATCTGCATACTTTCCAATGTTATTCCAAGAATCCACCTTAATCTGATTGGAGTATAAATTGACATCTTTATGAATGGAAAGAAGAAAGGGAGAAAGATCCCCCTCCCATTCCATTGTGTCTCTCTTTCTTGCTGTTGTAATGATATACAAATCTTTTGGAGGATCTTTCATTGGAATATATTCCTCCGTTCCTGTCAAACAGCTCGGTTCTCCACCGTTTTGAAGATAATAATAAGCCAAAGCAGTTCTGGATTTTCCACTTCCAACACCCCCGCAAAGTATGCAGCCATTCCGCATTTTTTCTACTGCTGCTATCTGATAATCATATAGTTTAACAGCCATCTGGATTCTCCCCACAAGATACAAATTCGTTTTCAACTTCTGCTCGATACTCCAGAATCCCATGCTCCTCCAAATTCGCTTTGGGTCCACCTATCAGCAATATAGATGTTATCTGTTCGTCAGTTTGGTTCTTCTCCTCACGATAATAAGACCATAACACTTCTTGAACGTCTTTCGTAACGCAAATTTTTCGGCAATCAAATTTGGTTTTATCTGTTATTCTTGCCGATATTTTTCGTGCTACATTTTCATAAAAAGTAGCTAAATCGCAATAACAGTCCTCTTTCTTTAACAATACTGTTTTAATCATATTTTCCATCCTTTCATAAGCTGTGAAACACTCTTCTCATAGTCCACACATCCGAAAAATACATCATTGTGAACCAGTAATTTTCTCCGTTATCATCCGTAGACATCGGTTGTGTAAACACATCACCTACCTTGATATACGCAGCAACTCCAAGAAGAGAAAGCTGAATATAACACATCAAAGCAACGATTTCGTCAATATCCTGTGCCACAACCAATACGTGATTCTGAAAATTCAGATTAACCTTTTCTAATTGTTTTCTTGCTTCGTTGATCGCTGCAATTAAAGTGGCTCCTGCCCCACAACAAGAATCGTTAATGGTTATATATCCTTTCTCTTTCACAACAGCAACAACATCATCTTCAGTCACTTTTGCCATCAATTCACACACATGATATGGAGTAAAAAATTGACTGTTGGATTTATCGCCCAGATTCAACTCCATAAAAATACTGCCTAGAAAGTCCTGCTCTGGGTTTTCTTCCAAAGCCATAACTACATAGGCAGCCAATTCCGGGAACCGCTCTTGCTCCCGCTTATTGTATTTTTTAATAATTTTCAAATATCGTTTTTCCCGTTCTTCATAGTGGAATTTATCCACGGGATTCGATAAAGAACAGGCAAACATTATGATGAAATCCCGCCATACATCCCATGATCGGTGCCGGTAAGTCAACTGATTAAATGTTTTTAGAAATTGCTTTTTAACATTCTCATTTTTAGGAACTTTATTAGGCTTTGGTATATCTGTTTTCTTAGGTTGTGGCGGAATATTTAGTTCTTGTTTTACGCTACCTACTTTGGGTTTAGAAATAGAAGCAGTTGTTTTCGGTTTCGCTGTGGTTCGCTTCTTTTTCTGATTCCAAAATACCATAGTTTTTCTCCTTTCACGAAAATAGAGGGCTGTTTCCTTTTACCTTAGGACATTTACCCTGCTTGGTGATAGCAAGCACCCTATTTTTATATTTTAGAGGAATTAAACTTCTTCCGGTTCCTCTTCCTCCGCATACTTTTCAGCAAACTCATCCTCTTCGATGGTGACATACATCGTCTTCAGATAAGCCTTAATACCGGTCTTACCATTCACTTCCCAAGAATACGGTCGAATCGTCAAATCAACATTCCGAATCTCCGCATAGTCCAAAGTGGAAATGGATTCATCATCCAACGGTGTTTTTGTTTTTCTAGTAATCATATATACCTTAGGCGGGATATTCTCAAAGCTGACTGCCACCTGGATATAATGTCTCGGTTCTTCGTCCTCGTCTCTCGGAGCCAGCAGTCTTACATTCCATCCATCATTGGAAAGTTTCTCTGCCTGTTCCGGATCTTCGATGATGACACAGAAGTTCCGATTACCCGCGCGATTATACTTTGATTCTTCTCCTCTGAAATTACGAAAGATAATGCGAGCGTTTTCGATAATGATATTTGGTACATTTTTAAAAGCCATGATATATTTCTCCTTTTTTTAATTAAATGGTATTTCTTCATCTGCATCTTCTGGAATGTTCATAAAATCCTCAAGTTTTGGCTTTGCGATGTAAGGATCTTCCGAAACAAACCATTCAAAATCGCCATATTTAGATATGGTCTTTACAGCATCATCGACAAGTTTGTCATAATAAGAACGGTCGATAGAATCTTCTTTAGATAATTCTCTAACCATCTCTGATTCCAACCATCGATACCCTTTTGAGCCTGTAGCAGCATAATACTTTCCGTCTTTTTCTCTCATCAATAAACCGCCGCCAGCCCCCGGCTTAATCGGGCAGAATTGACCAACTCGTCCAATGAAAATATAATTGTGTCCTTCTTCGATACGTTCGAGCAGTTCCCCACAAAGATTCTCGAGAGTTGTATCTGAGAGTAGCCCTTTCTTGTATTGATCTTCCAATTTTGCAAATTCCTTTTCAGAAGAAGATACATCGGGAAGCCCCTCATTCATATCCAAATATAACGCACTGCTTACTGATTTTGTCTCACACATATCTTCAAAGACAATCTCTTCTTTACTAAAAAGTTTCTTAAAGACATATGGAATCTGGAATTGTGTACCGGTTGCGGTCCATTTTCCGTCTTTATACTTGGCGATATAAACAGCATCGTTTACCAAACAC
>OHDQ01000747.1_pt1 | contig 10637 bp, 9 predicted proteins | sample 1606421 | NCBI WGS metagenome assembly OHDQ01 (sample SAMEA3879589, study PRJEB24766) | human gut metagenome | biome: human-associated habitat; feature: feces | place: USA | collected 1985/1987
TGGTCAATATGTAGATCTGGTTTCCACAGTTACCGACAATCGTATCCATTGCTTTTCCATACAACTGTTCTACTTGTGAGTAAGCTTGTATGTAGAGGTCATAAGCGATATTCCTTCCCAGACAAACGGTAATGAACTTGTCCATTCCTTGAATTGCTGGCAGATTTCCAAACTCATCCAAAATAAAACGTACCTTGCGCTTACATTTACCTGTCTTATATCTGGTAGCCTTCTTCTCTAGTACAAACGTAAGCTGACGGATAAAGGCAGTCGCCAAAAAGTGAGGGGAACTATCATAGTCCGGAATCCCTAAAAATACCGCAATCGGCTTTTCTCCAAAACCAATCTCTTCCAGTTTCAAGCTGCTTTCTGCTGTCATTTTTGCGATATTCTCAAAAGTGAAGATTGCAAGTTTTACAAACATAGAAGAATAGATACTTCCTTTGGTTCGATCTCCGGCAAGCTCCGTACCGGCATACTTCATCTTCGCTCGATCCATCATTGGACGTTCCGCAAAATAGCTGTCCAATGCCGACAGATCCGGTCTTTCCTCGTCTTTCTGTCTTGCCAGCTCTGTAAACGTATTGATGATCGAATACATGGTAATCTTTTTTTCATTTTCTTTGGTATAAACAAATTCTTCCTCTAACGGAATCGCTGATACTCTTGGATCTAACAAGATATCTCCGAGCTGCTTTCTGCGCTCACACATTGCTTTCGCTTCTTCCTGTTCCTTAGGTGTCAGCTTTTTATAGGCAGCTCGCTTTTTCTGCCATGCTTCAAATCTTCTTTCATTCGTAAGCTCGTCTTCTTTTACACAATCTTGAATGTGAGCCAAGATTAATGCAGTCAATAACGAAGCTGCGGTTTCTTGCCAGAAGGAATCTTGGTTCGTTGCGGAATCCGGATTGAAAATGGAGAAGCTAAATGCCTGTGCCAAAAGCTCGGCTTCTGCATAATTCTTTTTCAGATATTCCTCTTTAATCTGTTCTAATGGGTTGAACCCCATAGAATGTAACGGATCATCCAAGTTCAAAAGATATACCAGATACCCTCGTTCTTCTAAGGTCTTTTTTGATGTCTTATAAAGTTCCATCTTTGGATCTGTAATTACCATAGAGGTTTTTTCTTCCGCTCTGGAATATACATCAATGGACGGGATAACGAACATCTCGCCTTTACCGGAACGTGTGATACCAATGATCAGATTGTTCGTCAAAGTATCATCAATATATAAGGTTTTTCCGATCCTTGATATGATGGTTCCTCCTGCTCCGTGGAACGTTTCATCACGATCCGGAATCCCTCGATACTGTTCTTTGATTTCTCGGTTCGTAGTCCAACGTGCAGAACCTTTTTGATTGGTATTAAAGTTTTTCTCAGAATGAGACGTACGGATCTGATATATGGTGATAAGATTCCATACCACCATAACTCCTACAAGTACCAGATAAAACCCCCAAAAACTCTCTACCCGTTCCGGAACCGGAAACAGATTTTTCAATCCGAAACATACTTTAGGATTCTGTGTCTCAAACCATAAAGGCAGATTCAAACAAATATTTAAAAGATACTGTACGATGAAAAATAGCGAAACATCTTCTAAAATACAGATACCTGCCAATACATCTTTCCTCGCTAAAAATCGGTTCAGCCTTAACACTTTTTCACTTTTCTTCTCTAGTTTCTTCTTCCGCATTCGTACCTCTTTCAATAAAAAGAAAAATTATCATACATGATTCTTAAGTTACAATCTAAATAACTATTTTTTTACAATCTAAGGTCAATTTGCAATCTTGCAACTTCTATTGCTGCACGATAAATCAATCCCTCTTTATTATTACCATGTAGTAAGGTTACTTTCTCCATGAATTTATCAATTTTCTGTGACTGGTTAGCACATTCAACAGTAATTTCATTATCCTTGTCCCTAAAAAATGTAATAAAAAAATGTTTTCTTCCAACCGGTCCTATTATCAATATGTGATTTTCAGAATAAACTTCAGCCTCTCCACAAATCCTCGCATTTTCTTGAACCTTCGCATTTTCGTAAATCCTTGCGTTTTCATAAACATTAGTATTATCACAAACTACTACATTGCCCCAAATCTTTGCGTTTCCATAAATCTTTGCGTTTCCGTGCACTTTTGTATAACCACCCACCTTGGCATTATCAAAAATCGCGACATTATCGCCAACCCAAGCATTACCGCTCACCTTTGCGTTCCCATAAACGTTAACGTTACTACAAATAAAGGCATTATCACTAATCTTGGCATTTCCATAAACCTCGGCTTCATCACTAATCCATGCCTTTCCTTCTTGGGAAAGATTTTCTTCTTTCTCAATCCAGCCACCAACTTCACCCGCTTTAACCATTCCAAAATCTGTTACCGCTCTAATTCTATGTAATATTACTGTTCTTAATAAAAGTTCAACCTGCTTAGTTTCTCCTGTAAATTCATATTTTTTCACTTCCGCTTTATCAACTAACATCATGAGTGTTACTCCTCCTTTGTAGAACAACTTCTTTAACGCGCCATGCTTCGCTCTGCATAGTAAGTAGTATTGTCCTATATGATTCTTAAGTTCCTGTTTCATCAACTGACATCACGAGTGTTAGCACAGCGTGGTCGTGATGGAGGGCGATAGCCACGTCCTCTTAACGATCCAGCCCTAACTCCACGCTCTTGTTAGGGCTTCTTTGTGCGGTGCGTACCATGCAGGCTTTCATACACTCGTCTTCCAGTTCTTTCTCAATCTTTTCATCCTGCATTTCTCCCAGTGTATTTAAGGATTGTTCTGCTTTCCGCTTCATCCGCATTTTCCACGCATTTTCCGGTTCACAGTTAGCAGCTTCCCGAATTGCCTGTTCCCGTACTTCATCCAGATCCTCACGACTGGTCATGGCTTTTACTTCCTTATCGAGATAAAAATGATACCGTTCCATAGGTGAAAACTCTTCTACAATCCGAGTTTCCTCTCTCTTTTTCTCAATCTCAGATCTTACGCCACATTTACATAGGAAGTAATTCAGACTGTGTAGTCTTTCCATTCCTTCTTCCATTCCTTCTTCCATTCGTACCCCTATATCTTCCATTGTTTTGTCCACATCAAGATACATGAGCTTGATCTTATGTTTTTCATATTCAAAAAAAGACTCATACTCTTTTATCAATTTTTCTTCTGTAAGCATTTGTTCATCCCATCCTTTCAACGTTCTTTTTCCAGCCCTTGTATTCTTTTAGGGCGTTGCTCCATAGTACGTTCCATACATTGTTTCATAGCCTGCTCTTCTAGTTCATCTATCTTCTGCCGAAAAGGAACTCTCTCACCCATCACTTGGTCAAGATCCAAGTGCAGAAATTCCTCTCGGTTATATTCAAATTCATTTATTTCATTCTTATTCACATAGCCTTGCGCTCTTCTGCCTGTCGGAGATTTTATAAAATATCCCGATTCGTTATTAATATCGTAATCCCTTCCAATCTTTGCATAATCAAGATAAGGCGCATCCAGCTTAAGATTTTCTTTTACCTTGTTTTTTACATTTTCAAATGCTTCTTTTAATCCGATCTGCTCCAAAAGGTATTTCCCTAACGCGTCTTCACTGTTAATACCGTCTAAGTATTCCTGTTTTCCCTCTCGGATCTGTAATGCGGCATTTCCAACCTCTACCAGATCGGTCATTCCTGCTTGATATTTTTCACACCAGTTTAGTAGCTGCTCCTTTTCTATTGGGTTCAAACGTTCTACAATATCAGCTACTTTGTTTAAGATTTCCAAATCATCGTAAATGGAAATCTCAAAATATGGACAGTTGTAGTCAACCAGTGTATAGTCTTTTCCGTTGATCTCTCCGGTACTTTCAAAGCATATTCGACCTAATTCCTGCTTGGAAACCGGCAGTTTTACCCAGCCAATTTCTTTTTTATCTCCTGTAATATAGACTTCAATGTCTGTACTTCTCCAACTGTTCATCCTGCATTCTCCTTTAATCGGTGGAAGCACAAAAGCGCTTCCACCCTCTTATTCCTTGTCTTAAAAAACGAGCTTTGATGTATACCATTTTCCTATGTACACTGCACCTACGATGAAGAACATTCCTATTGCTACGCCACCTAAAGCTTTCTTGGCTTTCTGTCTGCTTTCATCAGAAGGGATCGCAAACATTCCTCCGATTAAAAGCAACGCCACCACCGCCACTGCCGGTGCATATGGAATCACTGCTTCACACAGGTTATAAATATTTTCCGCAAATTTATCCATGTTTTATCCTCCGTTATTCTTTTCTCTATTCGTCCGTCAGATCTTGCTCTTTTCTCCATTCGTCCGCCAGATCTTGCATTATATGTCCAGATAATAGACAGTAAAGTACAAAAATTTTTAGATCATCTGACATATAATACGTTCCAAGCATCATCAAAATTATCAATATCAAAACAATAAGCTTACCACTACTCATCTACGAATCTTCCTTCTTTTTCTTCCTCAACACAAAGAGAATCCATACCACTAAAAGTAATACCAACGCAATGCCCATAATGGCTGCAATCCCTGCAGCTGATAAAATGGAGTTGTCCAACTTGTAAGTTGCAGTCATTCTCACCGTGTATGTATATTCATCTTCACTTTCTATTTTCTTCACACCTTTATAAGTTGCGGTATAGACGGTTCTTTCCGGATGCTCGATCACACCTTTGTAATTCGCACGATAATAACTAACCTTCCTCTGAACGTCAGCTCTTGCATTCCTGCAAAGCACACCGTTTCCATCGGTATAAGGCTGCCCTGTCCAGTAAGTCCGTAATACCCGATACTTGGATGAATCTGCTCCTACAGATTGCAAAAGCTTATTTTCATATCCCGCAAGAGGCGTACTTGTATCTTTTCCAACCGTAACACCGTTCCAGCGGAACACATTGGAATCATAAGACTCAAAGGTGATATCAATATGCGTATCTTCCCATCCACCTTCAGCAAGCGGCGTTACATCTGTCAGTGTGCAGGTCACGGTCTTATTTTCTCCCGTCTGGTTATCTTTCACTGTCACTTGCTTGGTGGCTGGAACAGAAGCCCTAGTCACTGCTTTGTCGTAATCGGTATATCCGGTCACAGTCTGATCAGTAACTTCCTGCTTTTCCTTTTCCTCTACCTTTTCTAAGGTATATGTCACTCCGTCTTTTTCAATGGTCTGCTCCGGTTCATATTCCGTATCCATTGGCTCAGAGTCAATGGTAATCTCTTCCGGTGTTTCAATCTTTACAGGCGTCTGGTCTACCACTTCCTGTTTTACTTCCTGTAAGAGATATCGCTTCCCATCTACCGTAATGCTTCCTTCGAATTTATCCGATCCAACTTCTTTCGTATCCGTTGAAAACAATCTCTCTTGAATAAACAGATCTCCCTTTTTCATTCCTTCGGGTTCTTCTGCTTTAGCAAACGTTACTGTCTGCGTGAAAAGTAAGCCGACTAATAAACCACAGAAGCCTTTTTTTATCCATCTATGCTTCTTCATCCAGTGCCTCCTTCTTCCGTTTCCAAAAGATCACGCTGACGATTCCCGCAAGTGCAATTCCCATTCCGGCAAGTAAGATTCCCATAGGTGCATGATCTCCTGTCTTGATCCCGCCATTGGTATTGCTGCCATCACGGAAATTATCCGGTAAATTGGTACGGATGGTTCCCTCTTTCAATTCGTCTTTCATCACCACGTGCTGAACCTCTCCGGTACTCTTCACCGTAAAGTGGATGTCCTGCGCCACTTGATAGCCTTTTGGAGCCATCGTTTCTCTTAGCACATAATCTCCCTCCAGAAGCGCTTCTATCAGATGTGGCTTATCTGTGCTTGTCCATGCTTCTACTACGGTTCCATCTTCTTTCCTAACTTCCAGTTTCGCCCCCGGAAGCTCTTTTCCATTGGTAATATCCTGCTTGGAAATTTTTACTTTTGTAAAATCATTTTCAACGGTAATCTGACCGCCTCCGATCACTATTCCATTTTCATCTACTTCAAACTTTCGAATGGTTTCATCCAAAAGATAGCCCGGAATGGTTTCTACTTCCTGCAGACAGTATGTACCCGGTGCAAGATACTTCACGGTGATCTTTCCATCCTCATCTGTAGTATAGGTTTCTTTCATACCCATTCCACCGTCGATCTCAGAATCCATCTTTTCATTCCAGATCTGGAACTTCACACCTTTTAGATTCTCGTCCTTGCCAAGTACTTTCTTCACAACCGTAACGTTGGTCGGTTTCTCTGTCACTTCTAGGTCTTCTGTCACAATCTCTTTATCCTGCTCCTTACAGGTAAGTGTGACTTCATATTCTGTCGGATCAAGCTCATAACCATCCGGGGTGTCAAATTCTTTCACCAGATAGGTTCCGAGGAACAACTCTTCACTTAATGCCATTCCCTGTGCATCCGTTGTCATGGTTCCCACCAGATCTCCGGCATTGGCACGTACAGTTCCGTCTCCGGTCACAATGTCTTCCTTGGCATAGATCTGATAGACTGCTCCTGCAACGGGTTCCTGTGTTTCCACATCGCTTTTCCTCAGTTGGATCTTACCCATGATATTTTTATCTTCTGCTTTTACTATCAATGGCTTTTCGAAGTCTGCGAAAGCATCCACAGTAAATGGGATCGGATCACAAAGGAGATATCCTTCCGGTGCTTTCACTTCCACTAATTTATAATCTCCATGCTTCAACGCCTGCGGTAACGTAAACTGTCCGTTTTCATCTGTCGTAAACTCTGTAAATGTCACCTTATGCGGGCTGTAGTCTACGAACTCTACATCGTTTCCTTTTTCATCCACGATCTTAAAGGTTGCTCCGGAAGCTTTGATGATCTGTCCGGTAGACTCGTCTACCTTTACCACCTGTAACGCTGCACGGATTTGTTTATCTTCTACGATAAAAGGGAAAACCTGTCCTTGCCCGCTGATGGTTACCTCAAACGGATCAATGGGCTTAAATCCGGCTGGTGTTTTTGTTTCTGTTACTGTCCAGATTCCGCCGATCAGACGTCCGATCGGATAATTCTTTCGGTCTTCGGTGGTAGCCACACCTTCTGCATTCGCCTTGATCACAACCTTCTGTCCTGTTTCCTTATGGATCAGTGTAAACTCGGCTCCGGCTGCTGGAACCTTAACCTCGTCTTTTCCTTCCAAGAACTTTGTGATCTTGATGTCTCCCATCTGCACCCACTTAACAGTCAACTCTACATAGTTATTAGGATCTAGTGCATATCTTCCTTGTCCAAGATTCTGCATTCCGGAGCCACCCGTTATCATTAACACGCTCTGGAATTTTCCCATGCTGCCATACAGCTTTCCGGATTTCCAAGTTCCGTTTAGGGTAAGTGGCGCTTTCAGATAAAAGGTATCTCCACCTTTGACGGTTACGTTTCCACTTCCTACTGCTCCAGTGGTTTCATTCACCAGCGTTACACCTTTTTGTAGTGGTATAGTAATGGTATTCTGTTTATCTGCTTTAAATTGAATACTGTCTGTTCTTTGATAGGTCTTGTCAGAACTAAGATAGCTTTCAGTATAATTTTTAGATATTGCTACGTCTGGATCTGCTACATCTGGTTGAGACTGAATGTAACTCATAAAAGCAGATACTCCAATAGTCTTATCAGTCGGACCCCCCAATGTAATAATGCTGTCTGGTCCTGAATAGTAATAGCTCAATGTCAAAGAGGTACAGACAATTCCCTGCGCTTCCGAACCAAAACCACTCCATTGTTTTGTCCCACCCCAGCCATAGTAAAGTACCTTTCGGATAGTTGCATTATTATAGATCTGCTCTGCAAAGGATGTTCCAGTCGGTGGTGTTTCCTTCTGGTGTTCCATACAAAAAGCAATTTTTCCATTTACCATAAAGTGACCAACTGTAGTACCACCATAACTAATCTTTCCAAGCCTCGTTATTGTAGCTGCTCTTGCTGCCATCCGTAATCCCTGCCCTGCTAAGTCCTTGGGCTGCATGGAAAGCAGCTCTCCCACCGGATCGTCTGTGGGTGTAACCTCTTCCGGTGTGACCTCTGGTTCTTCCGATGTTGCTTCTGTCTCCGGCTCTTCTTCCGGTTCCTCTGGCTTTACCTCCGGTTCTTCCGGTTTTACTTCCGGTTCTTCTGGTTTTACTTCCGGTTCCTCCGGTGTGACCTCTGGCTCTTTCGGAACTTCAACAAAGATTGCTTCCAGTTCCATGTTTTCTTCCGCTTTCCAAAGATAGTAGCCATCCTTGGTTTCCGGTAACAATTCCTTCTGTGTATCCAGTCCTTTCATCACCAGTTTTTTGAGTTCATATCCTTCTTCTGGTATGATCTGAACTTTCACTTCTTCCTCTGGCTGAAAATAGTACAGCTCATCTGCCTGCTTCACTTTTTCAATCACAGTGACCGTTCCATGCTCGCTATCTTTCACTGTCAATGCAAACTCTGTCGCTGTCACAGGCTGCTGAGAACCCTCTTCCGGCTCTGCAGCAACTGCTGTTACGGATTGTAAGACCATCATCAGACAGAGCAACAAGCTGATCCAGCTTTTCATTTTTCGTTTCATGTTATCTCCCTCCTGTCCTTTTGAAACTATTCTTTCTTTTGCAGACTTTTATAGTATTGATTCACAACTTGAAAATTCATCTGGCGTGATATTTGATTTCAAGCCCAAACAGATTTCTACTCTCTTTTTAGACATTTCACTTTCTTTAATTGGATTTTTCTTGTTTTCCGATAGTTCCTTCCTTTTTAAGCTACGCCTTAAAATCTTAATATCTGCATCTTCTTGAGCTTCTTTTGCGTTGTACTCTCCTTCACAACGCATAAGCTCTCTTTCAAGCGTGTGATAATTTAATGTAAGATGTTCACAAATTTCTCCCTTGGGCTTCAATTTGTACATTTTTTCAATATATTTCCGATCTGCAAAGGTTAAATGCTTACCTTTTTGTCGAGTACTCAAGAAAAGTAAACCTCCTTTCTTCTTGATTTTTCGTACTTTATCTTTTTGCAAAAAAATAAATGCGCAGAGAATTTTACTTCTCTACGCATTTAATTTTAAAATTTACCCAAATTTTGCCACACACTCTCCTTCCAAAATAGAATCCCCCTTTATTTTGATATAGAATTCCCCTGTTCAAAACACAATTGATAAATTACCGATTCGGTATTGAAATACCTTTTGAAAAGATATTGTAGAATCAGATACCGCAATACCGCGGTATCTGACGATTGATTTGCCACCGGCAGCTGACAGCTGCCGAACACTACGCTAACACTTTCTTTGCTTCTTCTTCAAAATCTTCAATGGACTCCGCCTTAGCCGCCAGCTTATGAAGTACTTTCAGTTGTTCTTCATCACTCAGCTCATGAATCCGTACTTCCAGCTCTTCTGAAATCCTTCCCATCTCTTCTAAAAGTTCAAAAATAGACGCTCTCCTGGCCAACAAGGCACCTTCTTCACGTCCTTCTTTGCGTCCTTCTTCACGTCCAGCCTTTCGTTCGTCCCTCATCATTTCTTCGAAAATCATATAGCGTTCTCCCATCTCACGGCTTTCCTTCACATTATGAATAGATTTCTGTAATTGTCCTACAAACTCATCTTCAAAATCTGATTCACTCTGCTCAACATCCGCCGCTACAAATTTCAAGAATCTCACAAGACTTTCCGGAAGCTTTTCTGCATTTTTCCCCTTGGTACTTAGATATATGGTCTGACATCCGTCATCACATTCCACAGAAGAATCTTCTTTACACTGCATACCACATGTATAACAATACAATCCTCTGCCAAAGGGATCATAATCACACAAAAAGATAACAAAAGTATCCGGAAGCTCTTCATAGCCTGTTCCCGCTGCAAGAAGCTCCATATCCATCTGACTGTGATAATATCTTGAGCGCTTTACCAGCGCCACATCCCTCTTAACCTGCATCTCCACGTTATAACGCTTGTTATTCTGGTCTTTGGCATACACATCCAGCCGAATCCCCTTATACTCCGGGTGGTATACCATGTTCCTCTCATAACTTACATCAATCCTGGAAATTGGAAATCCCAGCACCATCTCTAGAAACCTGGTACAGTTCTCTTCCTCGCTCATCACTGCACAGAACATAAAGTTGTCCTTGATAGTTAAGTCTTGTAATCGTTTATTCCTACTCATTCTTCCTCCATATCCACAGAGGAATTCTATGAAAAAAGCATAACACTCGTTTTATTTTACCTTTCTTCCACATCTTTTCTGAAGCAGCTGGCTTGTCTCAATCAACGCAGATATTGCAAGTCCAATGATCAGCGCGGATTTCCATGTAATCTTCCTGAGCAACGGAAAAAGCAGTATGCCTATCGGCACAAAAAGAATGATATTCAGCACATTTTCCTGAAGAAGGCTCCAGTCCTGATGGAACAAAATCTCCCTCCATGACCAGAACGGAAGTAATTCATAGGCTCAATTGCCCGGCGTACGTGTAAATACCGTTGAAGTAAATACAATTCCAAAGAATCCGTATAACGCAAGCCCCGCCACAGCCTGTCCTTTGGTAATTCTATGTGCCTTCAGCCGCAGCAGCAGGAAACCTGTCACAACGGCCAAAAGAAGCACAAATATTACAATCTCCCGAATGGACC
>OHDQ01000748.1_pt1 | contig 10608 bp, 10 predicted proteins | sample 1606421 | NCBI WGS metagenome assembly OHDQ01 (sample SAMEA3879589, study PRJEB24766) | human gut metagenome | biome: human-associated habitat; feature: feces | place: USA | collected 1985/1987
CGTAATCAATGATATAAATATTATACACCATTTGTAATGCCAGCGGGAATTTGGGTGGCAGGAAATTGTCTGCCGGCGGCTGATATGTTATGATGAAGTAAATAATGATGCAAGGAAGGTGCGAGCATGAAAAAAGTTGTTGTAATGACTACAGGCGGTACTATTGCCATGAAATATGATCCTGTGACGCAGGGCCTGATCCCGGCTGTCAGTGGTGATGATTTGATCGAAGCCGTCCCGGCACTGCGGGAGATTGCCGAAGTGGAGGTAGTTGAATTTTCCAATGTGCCCAGCGGTCACATAACACCGCAGATGATGTTTGATTTGGCAAAAATGGCTGATCGGTATGCAGAGCGGGAAGACGTCAGCGGCATTGTTGTGACCCACGGGACAGATACACTGGAAGAAACAGCTTATATGTTAGGTTTGGCAGTAAAAACGAACAAGCCTGTCTGTCTTACAGGAGCCATGCGCGGCGCTTCAGAAACAGGACCGGACGGACCGGCAAATATCCTGGCGGCAGTAATGGTCGCTGCCAGCGATGAAGCCTTGGGCAAAGGCGCATTACTTATTTTTAACGATGAGATACATGCTGCTGCAGAAGTTACCAAAACGCATACTACGTCCTGTGCTACATTTCATTCGCCGGGCTGGGGTCCTATAGGGCATATTTATTTTGACAGAGTGGTTTTTCGACGTCAGCCGCTGAATCTTGAAAAAATCTGTCCGGCAGTGCTGGCAGAAGAGGTCTGTTTGCTGAAAACCTATGCGGGGATGGATGCGTATTTATTTAAAATGCTGGCGGAAAAGCCGGTACAGGGATTGATAGTTGAAGCTTTAGGCTGCGGGAATGTGCCGCCGGCAGTTAAGGAAGGTATCGAATATGTGCGGAGCAGGGATATTCCTGTAGTTTTGGCTTCACGTGTTCATACGGGGCGTGTAGTTCCGGCGTACAGTTATTTTGGCAGCGCCAGGTCAATGGAAGCAAGTAAGATCATTCTGGGCGGGGAACTAACAGGACAGAAAGCCAGAATAAAGCTGATGCTGGCTTTGGGACTGACGAAGGATAATGAGGAACTGCGCAGATTTTTTGATAACTGAGCGGAATTTGCAGTTAAATGGAAAACGATAACTAATAATTAAAAAACTTTGCGTTTATGCTTAAAATTGGTGTAAACGCAAAGTTCTTTGTTTTTTTGGAACAGAAATTTGTGATGTGGGGGGGTACATGTTATAATAATCGTACTTGAAAAGTAGAAAGAGAGAGTGCAGAGATGAAGGAGCAACATGATATTTTGACGGGTATGCTGAATTGTACCGAGGCTGCATCAATTTTGTTAGCAATGACGACATCACTGGCCGATGAAAATGCTTTAAAAGAGCTGTTACAGAAACAAGGTTACAAATTTGCTGTTACGGAACTTGGCGGCGATGCATCTAAAAGCGAATTTAGAGAAAAAATGACACGGTCAATTATTGGAGCCTGTCTCAACTGTAGTGTTATTTCAAAAACTGCGCAGGAGATACATGCGGTATTACATGCAGCAGCTGATGCAAAATCTGGTTATTCCCAGAACCTGCTTCAGGCCAATATTTCGTGTAAGGTTGCGATTGTAAGAGGAAATGGATGGATTGCCGTAACTTTTTATGGAGATTCAGCGGCGCATTATATCACTAATCATAAACGCATGGGTTTTGGCATTATGCATATATAGAAAAGTTTGAAAATATTTAACAAATAATTGACAAATCGATTTTTTGTGTTATTATAAAAGCGTAGAGAATATGAGAGCTTTACCAAGAGAGTATTTGAGAGTTTTCAAAATAGTTTATTACAACTGCATAGTGGTGACGGAGTGATAGTGATTCTATTACTTCGTCTTTTTTTTTTTAAGCATGTTTCAATGACGGACAAGGCACCGGTAAAAACCGGTTAGGATAAAGTCTTGTGAGTGTGCGAGTGTTTGGCATTAATTTTCCTGATTGGCAATTGCAAAGTGGTGAAAGAGAGATGGAGATGATTCTGTTTCTCTATTTTTTTTACCATAATTTGGTTATCCGGAAACCGACAGTTGATACGCCAGGAAAGAAAAGTTTGAAAGGGGTTTGAAGCAATGAATGTTTATGCGTATGCAGGATTTTCTTACTTGTTCACTGCGGCTATTTCGCTGTTTATGATTGGCGTAGTGGTATTGCTCAATAAATTGATGGGCAATAATAATTCTAATGGAGAAGGGATGGAATAACGATGGAAATGAGTCTAGTCGCAACATTGTTTCCTGGTATTGCCAGTTTATTTGTGCAAGATCCTGTAATCGCCTGTGCGCGTATTTTTATGATAATTTTCGGTTTTATTCTGGCTTATCTGGGCTTTAAGAGAACCTTAGAGCCTTTGATCATGGTACCGATGGGTGTTGGTATGATTTGTATCAACTGCGGCGTACTTTTTTTAGACGGCGGTAAGCTTGGCACTTTGTTTTTGGATCCGCTCGTTTCAGAACCGGGCGCATTGATGAATATCATGCAGATCAATTTTTTGCAGCCGATCTATAATTTGACCTTCAGCAACAGTCTGGTAGCCTGTCTGGTTTTTATGGGCATTGGGGCTATGTGTGAAATTGGTTTTATTTTGGCTAATCCGTGGACTTCCATCATTATTGCTATTTTTGCCGAAGCAGGTACCTTTGTTACGCTTATTCTGGGTGTGAATCTTGGATTGACTCCACCGGAAGCTGCTGCTGTAGCTTCGATCGGCGGTGCTGATGGGCCGATGGTTCTGTTTACTTCCTTGATGCTGGCTCCGGAACTGTTCGTCCCGATTTCCGTTATTGCTTATCTTTATTTAAGCCTGACTTATGCAGGCTATCCGACATTAGTAAAAATGCTGGTGCCTAAAAAATATCGTGGTATCGATATCATTTTTGATGCTCCTGAAATTCCGAAAACCAAAAAATTTATTTTTATTTTAGTATGCTGTGCTTTGTTATGTATTTTATTGCCGATGGCGGCGCCGTTGATCATGTCCTTCTTCCTGGGTATGACGATCAAAGAAGCTGAAATCGTTCCGTATCAGGATCTGCTGGAAAACGTTATCCTTTATGCTGCTACTTTGATGCTGGGTCTTTTGCTTGGCACTTTATGCGAAGCCTCTACCCTGCTTAATCCCAAAGTTGCACCGCTGATCATTCTTGGTGTGGTAGCTTTGGCAGTATCAGGTGCTGTTGGTGTTTTAGGCGGCTGGATAGTTTACAAATTCAAAAAAGGAAATTTCAATCCTGTTGTTGGTATTGCCGGTATTTCCTGTGTGCCGACTACTGCTAAAATCGCTCAGCATATAGCTGAAGATGAAGATCCGTTCGCCGTAATAATGCCGGTGGCAATGGGGGCTAATATCGGCGGCGTTATCGTCTCGGCAATTGCCTGCGGCGTCTTCATTTCGACGATCCACCTGGTTAAGTAAAATTTGAGACGGGGCAATAAAGATGGTAGAAATAAAGAAGATACTGCACAATAAAATATATTATTATGAGCAGTTGGATTCTACTAATCTGAAAGCGCTGGAGCTTGCAAAGCAGGGGGCAGCAGAAGGTACAATTGTTATTGCCGCAAGGCAGACTGCCGGACGAGGACGAATGCGGCGGAAATGGGAATCACCGGAGGGGAAGGGATTGTGGTTTTCCATGATCCTCAGACCAACGATAGCTGCCGAATACTGCGCCCAAATAACGCTGCTGACAGCCGTTGCTGCGGTGAAAGCTTTGCAGGTGCTAACTGATAAAAAATTTTCTATAAAATGGCCCAACGATATCATGCTGGACGGTAAAAAAGTCTGTGGTATTTTAGCAGAAATGGCACTGACTGCTGATGGCAGTATCGAGTACGCCGTTGTTGGCATTGGTATCAACATAAATATGTCTTCTGAAGATTTCGGAGCCCAGCTAGAAGCTACAGCCACTTCTCTTTATCTGGCAACGGGCATCGAATACGAGCATGAACAGGTCCTCAAGGCGTTTCTGGATGAATTCGATCTGCTTTACTCTCACTGGCACTGCTGCGGTTTTGCTTTGATCAGGCAGGACTGGCTGGACTACAGCTGTACACTGGGTCATAAGGTTACAGTAAGGGATAATGATACAGAGATTTATTCCGGAGTGGCGGAAGACATGGATGATTATGGGAGTTTGCTTGTACGAAATGCTGCGGGAAAAATCGAAAGCTTCGATTTTGGTGAAATAAGCATCCGTAGCTGCTGAGGTTGCAGTAAAGGGAGGGACTGAGAGATGGAAGCGTTTTTACAGGGTGAAAGTGTTAAAAGCGTAGGCGTAGCGGCAATGCTGCTGGCGCTAACACGTACGCTGAAGGACGAGGAAACGGCTAAAAGAGCGCTGACTGAAGTTGGTCATAAATTTGTAGTGACAGAGGTCGGCGGCAAAACTTCTTATGATGATTTTCACGAAAAGGTGAACAGGGCCGTAATTGGGGCCAGTCTCAATTCTGGAATCATTGAAAAGACGGCTAATGATATTCACGCTTTGATTCACGCTACGGAGGAAGCTAAAAAAGGTATTTTAGTCAGCGTTTCTTCCAGCGCCAGTCTGGCGCTGAAAATAGCGGTTGTACGTGATGATGGCTGGCTGGCGGTGGCATTGTTCGGTAAATCGGCACTGCATTATATGACTAATCATGAACGGGCCGGTTTGGGAGTTATGCATATATAGATCCGGGTGAAAGTAAATAGTGGTGAATGAGAGAATGAAGGCGCAGTTTGCAGCTGTGCTTTGTTCTCTCTTTTTTTATCCGGGTTCGGTATATATGAAGCAGTTTTGTAATAAGAAAGGAGAGAATGTAATGGAGCTTAAAGGTATTACGCGTGAGTGGGACTCTTTAAAGAAAGATGCTGCGGCAAGAGCTGCCTCAGCTGCCCCTTACGTCAAAGAAGGAAAAATCGTTGATGCCAAAGATGCAGTCGCTTTACTGGAGGCTGTTATCAAACCCGGTGATAAGGTCAACATCGAGGGCAACAACCAGAAACAGGCCGATTTTCTGGCGAAAACACTCTGCCAGGTAGATCCTGGTAAGGTGCATGATCTGCACATGGTACAGTCTGTTTTGACCTTGCCTGAACATCTGGATGTTTTTGAAAAAGGTATCGCTAAAAAGCTGGATATGTCCTTTTCCGGCCCGCAGGCAGGCCGAATTGCCGAATTTTTAAAAGAAGGCAAATTGGAGCTGGGAGCTATCCATACTTATTTGGAACTGTATGGACGTTATTTTGTTGATTTGACTCCGCGTGTCGCATTGATTGCGGCAACGAAGGCTGATCGCCATGGCAATCTGTTTACAGGTTTCAGCACTGAGGATACTCCGGCGATCGTAGAAGCGACTAAATTCCGTCAGGGTATCGTTATTGCGCAGGTCAACGAGATCGTAGACGAGCTGCCGCGCGTTGATATCCCCGGTGATTGGGTCGATTATGTTATTCAATCTCCGAAACCGTTTTACATCGAACCGCTCTTTACACGTGATCCGGCACTGATTACTGATGCTCAGGTTTTAAAGGGCATGATGGCGATCAAAGGTATCTATGGCGAGTATGGTATTAAAAGCCTGAACCATGGTATCGGTTTTGATACGGCTGCAATCGAGCTGCTGTTACCGACTTATGGTGAGGAGCTGGGATTGAAAGGCAAGATCTGCACCAATTTTATTTTGAATCCGCATCCTTCGATGATCCCGGCTATTGAAAGCGGTTGGGTCGAATCGATCCACTGCTTCGGCGGTGAATTGGGAATGGATGAGTATGTAGCTGCCCGCAGTGATATTTTCTTTGTCGGGCCGGATGGTTCGATGCGTTCAAACCGTGCTTTTTCTCAGACGGCAGGACATTATGCTATTGATATGTTTATCGGCGGCACACTGCAGATCGATCCTTATGGCAACAGTTCTACAGCTACGGCTAACCGTGTGGCAGGCTTCGGCGGCGCTCCGAATATGGGCTGCGACCCGAAAGGGCGTCGTCATTCTTCCGAAGCATGGCTTAAATGCGGTGAAGAATATGGCGTTAAAGAAGCAATGTGGGGACCTGTACACCGCGGCAAACGCCTGGTCGTACAATTGGCCGAAACCTTCCGTGAAAAACTGGCGCCTGGCTTCGTAGAGGAACTGGATGCTTTTGCTTTGGCTAAAAACGCTAATCTGCCGATTGAACCGGTTATGATCTACGGCGATGACCTGACTCATATCATTACCGAGGAAGGTATCGCATACCTGCATAAATGCAGAAATATGGAAGAACGTACTGCCGCTATCCGCGGTATCGCAGGCTTTACCGAAGTCGGTATGAAGGCTGATCCGAAAGAGACCCTGCGTCTGCGTGATCTTGGCGTGATCAAGACTGCCGATGATCTTGGTATTGATATGAGCAGAGCTAACCGTTCCATGCTGGCGGCTAAAAACGTACATGACCTGGTCGTTTGGTCTAAAGGTCTGTATAATCCGCCTGCTAAATTCAGAAACTGGTAAGAGGAGGAGATTAACGTGGCATTACAGGTTTTGGAATTTGAATTTAAATCTGCTGCAACACAGGAAATCGCTAAGGAATGGTCGCATCTTGGTGTAACCGGTTCCGGCGATTTGGAAGTACTTATGGAAAAGAAAGCTTTGAACGGCGGCGTTAAAGCCAAAGTAGTTACTCCTGTTAAAGGCTTTGATGCGGTTTGGGAAAAAATGCTCGGAAAATTTGTAACTGATACAGGTGTTGGCAATGTAAGTATCGAGATCAACGATGATAACGCCACCCCGATCGTTGTTTATATGAGATTACGCCAGGCACTGGCAGAAGCTACTGCAAAGGAGGCTGAATAATTATGAAAAACTGGACTGAACTTGAAAACAGCAGCTTCTTTGACGCTAATGCCCGTGAACGTGCTTTGGGCATGGTCGACAAAGGGACCTTTACGGAGTTTTTAAATCCGCTGGATCGTTATTGCAGCCCGCATCTGCCGGTACTTGGGACTGCTGTGGAATTTGATGACGGTACTGTCTGCGGCGTTGGTTTGCTGGGCAAGCATCCTGTTTTTGTAGTATCAATGGAAGGGAAATTTATTGGCGGCGCTATTGGCGAGGTCAATGGCGGTAAAATGGTCGCAACTATTCGCCTGGCATTGAAGGCGGCTGCTGACATTAAAGCTAAATATCCTGAAGAATATGCTGCAAGACGTCCGCTGGTCGCGGTTTCTTTTGAAACCGGCGGCGTACGTCTGCACGAAGCCAATGCCGGACTTCTGGCCCATGCCGAAGTAATGGATGCCTTCCAGGACTGCCGCGGTATCGTTCCGGTAGTAGCGGTAGTTGGCAGTAAAGTCGGCTGCTTTGGCGGTATGGGCTTTGTAGCTGCAGCTACCGACGTCATTGTGATGAATGAAGAAGGGCGTATCGGCCTGACTGGTCCGGAAGTAATCGAACAGGAAATGGGCAAAGACGAATTTGACGCTTCCAACAAGGCTTTGGTTTACCGGACAACCGGCGCTAAACATAAATATATCATTCAGGATTGTAACTATCTTGTTGAAGATAAAATCGGTGAGTTCCATAAAACTCTGGCTGAAGTGGCTGAGATACCAATGGCTGAGATCGAAAAAATGCGCCGTATCGGTTCTCTGAAGCTGGTACAGGAACAGCAGGAGCTGGTGAAGCTTGTTGGAGATATGCAGCCGAAGGATTCGATGGATCTGTGGAAATATTTCGGTAATGAAGATCCGGCAGCTTTGCCTGAGATGACGACAGCGGAATTCCTTAAAGTAGTAAAACGCAGAGTACGCAGTTAAGGAAAAGGAGGAATATGAACATGGAAGAATTGGACAACACTATGATAGGTCGCGGACGCGATGCTATTGATATGATCATCGATAAAGATTCCTTCCAGGAAAATATCATTGACGGTTACAGCTTCGATCCTGATTATGGCCCCGGGTCTGTTGTCGGTACTGCTAAGCTGAACGGCAAACCGACTACGATCATCGCTAATGATGCGATGGCGTTTAACGACAGATTTCCTGTTGTTTTCGGCGGTGTCATCGGACTTGAGGAAGGTTATAAGATGGCAACGGCAGTTTATCGGACTATGGAAGCCGATAAGGATAAACCGCTGCCTGAGAAACGCGCTATCGTTTTGATAGTTGATACTCCTGGTAACGGTCCCGGCAAAATGGAAGAAATCGCCGGTATGAATAAATCCACAGGCGGTTATCAGCTGGCTTTAGCCGAAGCACGCAAAGCAGGACATCCAATCGTGGCCATGGTCATTGGCCGCGCAATTTCCGGAGCTTTCCTGTGCCATGGTTTGCAGGCCGACCATATTCTGGCCCTTTCCAAAGATTTCGGCACCATGATCCATGTTATGCCGCTGACCTCCATTGCCAGGATCACGAAAATGGATATCGAACGGTTGGAAGAGCTTTCTACCAGCAATCCTGTTTTTGCAGCCGGTGTAGATTTCTTCTACAAACTGGGCGGCGTACAGGAAATTGTCAATCAGGTAGAAGATATGCGGGAAGTAATTATCCGGCATATCGATGAGGTTGCTAAATTAAAGGCTGAAGGGAAAGGCGAACTGCTCGGTCCCTGGGGCAGAGGTATTCTGGGCAATGAGCGGGGCGGACGGACACATAGAATGGAAGCTATTGCCAAGGTCAATGCAGAATTTGCTGCAGTTGCCGATAAATATATCAACGCGTAAGGAGATTGCAGATGAACAGCTTGCTTCAGGAAATAAGCCTGCTGGTCGAAGATTTCGGTTCTGCTCCCAAACTGGAGGAGATGCCGAAGCGTACTTTGGCGGATAAAGGCATTGCCGGGCCGACGGCGGCTCATGTGATTGAAGATGTTCATACGCCTTTGAATCTTGCTTATCTTACCTTTACAACGGGAACATCGGCTTTTCAAAATATCGTCGGAGTTACCTATGCTGAATTGCCGGCACGCATCAGAGCTTCGGTCAGGATCTTAGAGCGCGCTGGACTAAAGCGCGGCGATAAGCTGCTTGTTACTTATCCGCCGCTGGTAAATGTTTTTTCAGGGCAGGCTTTAAAAGATTTTGGTTTGAAATGGTCGTTTTTAGTGCGCTCCAGCCGTGATGCCTTTCTGGCAGCGCTGTATAAAGAGAGGTCTGCAGCTGTGGTGGGTGAGTCTGCGTTTTTACGGGCGGCACTGACAGATGCTAAAAATATGGGCGTTGCTGAAGATCTGCCTAAAGGAGTAAAGCTGTTGACTGCCGGTACGCCTCTGGATCTGGAGTTGCTGCCGGTGGCGCAGGAACTTCTGCAGGCGGAAGTACATGATTTATACGGCTGCCAGGAAATAGGCTGGCTGGCTATGGACGGTATCCCTGTCAGGGACGATATCGAACTGACACCGGCGGCCATCAGGGGCGGACAGCAATATTATGAGCTGATAGCAGGCGGCCTGCCGATGGGTGACAGTTTTCCGTGTTCAGAGTCGGGACATGTCTGTAATAAGGCCGGTAAGATTATTACTTACCGCCGGGAACGGACTTATCCGGAGTATGAAGTGATCGTAAAAGCTACTACTCTGGCCTCAGCCGTTACCTTAAACAGGGTGGCCCGCAGTATTTTGAGGATTAAAGGCCGGATCGTCAAGGTCAGTCCTGAAGTACAGGTCAATGCCGAACAAACAATATTGGAACTGCGGGGCGATCCTATATCAGGAATTGAAATACCTTCTGTTACAATCACCGGGCCTGTACAGACGGAATTTTTCGACACTATGGTACAGGCGCAGCTTGATTATCAGCAGAACAGTAAGGCGGATCCCGTATGGACAAAACGCAGTTAAAAAGGCATGACCTGGTTTATCCGAGCAGTATCGGCAGGGCAAGGCTGAAACAAGTGTTTTTAAACGAGCTGACTGGGGAAAAGGCATTTTTAGCGGCGGATATTTTCCGCGCTGACAGCGTTATTCCCGGAATAGTCAGACGTGCGGAAGTACTTTCGGCAGACGTGATACCGTTGGGCTTTGTGCATCCGCAGCTATGTGAGGGACGGCGTTTACGCCTGACAGCAGAGCTGGAGGTAGGCGAAGCAGTTAAATTGAAACGGCCTTATGAGCTTGCGGCAGCTGAATTTAAAGTATCTACGAATTGTCTGGCAGCGGCGCAGGCGGCATGCAGCTATGCGGCAGAGAGGCGGCTGAAACTGGGAATTTTAGGTTCGGCCGGGTTGGAAATAGCTACCGGTTTACCTTTTACCAACAGCGAATCTGATCTTGATCTGTTGATAACGGGATTGTCTTTGCAGCAGCTGCAGGAGGTATATACAGAACTGCAGGCCATTGGAAAGAAGTTTCAGGTAGACATTGATCTGGAAACGGAGCTTATTAATGGCTATGGTATTAAGGCGGCTGAATTATTTCAGCCGACACAGACAGTTTTAGGCAAGAGTTTACAGGATGTACAAATATTAAAGAAAAAGACAGTTGTGGAAATACTGTCACAGGAGGCATAAATCATGGAAATTAAATCTCGCGTACCCGGTAAAATCGTTCGCTTTGAAAAACAAATAGGCGACAGCGTTGAAGTAAAAGACGTACTGA
>OHDQ01000751.1_pt1 | contig 10588 bp, 15 predicted proteins | sample 1606421 | NCBI WGS metagenome assembly OHDQ01 (sample SAMEA3879589, study PRJEB24766) | human gut metagenome | biome: human-associated habitat; feature: feces | place: USA | collected 1985/1987
GCAAGGCAGGCGACGGGCTGCGCTGTCCCTCCGTCATACCCATACATGAGGTTAGAGGGGGCGGGGATGATCTGAATAATCGTTTCGTTCATGGCCCATAACTCCTTTTTTATGTGCAACTTTTTGCGACATTTCGGTACATTTCCATTCAGTCCTCAAGGCGCTGTGTCACCAGTCAGCCGGAGTGATTAGGGCGATGGCGGCTCTCATTGCGGGCTCTTATAAACTCACCACCTTCATACCCGGCTTGTACTGAAATCTTCTGATCTGAACGACTTCCGCGCGCTCAACCGGCTTGACCGCTTGAGCCGCCAGATACCTCTCCACTTCGTCCTCTTTGAAACGAATGCGCCGCCCAACCCGGTATCCGGTAAGCCCGTTCGGCTTCGTAGTCAGTCGATAAATGGTGTAAATACTGACTCCGAAACGTTCGGCCAGATCCTGGGCCGTCAGCATTGATTTTTGGTTCATAGTGACTCCGCCCTTCTTATCCCATAAAGCCTGTTCTGCAATGCTCATTCCTTCTTGTAGACAACCGCATAGTTCTTCCCGTTGACCGTGATCGGGCTGGGCCTGCCGTGCGCCTCAATCCATGCCCGCACCTTCTCGACCACGCTTTCGGTATACTGGTAATCTACGCCGTCGTGCCCGTTGTTGCAGTAGGGAAGCCGTTCGCGCTCGTCCTCTGAGATATCCAGCGTGGAGATAATCGCACCAATGGCCTGGGCATGGGGCACCTTGCCGCCGGATGCCTTGGAGTAGACGCCCAGCTTTTCGGCAATAGCGCTCTTGTCGTAGGTCTGCTTCATGTCCTGGAATGCCATGCGGGGGAGGTGAATCCCATCCTCGGAATAGAAATCGCTGAGAGCCATTGCCTGATACTCCGGCTTGGTGCCTGCCCGGTCATAGAGCTTTTGAAGGAAACTCGCCGCCCGGTTCTTGGCGTTGAGCAGCATCGCCGTGGCCCGTTTGTCGGCGGCGGCCAGCTCCTCCGGGGTCTTACCGCTCTTTGCGGTCTTTCCTCCGATAGCGGCCTTCTCGCGCTCCTCCATGATATTGAAGCGGGTTACATACAGGGCAGTGAACTTCGTCCCCTTCTCGCCGGTGAGCTTGTTGGCGATGAACTCACAGCCCTTCTTGGTGACGAGAAAGCAAGGGAGTTTCCGACCAGTGCTATCGGTATAAGTACTGGGGATGAAAAATTCGCTCGGCTCAATTTTGAGCTCAGCCGCACTCAGCCCAACTTTGGGCTCAGTGCCCTGTTTCATGTTTTCGATATACCCATTGATGTCTCGAAGAAGATGCTTGTGCTGTTTGCCTACCATCTCAGCCACTTCGCGGCTGTCCAGGGTTTCCGCTTCTGCGGGGTTGTAGTTCTTGATGTCGTCCATGATGTTCTCCTTTCCAAATAGTCCAGTTTATTACCCTTCTGATTTGGTATTCTGACTCTGCATAGAAATGATTTGTGCAAGCGCGCCCTTAAATCGCCCGGCGGCTCCGTCCGGCTCCCTGTGTCCATTGAGAACCATGCTCACATACTCAGGCGTCACCCCGAGGCGCTCCGCCAGTTGCTTTTTGGATACACGGGCTAGGTGCATTTCACCAATTAGATCCGCCGTCCATTGTGCAGGCATACAAAGTTCACCTCCATAGACTATTTTGGTTGAATTTCTTAAACAACTGTGTTATTATCAACTTGCCGGAATCAAATAGCACCCCAAAAGCGGGATTGTGTTGTCTAAGTGGTTCAACTATACCTGTATTTTAGTCTAATCACTTAAACCTGTCAACCCCTTTTTGTCTATTCGCTTAAACTTGGTGGTGCTGCACAAATTTTGACTAGGGGTATTGGCATGTTTTACGAAAGATATGTATCTCTGTGTACTCGAGAAAAATTCTCCCCATCTACTGCCGCAGTCAAGGCTGGGTTTAACAAGGGAACAGTAAGTGTGTGGAAGAAGAAGTATGAAGCGGGCCAAGATGTCGTCCCTGAACAAGAGATTATAGATAAAATCTGTGCTTTTTTTGGATGCTCTGAATCTTGGCTTCGTGGAATAGAAAAAGCGCCCACCCCGGAGGGTGAGCGCAAAGTCAGCGACGATGATATTAAATTTGCTTTGTGGGGCACAAGGGAGATAGACGATGATGTCCTCGACCGCGTTAAACAGTTCGCAAAGTTTGCCCAAGAAAACGAAAAAAATAAATAATGTAGTTGAACTGTACGAGTATGCCGAACAGCAGGGGTATGATGTTTATTGGTACAATTTAGACTGCGACGGGCTTGAAAGTATATCTGTTATGCGAGTATCGGATCGCAAATGCTTTATTGCGATTGACCCCTTTACCCTCTTGTCCGATGCCGATGAACTAGTAAAGGGCCTACATGAAATTGGGCATTGTGATACAGGGGCGTTCTATAACGAATACGCCACCTGTGATATCCGGAAAAAGCACGAAAACCGCGCAGATAAACGCGCCATTGAATTGCGCTTATCCGCCGATGATTTGGATGAAGCTGTGGCTGATGGCCATACAGACCTATGGGATCTGGCAGATTATTTTGGTGTCACTGAGGAATTTATGAAGAAAGCCGTGTGCTGGTACACGCATGGGAATCTAGCAGCAGAATTGTATTTTTAGTAACCCAACTGCCTGGGACGGAGAATAAGGAGTGAATGATATGGGACTATTCGGAAGTAAGGAAATATGCTCACTGTGCGGAGGGAAAGTGACTATGCTTGGAAAACTTCAGGTGTCTGATGGTGTGATTTGCGGATCCTGCCGAGCGAAATGCAGCCCTCTTGCGACCTCTCTATCGCTTATGACCGTCAGCCAAATATCAGATCATATACAGAGACGAGAGCAAAATGAAGCAGAATACAAATCATTCGTTCCCACTGATAAGGTCGGCGATTATTTTATGATAGACCGCAGATCGCAGACTTGGTGCTCACCTCGCTCTGATAAAAAGAACCCGGATCTTTTCCCGTTCTCTGATATTATTGGCTTTGAGCTAGTGGAAGACGGAATTTCTATTACAAAAGGCGGTCTTGGGTCTGCGATTGTTGGCGGCGCCATTTTTGGCGCTACCGGGGCAATCGTCGGAAGTGGAATTGGTAAGAAGCAAAAAGACATGGTCAATAGAATGTCAGTTGTCATAAATATGCGGAATCCCGTCGTTTCTAATGTTGAAATCCCTCTGATTACCACCGAAACCAAACGCGGAGGGCTTACCCATAAATCATGCAAGCAGATCGGGGAACAGATAGCGGCCCTACTGTCTGTTATTGTAGACAGCCAACGCTCTACCGATGTTCAACAGGAAGCTCCTAGTTCTGCAGATGAGTTAATGAAATTTAAGCAACTGTTAGATACTGGGGCTATTACACAGGCTGAATACGATGCCAAAAAAAAGCAAATTCTCCGTCTGGACTGACATCCAAATATTGGGGAAGATATATACATAACTAAAAAATATTATAAAAATACCGCCCCCGGTACCATCTGTACCAGAGGCAGTAAAAGGACTCAATTTAAGTATTTTAGTAACTGTATCAGATGTGAACCATTCATTTCGCCTCGTTCGTCTTTATCAAGTCTACGTTTTCCAAAAATAACAAATCCGTTGTCCTGGTAGAACTTTTTAAGGATATCGATATCTTCGCATTCCACATAGACCACTTTGCCACCGATAATTCTCTGTGCGGCGGATACCTTATCAATCGCCATTTTCAGTAGCTCGTCGCCTGTAATGAGCTTTCTGTAGTCGTTCGTGTAGTTTTTTCCTAACTGGGCAATCAACGGTGCCATAATAACCAAATTATCGTCTGAAATATTTGGCATGGAAAATTTCCTAAGCCGCCGGGCGGTGGTTTTTGACACAGAGTGATTCCCAACCACAATGTACTTGTTCGCAATCGTGAAATACCCGCACAACTCGTTTTTCCCTTTATAGGACGCATAGACAAGAAACGTTTGTGCAATGCTTTGTTTTGCAAAATCAATCGCCGCGCGTTTCGTCAAAAACTTCTCAACGTCCGGGTTTGGAGGGCATGAAAAAAAAGAGAGGATTTCTCTGCAGAAATCCTCTCCCTTCTCGTCAATGATATCGCTTAAAGACAGAATCGAATATCCGGCCATTATTTATCTCCGAAAAAGTCGTTAATCTTGTCTTTTGAAATCGTTTGACAGGTTCTTGAGAGGAAAACTTCTTTACTTTTTTTCCCTTTTGCAAACTCAAGAGCCCCAGCAAAACCTCGGCACAGTTTTTTGTCCTTGAAGCGAACCTCTTTGAGGATACTTTTAGTCGCCATAACCGCACCTCCTTCAGAATTGCTATATACTTATTATAGCAGCACAATACACAAAAATATACTGTAAATTTCTACGAAGTTTATTATGCCAAGTTGTTGACTTTTGCATTTGGATTTTTATTTACCACAAAATCTAGTGTCCTACTCTTTTGCACATACAAACCGCCCCCGGTGCTGGAACACCGGAGACGGCTCACATAGAGGGTGATAAGGTTTGGCGGCCCATATCACCCTCTCATATTATCATACTTGTGGGAGGGATTCAAGATGGCAAGACGCCCCGAGTTTTATTTTGATGAAAAAACCGGGTACTACCGTAAACGGGTCAAGCTGCAAAGCGGTGCCTACAAAGACGTTCGCGCCAAGAGTAAAGAGGAACTGCGGGCCAAGCTCTACGACCTGGAGACTGCCCAGCGGATGGGGGTCATCTTGGATGACAAAACGACCGTTGCCCAGCTTCTTGCACAGTGGTATACGAACCGGAAGGATGGGCTTTCCTACTCTCGCCGACGGGACTATGTGAACGCCATCAACAACCACATCTGCCCCATCATCGGAGGGTATAGGCTAAGGTCCGTCAAGCCGGAGGACTGTCAGCGTGTCATGGCGGCCCTTGCCGGCAAGTCAAACTCTCTCCAAACCAAGGTGCTGGGCGTCATGAACATGGGGTTTGACTGCGCGGTGGAAAATGGCTTGATTTTCCGTTCGCCCTGTGCCAAAATAAAGGCGGGTGGTGTCCCCACCGAGGAGAAGGTGCCGCTGACACCCGAGCAATGCGCCGCTCTGGAGGATGCCACAAAGGGCACCCGCGCTTATCTCTTCGTGCTGATCGGCCTTTACACCGGCCTACGGCGAGAGGAGATCTGTGGCCTGCGCTGGAGCGACTTGGATCTCAATGCCGCCGCCCCCCACCTCACCGTAAACAACGCGGTGCGCTTTGACGGTGGAAAGGGTATCTTCCCCTCCCCGCTCAAAACGAAAGCGGCTCACCGTACCATTCCTCTGCCCAGCAAGCTGGCGGACGCTCTTCGCGCTGCAAAGTCCAAGAGTAATAGCGTCTTCGTCGTTCCCGCAAAAAATGGTTCAAATGCTAGTCTCCAGACTGTACGTAATCTCATGGCAATTATCGGGCGGCGCACAGTCAAAGCTTCAGCGGCCACCTCTGAGAAAGAGGCTAAAAAGCGCGGCCCACAAATCCAGCAGACGCTGGACTTCAAGGTGACTCCGCACTTGCTTCGCCATACTTATATCACACGTCTTTGCCAGTCCGGCATGGACATCAAGAAGATACAGTATCTTGCCGGGCACAGCGATATAAAGGTCACTCTCGGCATCTATAGCCACGTGGTCGGCAACACACCTGGTGAGCTGATAGGAGCTGTGGAAAATGCCTTTTCGGGGCAAACTTCGGGGCAAACCGAAAAATGTCAACAGGAGAAAGTGCTAAGTATCAATGGATAGCCGGGTTTTGTTTTTCATGCTTCACACGCAAGGGGTCACAGATTCGAGTTCTGTCGTCTCCACCAGAATAAAACCCTGTAGTCTCAATGACTACAGGGTTTTTTGTCTTGTTTTTTTTATATATTCTACACGCACTATTTAGCAGGATTTCGGGGCATTTCTCGGGGCTTTGGGGGCAATTGTGGGGGCACAATCTTTCCTCTCTCATAAACAAGCGAGGCCCTCCTGCTCGAGCTAGAGGGCCCCCTTTTACACACGACACATCCCGTAGAAAAAGAGAAAGGATGATCGTCGTGCCCATATCCTATTTCATGTTCAGGCGAAAGAAATACGCCCCGGAGATCGGCACATACTATAGCTACGATATCGTAGTATATGGCCTTTTGCACCAAGGCCCTGTGCAGATTCTCCAGGACGTATCGACCGATGCGGAACAGGTCTTTCGCATGGTCATGGCATTTAATAGGTATAGCCTCTCACCACTGCACCTAAAGGACGCCGTGTTGGACATGTTAGAGTAATTCCTTGCCGGGCGGGGTTGAGCCCCCCGCCCGGTTTTTATAAATTTATACTGCGTCATTTATGCGTCATATCTAAGTCAAAGTTTAGCCTACTGCATATACTTTTGTCAAGGACTTTTTGCAGGAGGCCACCATGAAAGACAACCTGCCCCGCTATACGCTTCGGATTAACCGTATCACGCTTGATAAACTAGAATACATTGCCAAATTTAATGGGCGCAGTAAAAACCGGGAAATAGAGTGGCTAATTCGCCGTCATATTGCCGACTTTGAAAAAGAGCACGGACGAATCGACTTATCAGGAAAGGACGGCACCTAAATTTAAGTGCCGTCCTCTTTCTTGCCTATTTACTTTCTCTCTGGTCACCGCCGCCCAGCTTGTCCCCTGCTCCGTCCACGGTGGACTCCAGCGCGGCGATGGCCTTGCGGAGCCAGGCAGGTACGGGAGCGCCGAGGGCACCGATGTTCTCCACAATGCTCCCCAGCTCGGTCATGATGTACCACACCAGCACCAACACCGAGACAAATACCTCATACTGGAAGGGCATCTCCAGGGCGGGGATGTTGGCTAGAATCAAACCGATCACCCCGTCCAGAATAGCGGCCACCAGGACGGCCACCACGGCCCCCAGCTTGTGCCACAGGCCGTCCCTTGCCACCTTGGACGACCACTCCCCGGCCCGGAGGGCGGCGGCGGTGCCGGTGCCGTAGTCGAGCGCCATACAGAGCAGCCAAGCAAGCACCAGCCAGCCAAACCAGCCCCACAGGGCCGTCAGACCGCCCAGCACGGCGGCGACCGCCGCCTTAAATCCGTTGATATGCTCCATATCAATCGTCCTCCCTTACATAGTCGGCCATCTTGCCGATGAGCGCCTGGACGTTGGCGGCAGAGTAGTCCCCGGCCCGCCAGTAGTCCGGGCTGTTGATGATGCCCGCCTCTGCCAGCGTGTCCACGTCGGTGTCCAAGTCGGACACATTCGCCGCCTCCCCACGGCAGAGCGCTAGGAACGCCTCCCAGGCCCCGGGGGCGGCCCGGATGGTCTTGGGGCAGTCCTTGCCGTTCCAGTGGTTATGCTGGACGACATGCTCAATGTCAATCCTGTGCTCCTCCATGAGCAGCCGCACCAGGCTGGCGGCGTTGGCCTGAGCCTGGGCAAAATCGCCCCCGGCGTTGACGCAGATCTCGATGCCGATGCTGGTGGTGTTGCCCGGCCCGTCCTTGCCGTCCCCGGCATGGTACGCCGTCTCGTAGTCGGGCAGGTGCTGGACAATGGCGTGGTCGTCCACGGTGTAGTGCCAGCTCACCATATCGCGCTCCCCGGCATCGCTGTCCAGGTAGGCGGCGTGAGCCGCGGCGTCGGCGCCCTTGGCCGCGTTTCCGGTCTCATGGATGGTGATATAGGCCCCCGGGTTGGTGTCCCTGCCCGGCCGGTTCCTGCGCCCGCCGGAGATGATATGCTCCTGGATGGCGAGGCCCGTGTCTGTGGCCCTCTGAGGGCCCTCCACGGTCTCCAGATAGGCCAGGGACACCCAGCCCTTATCCGTCCTGCCCCAGCCGTCCCGAGCCTCCAGCACGTCCACCACCGTGCCCATGGGGTACGCCCCCACCTTGCCGTAGCCGGTGCCGGGGCCGCTGCGGATGTTGACGCCGATGCCGGGCGTCACGGTATACTTGCCCATACTCTCCTCCTTTTCCGGCGGCTCCTCTGTGTCGCCCTCTCTCTTGTGGATTAGCAGCCAGGAGCGGCACGCCCGGTACTGGCTGGGTATTACGTCCAGGCCCGGCCCCAGTGTGCCGCGGGACGACCATGAGCCGTCCCACCGCCAGATGGTGACGCACCCGGCATCCCGCATGACCTTGTCCAGCTCCCCCGTCTCCATCGGCGTATCCTTGGGGCAGAGCAGGGCCACCACCGTGCCGTCAGCCTTGAGGCCGGTATATGTCCATCCGTTGCGTCCTCCGGCGCTCGTGTTATACCTTCGCCCCTCCACGTCCACCGTGGGGCAGCCGATGATGTAATCGCAGACGGCCTGATCCTCTGTCCCCAGGGTAAGGTGGCCGCCCTGGTCAATGAGCATGCCGTACTCATGCCAGCGCACCGGATGGGCCCACTTGCCGCCCACCATAATCGCGCACTGGTGCTCAAAGCTGCTCAGGTCAAAATAGCCCAGGTTGACCAGGGCATACGCCCCGGTCTGGCGCTGAATCTCTGGCCAGTCCAGCATTTTTGTATTGTCATAAAGCCGGAAACGGTACTGTGCCTGCGGGTAAACCGCAATTTTGTATCGACTCATATCTTCCCTTTCTGTGTGTTGTGTGCTATACTGACTTCACCGTGACAGCCTTCTTCCTTTGATCATGGATTTACCTCCCAGTGACTCTATGGTCTGTGCTGTCACGGTCTTACTTTTTAAAGGATTAACCCTTGCCGCCCGAACAGGGCGGCTTTTTTTATGCCTTCTCCGGGGCCAGCAGCCCGGCCAGCTCCTGGTACTCCTCCGGGGTGAGCCGGTCGGCGGCCAGGTAGACATCCATCTTGTCCTGGAGGCCGTCGGTTCGGTTCTTCTGGATGAGCAGCTTGCAAAGGTTGTATACGGTTGTCATGGCGTCTCCTTTCTCATGTGGCAGCGGTGAGTTCCAGCATGCACAGCCGCGCCTCGTGCTCGGACAGCATGTCCAGGGTAGTATCTTCTGCGGAGGGCGGCTTGGGCTCCGGCTCCGGCTCGGGAGGCCGCTCAGTAGGCGTGATGCCCACCAGCTTGTCCCCCTGGATGTCCAGGTCACACCAGCCATAGGTCGCCCACACCGCGTCATGGAGGTGGGCGGGCACCTCTATGTAGCCATCCAGCCAGCAGCTACGCCGGTGGCTCTGGCTCTGGATCGGGTGCTGGCCGCTCTCCAGCGGGTTAATTTTGATAATTGTCATTTCATTTCACCTCATTTCCAAGTCAAATAATAATATTTCTGGCTGGCGACATTGGTACGGCCGTTGTAATTGGCTTTAGTCCCGTCAAATACTTGGAATCCACCCTCTACAACGCTCACGACATTGCTATTGCCCTCTGCGGCTGGATATCCATCAAGCGCCAACCCTTCCGCGTAGTGACTTTGTAATCCACGGCTAAGTATACCGTTTTGGCAAACCAATACTGCTTTGGGCGTAAAGCCTAATTGTATTGTTTGGCTGGGGGCACCATCGCCAATGTACGTTCCCGTTACGACGTTATCTGGCCTGTCCTTGCTCCAAACCTGGAGCACCCCGTCGAGCACGCCAGCGCCGTACACTCCGGGGCTGCTGATAACCTGCCCCTCCGTCACCCAGTCCGCCGCCACGGTGCCGGAGTAGACGACCTCGATACTCTGTTCGGCTGTGCCGCTCTTGAGGGCGATGGCGTCCTGGCTCCCGTCCACAAAGCTGCCCGCAATCTGGTTGCCGGAGATGGTCAAAGTGGTAACGGTGCCATAGATAGAGTTTCCAGCATCAGCATAGGCGACTATCAAGTTATTGCCCGAGACCGCACATGCGCTGAGTGCTTTTGCAACGTTCTTGCAAAATTGGAATGCCTCTCCAGATTCAAGCGCATCTGCATTTCTTGAAACAACAATTGCAGGACTTCCATAAATGCTGTTTCCTGGAGGAATCAGACAGACATACTTTTCGCCTACTTGAGATATGCTAATCGGATTTTCTGCATTTCCGCTCCCTCGATTCCAAATGGTCTTTTTCTCATTTGGGAGGGAAATCACATTGTTTGATACTTTTAAAAGGCGAACATGTTGATTCGAAACATCAGGCGTCGTGTATGTAGTTTTGAAAAATACTATTGCGTCCGAGCCGCTTACACATACATCAGGAACCAAAATTCGGGAATCCTCAAATGTTACCACCTCGCCCCACGTCACCGCATCGGAGCCGTTGATGGCAGCAATAACAGCCTTGCCTTTGGAGCCGTCGTTGTCGTCCGCGAAACAGATACATACACGTTCCTCGCTTATAGCTGCCGCGGAAATATAACTTTGGGACTCCCCTGTAACATCTCTTGTATATACACTCCCGAGGCTGGAGGAAGACAGCGTATACACACGTACTCTCAGTTTGCTTGAGCCAGCGATGATAGCTTTGTAGACAACCGCTACCCGGCCATTGGGGAGCGTAGCGAATGCATAGTAGCTGTTAAAGGCAGAATCTACTCCAAAACTACCTTTAAAAGAAATGCTTTTGCCTGAAACCGTACCAACATTTACATGTAGCGAACGGTCTTTTAAATACCCTACCAAAAATTGCGTATCAC
>OHDQ01000757.1_pt1 | contig 10558 bp, 7 predicted proteins | sample 1606421 | NCBI WGS metagenome assembly OHDQ01 (sample SAMEA3879589, study PRJEB24766) | human gut metagenome | biome: human-associated habitat; feature: feces | place: USA | collected 1985/1987
GTAGACACGACCGGTATTCGTAAAGAACATAATATAGTGATGCGTATGCGTCATAAATAGTTCTTCTACATAGTCTTCCTCTAAAGTCTGCATTCCTTTGATTCCTTTTCCGCCTCGATTTTGTGCTTTAAAGGTATCGTGGGACATCCTCTTAATATATCCAAGTTTGGTCATTGTGATCACTACATCTTCTCTTGGAATCAGATCTTCCATAGAAATGTCAAATTCATCAAATCCAATTGATGTTCTTCTCTCATCTCCATATTTATCACGAATCACAAGAATTTCTTCTTTGATCACGCCAAGAAGAAGCTTACGATCAGCAAGAATTGCTTTTAATTTGCCGATCAAAGTCATCAGCTCTTCGTATTCTTTCTCCAGTTTTTCTCGTTCCAGACCGGTCAGCGCTCTCAGACGCATGTCAACAATTGCCTGCGCCTGTACTTCCGTTAATCCAAACCGCTCCATCAATTCTGATTTTGCAATCTGAACCGTCTGAGAACCTCTGATAATCTTAATTACTTCATCGATATTATCAAGTGCAATCAGCAATCCCTGTAAAATATGTGCACGCTCTTCCGCCTTATTTAATTCATACTGCGTACGGCGAGTCACCACTTCTTCCTGATGCTTCAGATAATGATTCAGCATCTCCAGAAGATTCATGACTTTTGGCTCATTGTTGACCAATGCCAGCATAATCACACCAAAGGTATCCTGAAGCTGTGTATGTTTGTACAGCTGATTTAAGAGTACATTTGCATTTACATCCCTACGAAGTTCAATGACAATTCTCATTCCTTCACGGCTGGACTGATCGCTAAGATCTGTAATTCCATCGATCTTTTTATCCCTTACCATCTCGGCAATCTTCTCAATGAGACGGGCTTTATTTACCATATACGGAAGTTCCGTTACGATAATACGGCTCTTTCCATTCGGCATGGATTCAATATCTGTAATCGCACGCACACGAATCTTTCCTCGTCCTGTACGATAAGCTTCTTCAATTCCTCTGGTTCCGAGAATCATACCACCTGTCGGGAAATCCGGCCCCTTTACGATATTTAAAATATCTTCAATTGTGGTTTCTCCCGTCTCTTCCACCTGATCATCAATGATCTTTACGACTGCATTGATAATTTCTCTTAAGTTATGAGGCGGAATATTGGTTGCCATACCAACGGCGATTCCAGAAGTTCCATTCACAAGAAGGTTCGGAAATCTTGCCGGAAGTACGGTAGGTTCTTTTTCTGTCTCATCAAAGTTTGGTGCGAAATCTACGGTATTTTTATTGATATCCGCAGTCAGTTCCATAGAAATCTTACTCAGTCTTGCCTCTGTGTATCGCATAGCTGCAGCGCCGTCGCCATCCACAGATCCAAAGTTTCCATGTCCATCAACAAGTGGATATCTTGTAGACCATTCCTGCGCCATATTAACCAATGCACCGTAGATAGAACTATCACCATGCGGGTGATATTTACCCATAGTATCACCGACAATACGGGCACATTTTCTATGCGGCTTATCCGGTCCATTGTTAAGCTCAATCATAGAATAGAGAATTCTTCTTTGAACCGGCTTTAAACCGTCTCTTACATCTGGAAGCGCTCTGGATGCAATAACGCTCATGGCATAGTCGATATAGGAGGTCTCCATTGTTTTCTTCAGATCCACTTCGTGGACTTTATCAAAAATATTTTCTTCCATTTTGTCTCCCTCCTACACGTCTAAGTTCTTCACGTATTTTGCATTTTCTTCTATAAATTCACGTCTTGGCTCTACCTTATCTCCCATCAGTGTCGTAAACGTAAGATCCAATTCTGACGTACTTTCTTCATCCATCGTTACTCGAAGAAGTACCCGGTGTTCCGGATCCATAGTCGTCTCCCATAACTGCTCTGCATCCATCTCTCCAAGACCTTTATAACGCTGAATCTTATTGTTGGTATCACGTCCTACTTCCTGAAGAATACCATCCAGTTCCTCATCACTGTATGCATACCATACCTTCTTGTTCTTCTCCAGTTTATAAAGCGGCGGCTGCGCCAGATACACGTATCCTTCTTTGATCAGTTCCGGCATGAACCGATACAAAAATGTCAGAAGAAGCGTACTGATATGTGCGCCGTCCACGTCGGCATCGGTCATAATAATAATCTTATGATACCGAAGCTTTGAAATATCAAAATCATCATGGATACCTGTTCCAAATGCCGTAATCATAGCTTTGATTTCTGCATTTCCATAAATCTTATCCAGTCTTGCTTTTTCTACATTCAGGATTTTTCCTCTCAGTGGAAGGATCGCCTGTGTCGCACGCTGTCTCGCTGTCTTTGCAGAACCACCCGCTGAATCTCCCTCGACGATGTAGATCTCACAGTTTTCCGGATTTTTGTCTGAACAATCCGCCAGTTTTCCAGGCAGAGACATCCCCTCCAGAGCTGATTTTCTTCTGGTCAGATCTCTGGCCTTTCTTGCTGCTTCTCTTGCTCTTTGTGCCATCAGAGATTTCTCTACTGTCTGTTTTGCGACAGACGGATTCTGCTCCAGAAAAATCTCAAGCTGAGTACTGACAATATTATCCACTGCTCCACGCGCTTCACTGTTTCCGAGCTTCTGCTTGGTCTGTCCTTCAAACTGCGGCTCTCCGATCTTAACACTGACGATCGCTGTCAGACCTTCACGAATGTCGTCACCTGACAGATTCGGCTCATTGTCCTTGAGCAGTTTATTCTTTCTGGCATACTCATTAAAGGTCTTCGTCAATGCCTTTCTGAATCCCTCAATATGAGTTCCCCCTTCCGGAGTTGTAATATTGTTTACAAATCCATACGTATTATCACTGTAGGAGTCGTTATGCTGCATCGCCATCTCAACAACTACTCCGTCTTTTTCCCCTTCGCAATAAATGATCTGATCATACAAAGGTGTCTTGCTTTTGTTCAGATAAGTGACAAACTCTTTGATTCCACCCTCGTAATGGAATGTATGCTCTCTGATTTCTTCTTCACGAAGATCCTGCAGAATAATCTTCAGGCCTTTTGTAAGAAATGCCATCTCACGCAGTCTCTGCTTTAATACATCGTATTCAAATACAGTCTCTTCAAAGATCTCGCCATCCGGAAGAAATGTGACTTTTGTTCCGGTTTTATCCGGATCACATTCACCGACTACTTTTAACGAATACATCGTCTTTCCGCGTTCATATCGCTGTTTGTAAATTTTTCCTTCGTTGTAGATCTCAACTTCAAGCCATACAGAGAGCGCGTTGACAACGGACGCACCTACTCCGTGCAGACCTCCGGATACTTTGTATCCTCCTCCGCCGAACTTTCCGCCGGCGTGAAGAATCGTAAATACAACCTCTACCGCAGGAATCCCTGCCTTGTGGTTTAATCCAACCGGGATTCCTCGTCCGTTGTCAACGACCGTCACAGAATTGTCCGGATTGATACTCACATTAATCGTATCACAATATCCAGCCAATGCCTCATCTACCGCATTGTCTACAATCTCATATACCAGATGATGAAGTCCTCTTGCAGAAGTGCTTCCAATATACATTCCCGGTCTTTTTCTTACTGCTTCCAGCCCCTCTAATATTTGGATCTGGTCTGCTCCATATTCTGCATCAAATTCAGTACCTGTTGCACCCATTTAAAAACCTCCTAGTTTTCTTTTGTCACACTTCCGCTGCTTACACGGAAAATTTTATTTATAGAAAATCGATGATTCACAAACTCATCCAGCCCAGTACATGTAATCACGGTCTGTATATCATGAATACTGTCTAATAAATAGTTTTGCCTGTGCTTGTCCAGTTCAGACAATACATCGTCCAATAATAAAATCGGTGTATCTTTGATCACTTCTTTCACCAATTCGATCTCAGACAGCTTTAACGACAGTGCTGCTGTCCTCTGCTGCCCCTGTGAGCCGAATTTGCGAATATCCAGATCACCTGATAAAAAGCACAAATCATCCCTGTGCGGACCGACAGAAGTGCTTTTCATCCGAATGTCTCTCTCCCGGTTTTTCTTCAAAGCCTGCTCCAGAGAAAGACTTCCAAGACTGCTCTCATAAGACAGTTCAATCCGCTCTCTCCCGCCTGTCAGCCTGTAATGTATGTCGGCAATGATCTGATTGACCTGCCTGATAAATTGTTTTCGACTCTCGATCACTTTTGTCCCATACTCAGCAAGCTGCATATCCCAGATATCCAGCGTATCCATTAAGTGATCCTGATGATAAAGCTCTTTTAACAGAGAATTTCTCTGATTGATGATTCGATTATAATTTGATAAATTGCTCAGATATACTTTGTCGATCTGGGATAACTCCAGGTCGATAAATCTTCTTCTGCCGGCAGGTCCATCTTTGATAATATTGAGGTCCTCCGGAGAAAAAAAGACAAAATGTACAATTCCAAACAACTCACTTGCTTTTCGAATTGGAATTTTATTGATTGCGATTCCTTTTGGACTGTTCTTTTTGAGATGCATATCAATCTGGAATTCCATCCCCTTTTTCTCTACGATCGTCTCCAGATGTGATTCCTCTCTGCCGAACTGTATCAAATCTCTGTCTTTTGTCCCTCTGTGGGATTTTGTCGTACCCGACAAATACAATGCCTCAAGGATGTTGGTCTTTCCCTGGGCATTGTCTCCATACAGGATATTTGTCTTTGAATCAAATGTCATATCCAGTAATTCATAATTCCTGTAATTTTTGAGCTTTAAAGATTTGATAACCATAATTTCTCCATCAATATGTAACTATTTTACACGTTTTTTCGTTATTTTTCAATTTTTATTTCCTGTCCGTCAAATGAAGCAGTATCTCCCGGATATAATTTTCTGCCTCTTCTTGTGTCAACCTCTCCGTTTACCGTGACCATTCCATCCTGAATAACTTCCTTGGCTTCGACTCCTGATTCTACCAGTCCGGCTGCCTTTAACGCCTGGCCAAGCTTAATAAACTCATCTGTTTCTCTTAATTTAATTGTTTCCATATGCACTCTCCTTTCTACGCAACTGCGTTAAAATTTACCGGAAGGATCAGATAAATATAGCTCTGATTTTCATCCTTGATGAAACACGGAGCTTTTGCGTTCATAAAATACAGATCCACTTCCTCATCATCAATGACACGAAGAGCATCGATCAGGAATTTCGGGTTAAATCCAATGAGCAAGTCTTTTCCTTCTTTGGTAATAAAAATAGTTTCATCCATAGAACCGATCTGGGATTTGATCTTTAATTCCATCGTTCCGTCTTTGATATCAATAATGATCGGTTTTTTGTCCCCCTCTTTGATAAGCAGAGTGGCACGGTCAATACAGTCTAAAAGTTCTTTTTTATGGATTCTGACTTTTGTCTCATAGTCACTGGATAACATCTGATCGATTTTAAAATATTCTCCTTCGATCAAACGGGATACAACAACTGTTTTGTCAAATTCAAATACGATATGATTCTTTGTGAAAGAAATATCAACCAGTGCTTCCGCCTCTCCACCAATGATCTTGCTGATTTCCTGAAGCGTTTTTCCAGGGACAATGACCTTCTTCTGACCGTAATCTTCTTTTAATTCTATCTTACGAATTGAGATTCTGTGACCATCTAGTGAGACAACTTTCAGTATGTTGCCCTCAATTTCAAACAATTCACCCGTCATCATCTTATTTGTATCATTATCTGCGATGGAGAAAATTGTCTGACGAATCACTTCTTTTAATGTGAATTCTGAGACAGTAATGTAATCTTCTTTCTCTATTACAGGAAGATATGAAAAATCTTCTCCGGACTGTGCTGCAATATTGAATTTTGCTTTTTCACAGGTGATCAGAGTCTGGTTGTCAGATGTCGTTTCGATTACAACATCACTGTCCGGAAGCTTTCTTACAATTTCCGAAAAAATCTTAGCATTTAATGCGATGATACCTCTTTCTAAAATATCACCTTCAATTCTGGTTTCAATTCCAAGTTCCATATCATTTGCTGTCAACTTAATAACATCTGTCGATGCGTCAACTAAAATACATTCTAAGATAGGCATTGTTGTTTTAGAAGGAACAGCTTTAGAAACAATACTGACTCCTTTTACAAGATTGGATTTCGTACATACGATTCTCATCTGTTGATAATCTCCTTTCGAATTTGTGAAATATGATTTGTGGTGGAAAACTTTCAGCAGCCAAATCTTATAAAGAGAAATATAAAAGTTTTCCGCCTTAGCCGCCGTAGGGGGTGTGGATATGTTGATAAATGCTTCAAAGCCTTATAAATCAAGGGGTTGTCCACTTTCATAAGTCTGTAGAAACAGTATGGAAAACAAGGGGACGATGTTTGTATAACTTTTACTGCCTCCTTGAGAAATTATTTTATTAACACTATAATCCACAGCATTTCCACAGAATTATCCACACTTAAACGGAAAGAATCTGAGGGTCAAAAAACCCTCAGAAAATAAACGTTTAGATTCATAATAGTTCTGTATAAACTCCAAATTAAATGGGGTTCAGTTTCTTCTTAATGATGTTAACGGTATTGTTCAAAGCCTCATCCGTCTTTACATCATGTTCAATCTTTTTGACACCATGGCTGACAGAGGCATGATCTTTGCCGCCAAGAATCAGACCGATGGTCTTTAACGGGGTATCAGTCATTTTTCGGCAGAGATACATAACGATCTGACGAGGCAGAACGATCTCAGCGTTTCGTTTTTTACCTTTTAACTCGGCAGCAGGTACATTAAAGTGGTCAGAAACGACCTCGATAATGAGCTCAGGTGTAATTTCCCGTGTATTATTCGGAGAAATCATATCTTTTAAGGCTTCTGCAGCCAGAGGAATATCGATCGGCTTGTTCTCCAGGTTGGCAAGCGCGATGAGTTTGTTCAAAGAGCCTTCCAGTTCACGGATGTTGGATGTGATATTATTGGCAATATACTGCATGACCTCATCCGGAATGTGGTATCGCTCCAGTCCGTCCAGTTCTTCTTTTTTCCGGAGAATGGCCATTCTGGTCTCATAGTCCGGAGAGGAGATGTCCGCGATCAGTCCCCATTCAAACCGGGTACGCAGACGTGCCTCCAGAGTCTCGATATCTTTTGGAGGTTTATCACTGGAGATGATGATCTGCTTTCCGGAAACATGAAGATGGTTGAATGTATGGAAAAATTCTTCCTGTGTACTTTCTTTTCCGATGATAAACTGGATATCGTCAATGAGCAGAACATCATTATTTCTGTATTTTTCACGGAATGTCGTCATCGCAAGTTCATTTCCGTTTTTACCTATTTTCAAAGCATCGATTAGTTCATTCGTAAAAGTCTCACTGGTTACATAGAGGACTTTTTTCGTCGGATCCTTTTCCAGAATAAAATGAGCAATGGAGTGCATCAGGTGGGTTTTTCCAAGTCCTACACCTCCGTAGAGGAAGAGGGGATTGTAAATTTCACCCGGAGAATCCGCAACAGCAAGGGATGCAGCATGAGCAAAATTGTTATTGCTTCCTACAACAAAAGTATCAAATGTGTATTTGGGATTCAGGTTGGCCTGTTCGAAAATCGCATTTGACTGCTGTTTTTTGACTGCCGTATCTTTTTTTTCCTGGATGACAACATGATCGTCGGTCACGAAAGAGACTTCATATTCGTAACCTGTGACTTCTGCAATACATACTTTAAAAGGAAGCAGGTATTTTTCTTCAATGTGCTCCAGGCTGGCACGTAATTTTACAAGAATATATACGGTGTCATCGGTTACTTCGTAAACGGTAAGTGGTGCGATCCACGTATTGTACGAAATATTGGATGAGCAATATTCTAGTTTCATCTTATTCAAAATCTGCTCCCAGTTTTCTTCTACAATGTTCATCAATGGTAAACTCCTAATTAATATAAAATGAGAGATAAGCAGAGTATCTCAACTACATTCTACATCAAAATGAAAATAGAAGCAATGTAAAAATAACAGGAAACAATTTGATAGGTGGAAAACTTTGTTGATAATGTGGAAAACTTTTTAAACACTATCAACGCCGATAAAAAGGGAAACTTAAAGAGAAATAAAAATTTTTCTACAGGCTATCGACACAATATACAGTGGTTTTCTACATCGTTTTCAGGGTTTATCCACAAATTTGGATAAAGTTATCCACAAAGTGTGAATAACTGTGGATAAATCCTCCGGTTGTGGGTAAGAAAAATGTAGATAATGTGGAAACTCGAAATTTGGTGAAAATGAGAGAAATTTGCAGATGAAACAAAAAAGTGAAAATCTCAGGAAATATAAGGCGTTTGGGAATATGGGAAAAGAAATGACAGAAGAAACAGAAATGTAGATAATTATGTGGAAAAAATTTGGATAACTAAAAAATAAAAGGAACAGGTGTGAAAAAAAGCGGTAATAAAAAAATTTCTAAAAAAATATGTGAAAAACTATATTTTAGTATTTTCGCTGCTAATGCTTGACTTTATGGGCTTTTTTGCATATAATTAAGAGCAGTGTCTTTCTGTTTATCAGCGGTAGTACTATATAAACACTATATATAGTAGAGATACGAAAAAAAGAGGCAAATATTGTAAATACTTTATAATAAGTATATCAACCACAAGGAGGTGTATGTACCAATGAAAATGACATTTCAGCCAAAGAAAAGATCCAGAGCAAAAGTTCACGGATTCAGAGCAAGAATGAGCACACCGGGCGGAAGAAAAGTATTAGCTGCCAGAAGAGCAAAAGGAAGAAAACAGTTATCAGCTTAGGCCGCATATATGTGGCCTTTTCTTCTATAAAAAAGTGCAGTATTTCCAGGGGAAAGAGCTGCTAAAAAGAGGTTATCGATGAAATTTTCCGAATCTTTAAAGAAAAATAAAGATTTTCAAGTCGTATATAAAAATGGGAAATCCTATGCCAACCGATATCTGGTACTGTATATCAGAGAAAATGGGATGGACAAAAATCGTTTGGGGATTTCAGTTAGTAAAAAAGTAGGAAACAGCGTTGTGAGACATCATCTTACAAGGCTTATTCGAGAGAGCTATCGACTTCAAGAAGAACATTTCCAATGTGGATTTGACTTAGTAGTGATTGCAAGAGCAGGCGCAAAAGAGAAAAGTTATCATGATATAGAAAGCGCGCTCATCCACTTGGGAAAACTTCATAATATATATGCATGATTTCAAAGGAAGTGACGCAGATGAAGAAGATTTTGATAGGGATGATACGGTTTTATCAGAAGTATTTATCCGGTTTGAAGACGACGTATCACTGTATTTATACGCCGACCTGCTCCCAGTACGGGATTGAGGCAATTGAAAAATACGGTGCAGTTAAGGGACTTGCCCTGACCGTCTGGAGGATTCTGCGGTGCAATCCATTTGCAAAAGGCGGATATGATCCGGTACCTTAAGGAGGATAAGAGATGGAATTTGGTTTAATCGCTGCGACAGCGGCAGACTGGCCGATTGTCGGACAGATTGCATGGGTATTTGGTAAGCTCATGGATGCAATCTATAATTTTCTGAATTTATTTGGAATTCAGAATATCGGAATATGTATTATTCTGTTTACAATTATTATTTATACATTGATGATCCCGCTGACGATCAAACAGCAGAAATTTTCAAAAATGCAGTCTGTGATGATGCCGGAAATTCAAAAACTGCAGAAAAAATATGCAGGAAAAAGAGATCAGGCATCCATGCTCAAGATGCAGGAAGAGCAGCAGCTGATCTACGAAAAATACGGAAGTTCTCCGACAGGCGGATGTCTGCCGATGGTGATCCAGCTTCCGATTTTGTTCGCATTGTATCCTGTTATTCAGGAAGTACCGAGATATGTAAATGGTATTAAAGAGATTTATATGCCGGTTGTTAATCAGATCATGGCGACAGACGGATATCAGAAGATTCTGGAAAAGATCGGAAATGCAGCTCCGGTGTATATGCCTGCAAATGCATATGATTATACAGACCCCAATATTCTGGTGAGGGTGTTATATAAATTCCAGGACTCCACATGGAATACTCTGGTGGACAAGATGCCGTCTCTTGAGACAGTTGTAGATAAGACAACTGCAACGATGGGACATTTGAATACATTCCTTGGCATTAACATTGGTGAGCAGCCGCTGACAATGTTGATGGATGCTTTGAAGGATTTTTCAATTGTTGGAATTATTCTGGCAGTGATCATTCCGATCATGGCAGGTCTGACACAGTTTATTAGTGTAAAACTGATGCAGCAGCAACAGACAACGACGATCGATCCGGACAATCCGATGGCAAGATCCATGAATTCTATGAACTATATTATGCCGTTGTTCTCTGTATTTATGGGATTTACACTGCCGGCAGGTCTTGGTCTGTACTGGGCGATCAGTGCGATTGTAAGATGTGTACAGCAGATGGCGATCAATAAATATCTGAGCAAGAAATCTGTAGAAGAGATGATCGAAGAGCAGCGCAAAAAAGCGGCGAAGAAACGTGAGAAAAAAGGTGCTCCGGCAAAAGAAATCAACCGGATGGCAACAAAGAGCACTCGAAA
>OHDQ01000762.1_pt1 | contig 10518 bp, 10 predicted proteins | sample 1606421 | NCBI WGS metagenome assembly OHDQ01 (sample SAMEA3879589, study PRJEB24766) | human gut metagenome | biome: human-associated habitat; feature: feces | place: USA | collected 1985/1987
TTTCAATGTCATATAGTCCATTTCGCACCTCCACAGAGTATATTATAGTTCTCTTGCTCGAACAATACAAGCATATTGAAACATCACTCTCAAAAAATCAGCATAATCAAGCCTATCGACCGGCATAATAATGTTATTCCTTTGTGCAAATCGGCACGATAGAATATATTTGAGGTGAGTGATTATGCCGATTGATGATTTGACTGCTTTGGGGCAAAAAATGCGGGAAGCCCGAAAGAAAAAAGACCTGACACAGCAGGAGCTTGCGGATCTGAGCCATGTATCTGTCAAGCAGATCGCCAGCATTGAAAAGGGACAAATCAATCCGTCCTATTTGATTTTGAAGGCATTAGCAAAGGTGCTGCCGCTCTCTCTGGACACTCTGATCAATCCAGATGTTTCTCCAGAGGATGAGGGAGCCAATCAGATGAAGATGCTTTATTGTAGCTGTCCGTCAGAAATGCGTGAAACCCTCTTGCACCATACGCAGGAGACCGCGAAAGAACTAACAGAACTATCCGAGAAATTTGAAACGAATTGAGCCGGTGAGTGAAATTTGACTGTTTCCTCACTGGCTCCTTTCATTTCCGGGTAAAAAGAGGCAAGCAATGCCGGTGTTAATACACTCGGCCCACAGAGGGAAAAATCCTGCCGTGATTTCCCCCTCTGCTTTGCTTGTTGAGGGCAGCGCCCCCAAGCCCCTTTGAACGCAGAATTTCATTCTGCGGCTACGCGTCCGATGGACGCTTATGACCATGACCAGCTTACCGCTGGCCGTGGTCTTTTTCTTGTTCTTTTTTCTGTTCCTCATCCATTTTCAGCAGCCGATCCACATTGGCCTTTGCCGTCAAAAGTTCCCGCATTTCCTCACGGGAACGCCGGTACTCGGCGTAGGTTTTCTTCTTTTCCTCCAGCAGTTTGGCATACTCAGATTGCAGGTCTTTGACCTTGGGCAGCTTCTTCACTCCCATCTCATCAAAGGCATTTTTTGCCGCCTGATGGAGCAGAATTTCTTGCTCATGTTCCTCCCGAAATTTTCGGGAATAACCGGCCTTGCGATAGGCAACATAGGTCTCGCGGGTCTTGGCATAATTAACGATATGGGTACGCAGGACGGCGATCTCTGCCATGCGTTTCTCCGTCACCTTAATCTGCGCTGACAGCTCATTGTGATGGGTGGTAGCCGCCACCGCTTTTTCTTCCAGCTCTGTATAGTCCAGTAGGTGATGTTCGGTAAGGAAATTCACGGTCTGCGCCATCTGTTTTAAGTTAAAAACCTTGGCCCAGCGTGCATATCCAGCACCTTTCCCGGCCTGCAATTTTGCCTGAATATCCACCAGCAAATTGACCTTGGGTGGCTCCGGCTGCACGGTGGATTTCTTGCGGGGCGTGTGCTGCTTTTCTCCAGCCAGCACCGCACGGATTTCTGTTTCGCTGTACCCGGCTCCCAGCTTGTCATCCATACGGGCTACATTCTTCCAGCCGGGTGCTTTGAGCCGGATCGCTTTCCCGCGCCGGGATACCTCGCAGCCCATTTCGGAAAGCAGTTTCAGCAGCGCATCAAAGTCCGCTGGATTCTGCTCCAGCGCACGGTCAATCATTACTCGCAGCAGCTCTCGGTGAGAGGGCTTTGCCTGATCGCCCAGCCATTTGTTATAGCTCTTTCCGTGAAGTTTCGTATTCTCTACAATGGACAGTCCATTCTCAATACAGATGGTGTCACTTAGCCGACGAACCGCCTTGGTGCTGCCCCAAAAGTTGCGGAATTTTCGGTCACAATCTGCATTGACCGCCGACCAGATGATGTGATTATGAATGTGCGACTTGTCTATGTGAGTGCAGACCACAAAGGCATGATTGCCTTTAGTAAAACGCTTTGCAAATTCTACGCCCAGCCGGTTTGCTTCTTCCGGGGTAATCTCACCAGGGCGGAAGGACTGGCGCACATGATAGGCAATCACATCATCTGTACCACGCACTCGTCCGGTAGCGGCAATGTACTGCCGCTTTGCCAGAAGGAACTCCGCATCCGCAGTCCGGCTGTCACAGCCATAGCCGGTAATTAGTTTTCCGTTGTCAGTCTTTTGCGGATTTGCCACATAATCAATAATATCGCTGATTGCTCGGCTCTCCGTGCGTCCCTTGCCGATATGCAGGGGCATGATGCGTGTGGTTGCCATAGAAGGGCCTCCTTTCCAAAAAAGAAACGGCCTGCATGGTGCAGACCGCTTTCGTTATTCTATAAAATCATTCTCATCAAGAAAATCAAAATCGTCATCGGTATCCTCTAACTGTTTTGGAGGAAACCTCATCTCGTATTGTTCTTTTGCCAGCGCACGAACTTCCGGGCGCTTATCTTTCATTCGGTTCTTCAGCCAGGAAATCTGCTCCTTTGATAATCTCCATGGGAGATTCAGCAAGCGGTTTATTGTCATTTGCTCCGCTTGCTTCTCCGGCGGCAAAGAAGCACAGGATTTACAGATATGAGCCGCATGGCCTTTGCCGGAAAATTTTTCGTTGGCTTTGTATTCTCCGCAGACTTTGCAATAATGACCGTGTTTTTTCATAGGCTCGATCCCTTTTCACATAGAGCGTATAAACTGCGAACCGCCCCCATGATGATGCTCCACTCCAGATCTGCCGCATAGGAAAACTTCCTGCGGTAAGATTCCCAAAGTTTCTGCATCACAGGACTGCTTTCCACTTCATTCAAAACATCCACAGCTTCTGCAAGATGCCGTTCGGTTCCGCGTTTTTTGGCAGTTGCCAACAGTGCATCATAGAGCGTCTGCCGGTTCAATGTGTTCCCGTGGAGCTGATCCAGAATATAAATGTCATAGAAATCTCTCATGCGGGTGTTGGTGGTAGTTCTGGTAATGATCGTTTCCAGCTTTTCGGCCAGAACCGTTTCCAGATTGTACGCCCAAATATCAATGGAGCGATCTTCCAGCATCAGCTTGAAAGAGTAGCGTACCTCCCTGGGGGTAATGGCATCCCCTGTGGAAATGTCAATCTTCAAAGGTGTCACCACACCGTCAAAGGTTGTAGTCATGCTGACCCGAATCCCAGGATACTCCGCTTCATCCATAATCTCTGAAATGCTTTTCAGCTGAAATTTGACGCCATCATCAATCGGTACACTCACAATAGCAGAAATCAGGTTCTCGATCTCCTCTACATTAACATTGGCTCCTTTTACAGTAGCGTCCAAGTCCATCGTGGAACGGGCATCCAGTCCAACCATTGCCGCTACCAGCATCCCGCCTTTCAGAATAAATTTATCACGATATTCAGAAAGGGAAATACGCTCCAGAAAACGCTCCATCATATAGTTTCGCATTAAAAGCTGTGCATCCGCAGATTTTTCTCTGGAAAGATTGCGAATCAAATCTTTTAGCTGCCTTGCTGTCTTTATCATAAAAGCACCTCCAAATACTGCCGTAAAATTTTTTCAACCCGGAACATACCGGCATACCGCATCAAAGTCCGCAGATCCTTGTCCTTTCTTCTGGCATACATCTTCAGCGCACCTTGAAAAGTCTGTATTTCCATGCTGCTTCGGCTGCGGAGCAGATCGCAGATGGTGCGCTCCATATCATAGACAGGAACCGTATGCCCAAAAGGTGTTTGGCCAGTTGTCAGCCCTACCTCATATAGTTCTGGTTTGATGGTGTAAACAGAAAGGCCCTCTGCCTTTAAGCGAGTGGTGCTGTACCCTCTGCGCACCGTGATAGCGTATGGAGATGGTTCCCGGTCTGTCAAGTCATGGAAAAATAGCGCTGATTCATGGGAAAATACTGCCTGACCACATCGCAGATGTAACAGAAACATCGCATCAATCCAGGTGTCCTCGGAGACATAAATTCCGTGAGCAACCTGCTGAAGATTTTTCTCTTTGACATATTCATAAAAAATGGGTTTTACAATTCCGCTGGCGATTACCTGTGCGGTTTGCAGCATCCCATCATGCTCGGTCAGAAGTCTGTCTAATTGCTCAAACCGTTCTGATTTGGTCACATCCATCACTTCCTTTCGTGCTACTATTATACACGGATGTAGCACAGAAGTAAATATAGCAATTTAACAGACACTGTCTGGCATTTTTGTGACCGCGTATTTTATCCATAAACCAAATCCTGAATGGCAAACTTCAAGTCCTGCACCTTGCCCAGCAGCCAGATAGCAGCCATTGGCAGACCATAGGGACTAATAAGAAATGCCATCACCAGCAGGATAATGCCGTTTTGCAGGGAACAGGTCAGCAGAACCGCCACGCCCAGCAGGGCGATCACCATGCTGATAAGCCCCAGCACCAGACCGGAGACATAGACGATCCCCACACAAATCCAAACGAACAGGGTCAGCGCCAGAATCACCGGAGCCGCTAAAATTTTCAACAGCAGTTTCAGAATGAACCAGATCGCCCTCATGTTTCTTCCTCCTCCCATTGTTTCCGAAAGCTCTGGCAAAGAAGTTCCGCCTGCCTTTCATCTTCTTCCGTGACTTCCCGGCGGCCTTTAGTCCGCTTCATCACCTCGTAGCCGCTATAATCGGAAAGCAGCACTTCAAACAGCTCGTCCGGTGTCCGGCTGAGAAGTCCGTCCACACAATAGCGGGAATCCCCGTTCCACGTTACGCGGAGATACCCATTCCTGCAAGGAAGAACTTCTTCCTCCAGATCACAGGACAGATAATCCTGAAATATCTCCAGCACTTTTTCAAAGGTTTTCATCTATTCTCAACTCCTTTGCAGCAATCTGTTTTCTATCCATATTATCCTGCCGGTACAGCCAAAAGGCAAGGATACGGGCAAAAAGAAAAAGCGGAGGAAGGCGCGGCGAAAAGAACGCCGTTCCTCCCTCCGCAGTTGGGGCATATATCCCTGTTACGAAAGCCTGGAAAGCTGGGTTAGGATTTCTTTCACGCCCTCCCATAACTGCTCCTGCCGTTGGGCTATATCCTCCAGGTCAGCATCATAAATCCGCCCCGTTTCATGTACCCGTCGGGTGAGCTGGTTCAGGTTATTGCTGCTTCGGCGCAACAGGGATACCAGTTCCTTCAGCTCCGGCAAGTCCAGCTGTACCACATAGCCGTCCACAGCCATCTTCCGCAGATAGGCGCTCAGATTTTTTGTTCCGAACTGTGCCATTTTCTGCTGGATCGCTTCCATCTCCGCATCGGAAACCCAAAACAGGACCGGCACATCCCGTTTACGCTTTTTGGCGCTCATCGTTCCGGCTCCTGTTTCTTCGATAAAGCAGGCTTGTGGGTGGTAGGCTCCTGTTTGAGCTTTTGCAAGACAGAGCCTTTCTCCGGTTCCTGAAGCGTTTTTCGTGCCTGCCGTGTAAACAGATCGGTCAGACCAGGATTGACCTCATCCACAACCAGATAAGCACAGTGGCGCGAAGTGCCGCTGTCCTCCGGCATGGGAATGGTCTTTGCCCAGGCTTTGTTGTCACGGGAAACGCGACCGTCGCTGTCCTTATGCTGGATGGTGTTGGCAAGGATGAACTGTACTCGTTCCGACCCGAACTTTTCCAGCACCGCCTTAACCGCAGACTCCGTATCCAGTCGGTTATCCGCATAGTGGGCGCTGATGGCGTGTTCAATGGCCTCTTTACAGTCAAAGTTTGCCTGATAAGAGCGGTTATATTGTGCCATCTCCCCATGCTGGGACGCATAGGCGGCAGAATGGAGATAGAGAGGGATGGACCGCTGTTCTTCCAAAACCTTACACACATCATCCGCTCGGTTTTCAATGCTGTCCCGGATCACATCCATGTAGCCGGTCTCCAGCTTCTCAAAGTGACGGTACACATCGGCCAGCGGTGTAGGCGAATCCAAAAGCGCCTCCTCCCGGACGGTGTACTCATAGGTATGGTGCAGGATTTCCTCCGGGGGCTGGCTTTTCAGCCAGTCCCGGTATTTGTCCTGTTCAGCGGCCATCTTCTCATAAAGGGCCGTATTCAGATCGTTGGTATTCATGTTATCGCACCTCCTCATGTTGTTTCGGTTTCTTTTCAGGGCTACGGGGTGGCACCGGGCGCTTCAAGCTGTCCAGCACCGAAGGCCGTGCGCTCTTGGCAACCACAGTTTCCGGCTGGGCATGGCCCTTGCCGTCAATGTTCAGCAGCGTGTCCAGTTCCACCAGACGGGCGGACTTGACTCGCAGATCATCCTCAAAGGGAAACGGCTTTCCGATTTCCTCTTTGGCTGCGGCCTGCTGTTGGTAAAGGTTGTCCAGCTGGTTTTTCACGGCTTCCAAACGCTGAGGCATTTGAGCCAGTGCATTGTCGATACGGGTGAGGTTTCCGCGCGGGTCTGTGCCGAGGCTTGCCCGGTGGGTCATCTGGCCTTTCAACAGGAGCGTATATTCCTGTTTCCAAGCGGAAAACTCCACGGACATAGTAAAGCCCCGATAGCTGCCGATCTGCACCGGTTCGGAGCCTTTGACCTCCTTACAGGCGTCCAGCAAGGCTGCACCGGCGTTTTCTTTGTCAGTCAGCACATCGCCCCGGATCTCCATTCCAGCAAAGCCATCCTCCGGGTGAGGATGGGCGGCCAGGGTCTCCAGATCCGCTTCAAAGCCTTTAATAAACCCCTTGTTAGTTTCGATTTCCTGGGGGAAGTATTTGAGCAACTGATCCTCCAGGCGGTACTGCTTGCTCTGATGGTCAGCTTTCATCAGCTTCAGACGCGCAACCTCCACATCCAAATCCATGCGCTCCTTGATACGGGGGTCTCCGGCGCACAGGGCCTTGATCTCGGCAAAGGACAGCGCCGTTTCGTCCACATCATCGCAGGAGCGGACCGGGCTTTTGCTGGTCATGATTTGCGAAATGAATTTCTGTTTGTTCTCCACCGTCTGCCACAGGTAGGCATCGAAAGTTCCCTCGGTAACATAGCGGTACACATGGACCAGCGGATTCTGGTTGCCCTGGCGCTCGATACGGCCCTTGCGCTGGGCAAGGTCTCCCGGTCTCCACGGACAGTCCAGGTCATGAAGTGCCACCAGACGGTCCTGCACATTGGTGCCTGCGCCCATTTTGGCGGTGCTGCCCAAAAGGACACGCACCTGACCGGTACGGACTTTAGAGAATAGCTCCTTTTTCCGTACTTCGGTGTTGGCTTCATGGATAAAAGCAATCTGGTCGGCAGGCATCCCCTGAGCAATGAGTTTCTGACGAATATCGTCATATACCGTAAAGACCGGTTCCTGCTCCGGCAGAGGCACAGCGCCTTCCAATGCGTGAAGCAGTGGATTATCCAGCGTTTTCGCCGCCTTGCTTGCAGGAGCTTTTGCCTGCGGTGTAGAAATGTCGCAGAACACCAGCTGGGTCAGCTTGTCAGCTTTGCCATCCCGCCAGATCTGCATGATGTTGTCCACGCACTGATTGACCTTTGTGCCAGGTTCATCCGGCAGCATCTGGTTGACGATTCTCTGGTCCAGGCCCAGCTTACGGCCATCCGAGGTAATCTTGAGCATATTGTCCTGGGACGGGTCAACGGTTCCGCTGTGTACCAGCGATGCGCGCTCCGAAAGGGTCTTGACCATTTCCTGCTGATGTTCGGTAGGCTGCGCCACGATGTTGTGGTATTCCACCTCCGGGGTGGGCAGGTTCAGTTGGTCGGCGGTCTTGATGTCCGCCACTTCTTTGAACAGGTTCATCAGCTCCGGCAGATTAAAGAACTTGCTGAATCTCGTTCTTGCCCGGTAGCCGGTGCCTTCCGGTGCCAGCTCCAATGCTGTGACGGTCTCTCCAAATCGGGAAGCCCAGCAGTCGAAGTGGGTCATGTTCAGTTCTTGCAGGCGTTCATACTGAAGGTAACGCTGCATGGTGTAAAGCTCGGTCATGGAGTTGCTGACCGGGGTGCCGGTGGCAAAGATTACGCCACGGTTTCCGGTAATCTCATCCATATAGCGGCACTTGGCAAACATATCGGAGGATTTCTGTGCATCCGATGTGGATAAGCCTGCCACATTCCTCATTTTTGTGTATAGAAACAGGTTTTTATAGTTGTGGGCCTCGTCCACAAACAAACGGTCCACACCCAGCTGCTCGAAGGTTACCACATCGTCTTTTCGCCCCTCGGCTTGCAGCTTTTCCAGTCTGGCTTCCAGAGACTTTCTGGTACGCTCCAGCTGCTTGACGGTAAAACGCTCGCCGCCACTGGCCTGTACCTCTGCAATCCCCTCAGTGATCTCGTCGATCTGTTCATAGAGAAGCCGTTCCTGACGCTCCCGGCTGATGGGGATACGCTCAAACTGGCTGTGTCCCATGATAATGGCATCATAATCACCCGTCGCAATACGAGCGCAGAACTTCTTTCGGTTATGGGTCTCAAAGTCCTTTTTTGTGGTGACTAAGATATTGGCGGAAGGATAGAGACGCAGAAACTCCGACGCCCACTGCTCGGTCAGATGGTTTGGAACCACAAAGAGAGATTTCTGGCACAAGCCCAGGCGTTTGGCTTCCATCGAAGCAGCTACCATCTCAAAAGTTTTGCCTGCGCCTACTTCATGTGCCAACAGGGTATTTCCTCCATACAGCACATGGGCGATGGCGCTTTTCTGGTGTTCCCGCAGGGTAATGGCCGGGTTCATGCCCCCAAAAGTGATATGGCTGCCATCATACTCGCGGGGACGGGTAGAGTTCATTTCTTCGTTGTACTGGCGCACCAAAGTCTGGCGGCGCTCCGGGTCTCTCCAGATCCAGTCCCTAAAGGCTTCCCGGATCGCCTGCTGTTTTTGAGCCGCCAGGGTGGTCTCCTTGGCGTTCAGCACGCGGCGCTCTTTTCCGTCTGCGTCCTCTATGGTGTCATAGATACGGACATCTCGCAGGTTCAGGCTGTCCTCCAAAATCTTATAGGCATTGGCACGGCTGGTTCCGTAGGTGGTGTAGGCTGCCACATCGTTGTAGGATACGGAAGATTTCCCCTTGATCTGCCATTCAGCGGTAAAGGACGAATAGTTGACCTCGATACTGCGCTGGAGATAAAACGGGGTGTTGAAGGTCTCGTACATAAACTGCTGGATGTACTCCTTGTCAATCCAGGTAGCGCCCAGACGCACCTCAATCTCCGACGCATCCAGGTCTTTGGGCTGGGCGGCGGTAAGAGCTTCCACATTGACTGCAAAAGAAGGGTCCTGCTGTGCCGCCCGCTGCGCCTGACGCAGTTTGCGGCGTACATTGCCGGAGAGGTATTCATCAGCAGTCACATAATGGGGTGTGCCGTCTTTCTCCAGCTGTCCCGGTACACGGAAGATTACGCCTTGCAGCTCTCCGGCCAGTTCTTCTTTTGTTTTTCCGGTAAGCTGGCTCATATAGTCCATATCCACGCAGGCTTTTTCCGAGATGGACACCGCCAGTGCTTCACTTGCCGTATCCACCACAGCCACCGCCTGATGGGGCTTGATGGTCCGCTTGGTGAACATATCTGCCTTGCGTTCCAGCTTTCCGTCCTCGTCGATGACTTCCAGCGCACAGAGCAGGTAATAGGAAGAATCGTCTGCATAGGCCAGACGGTTTGCACGGTCATTGATGAGACCGTATTTGGAAGAAAAGCTGTCATAGAGACTGTTCAGTTCCGCCTGCTTCTCCCGAATGGTGCTGTCCGGAACCGCTGCATCCATCTGAAGGTCGATCAGTTCCTGCACACAATCACGCAGTCCCACAAGACCTTTTACACGGGCTTCGGCGGTGGCGTTGAGGTCAGGGCGCACCATACGGCTGTTTTCCCGGTAGTACACCTGCCCGTCTACAATGGCATAGGAATAGTTCTTCACATTGGGGTCGGCAGGAATGGAGGTGTCAATAGCTTCGCCTTCGCCCAGCTCCGGCAGCTCTGCCTCCTGATAAGTGCCATGAATGTACTTCACAGCATCATGCAGCTGGTCGGAAAGCTCCAGTCCCTCGATGGGGTTCACGGTGTAGTCCATACCATGAGCAGTGCTTACCGGCTCCTGTCTGCCCAGCACCATTTCCGGGTGGTCGATAAAATACCGGTTGATGGCAAATCCGTCCTCCGTCTGTCCGGTTTGAGTCCATTCCGGCACGATGTCCAGCGGGCGGTCCCGTTTTTGGAGGAAGATGATGTCCGATACCACCTCGGCACCGGCATTCTTTTTGAACGCGTCATTAGGCAGACGGATAGCTCCCAGCAGCTCGGCACGCTGGGCAAGATAGCGGCGCACGGTGGAATCCTTGGCGTCCATAGTATAGCGGGAGGTTACAAAAGCTACCACGCCGCCGGGACGCACCTGGTCCAGTGCTTTGGCGAAAAAGTAGTTGTGAATACTGAAATTCAGCTTGTTGTAGGCTTTGTCATTGACCTGATACTGACCGAAAGGTACATTGCCGATGGCAAGGTCAAAGAAGTCACGCCTGTCGGTGGTCTCAAAGCCGCCTACTGTGATGTCCGCCTTGGGATAGAGCTGCTTTGCGATGCGCCCGGAAACCGGGTCCAGCTCCACGCCGTACAGACGGCTGTTTCGCATTTTCTCCGGCAGCATACCAA
>OHDQ01000763.1_pt1 | contig 10506 bp, 9 predicted proteins | sample 1606421 | NCBI WGS metagenome assembly OHDQ01 (sample SAMEA3879589, study PRJEB24766) | human gut metagenome | biome: human-associated habitat; feature: feces | place: USA | collected 1985/1987
ATTTTATCTTCATGAGGTGAAGGAAAAACCGGGAATCCGAAAGGTATTGGACAGTTTAAAGGCGGCGGGAGTGCCTATGTGCGTGGCGTCCGCCACAGATACGTATATGATCGAATATGCACTGGAACATACAGGGCTTCGGGATTATTTTCAGTCCGTCTTCTGCTGCAGACAGGTGGGAGAGGGAAAACACTCGGATAAGATTTATCAGGTGGCGAGGGAGGATCTGGGAAGCGCCGTGGAAGAAACGCTGGTTTTTGAAGATGCTCTTCATGCGGCGGAAACTGTAAAAAGAGCGGGATTTCCCCTGGTGGCAGTATGGGATGCTTCCGAGAAAGAGCAGGAGAGACTGAAAGCGCTGGGAGATATTTATCTGGAGAGTTACGAGGAATGGGAGGATAAAATCTTTCCACTTGTGCATTTTTGAAATAACACGTATAATGAAGAGGAACTGCCAGTCATGTTGGCAGGCAGTTTGTGATTATATGGAAAGAAGGTGAAACTTTTGGTAGAATTAGATCAATTCAAAGCTACACTGAATTCCTATACACAACCATTAGTGGAAGTGAGGGATTCACTTTGACCTCGCTAATAAAGAAAAGCGGATCGAAGAATTAGAAAGAAAAATGGAGGAGCCGAACTTCTGGGATGACCCGGAACGCTCCCAGGAAATGATGAAAGAACTGAAAAGTCTCAAGGATGATAAAGAGACTTACGAAAATCTGGAAAGCCAGATGGAGGATATGGAAACGCTGATCGAGATGGGATATGAGGAAAATGATCCTTCCGTTATCGAAGAGATTCAGGAAATCCTTGACCAGTTTGAGGCGGATTTTGAGAGTATCCGTATGAAAACGCTGCTTTCAGGAGAATACGATAAGAATGACGCTATCGTGAAGCTGAATGCAGGCGCAGGCGGAACGGAATCCTGTGATTGGGCAGGAATGCTTTATCGTATGTATTGCCGTTGGGCAGAAAAGAAGGGATTTTCTCTGGAAGTGCTGGATTATCTGGACGGCGACGAGGCGGGTATTAAGTCTGTTACCTTTGAGGTACATGGGGAAAATGCCTATGGTTATCTGAAATCAGAAAAAGGTGTGCACCGTCTGGTGCGTATTTCCCCCTTCAATGCGGCGGGAAAACGTCAGACGTCTTTCGTATCCTGCGATGTTATGCCGGATATTGACGAGGATCTGGATGTGGATATCAAAGAGGATGAACTGAGAATCGATACGTACCGCTCCAGCGGCGCCGGTGGTCAGCATATTAATAAGACGTCCTCTGCAATCCGAATCACCCATCTTCCTACGGGTATCGTGGTACAGTGCCAGAATGAGCGCTCCCAGTTCCAGAATAAGGATAAGGCGATGCAGATGTTGAAAGCGAAGCTGTATCTTCTGAAACAGCAGGAGAATATGGAAAAACTTTCCGGCATTCGAGGAGAAGTGACGGATATCGCCTGGGGAAATCAGATCCGTTCTTATGTGATGCAGCCGTATACCATGGTGAAGGATCACCGAACGGGAACAGAGAGCGGTAATGTGGACAGCGTAATGGATGGAAATATCGATCCATTCATTAATGGATATCTGAAATGGATCGCCCTTGGAGGAAAGAAGGCAGATAATCAGGAGGAATGATCTTTCGCTGGTAAAGCCTTGACGAAAGATCAGGAAGGGAGGTATATATGGGTATTATTAAGGCAATAAAAGAGACCGTGGGGGGATCTTTGGCTGATCAGTGGCTGGAAGTTGTGGAACCGGAGGATATGGGAGATCAGACGGTCATGACCCGGGGAATCTGTACGGGCAAAGGAGCAAATAAAAAAGGCACAAGAGATACGATTTCCAATGGTTCTGTCATCCATGTGTATGAAGGTCAGTTTATGATGCTGTTAGATGGAGGAAAAATCGTAGATTACAGTGCGGAACCCGGATATTTTACCGTGGATAATTCCTCTATGCCGTCCATGTTCAGCGGTGATCTGGATGATGTGCTGAAAAGTTCCTTTGACAGATTCCGATTTGGCGGCGCAGCGCCCACCGCCCAGAAGGTTTATTATCTGAACCTTCAGGAGATTAAGGGGATTAAGTTTGGAACACGCAATCCGATCAATTATTTCGACAATTTTTATAATGCAGAGTTGTTTTTGAGAGCCCATGGAACGTATTCCGTGAAGATTACAGACCCTATCCGCTTTTATGCGGAGGCGATTCCAAAGAACAGAGATCAGGTGGAGATCCGGGATATCAACGAACAGTATTTGTTTGAATTTCTGGATGCTTTGCAGTCCTCCATCAATCAGATGTCGATGGACGGGGTGAGAATTTCTTATGTACCGTCCAAGAGCCGGGAGTTGTCAAAATATATGGCAGATACGCTGGACGAGGACTGGAGAAAGAATCGCGGAATGGAGATCCAGTCGGTGGGAATTGCCAGTGTATCTTATGACGAGGAATCCCAGAAACTGATCAATATGAGAAATCAGGGAGCCATGCTGGGAGACCCTATGGTGCGGGAAGGCTATGTGCAGGGGGCGTTTGCCCGAGGCATGGAGGCTGCCGGAAAGAATCCGGGAGGAAGCACTGTAGGCTTTATGGGGATGAATATGGGCGCTCAGATGGGCGGCAATATGACGTCTTCCATGTCTGCCGCTAATCTGCAGCAGGCAGCGCAGCAGAAAGCAGAAGAAAACAGAGCGCAGGAGGAAAAACCAGTAAAAGCGGGTTGGATCTGTTCTTGTGGCCATGAGAATACAGGAAAATTCTGCAGCGAGTGCGGACAGCCCAAACCGGTAAAAGAAAGCTGGATCTGCTCTTGTGGTCATGAGAATACAGGAAAATTCTGCAGTGAATGTGGAAAGCCGCGTCCAGCAGGAGAGTGGATCTGCAGCTGCGGACATAAGAATACAGGAAGATTCTGCAGTGAATGCGGAAAATCCCGGGAATAACGGGAGTTTCATACTTTCCTAAGATAAATAGGACAGGAGGTTTTGCTATGTCGGTAATTAGCTTTAAATGCCCCAACTGTGATGGGGAATTAGTTTTTGAACCTTCTACCCAGAAGTACGAATGTCCGTACTGCGGTTCTGATTTTACACAGGATCAGATGGATGAGATGTATCCGCAGGAACAGCCGCCCCGGGAATCCGGGACGGCTGATTTTGATGGGGAGAAAAGAGAAGAGGAGCCGGTAAAAGAGGAAGAAGAACAGAGTGGGGAAGCGGTAGTCTATACCTGCCCCAGCTGTGGAGCAGAAATTATCACAGACGAGACGACGGCGGCTACTTTTTGCTACTATTGTCACAATCCGGTGGTATTATCTGGAAGATTGTCCGGGAAATACCTTCCCGGCTGGATTCTGCCTTTTTCCATAGACAGGAAGAAAGCAGAACAGATTTTTCTGGATGCAATGAAAAAGAAAAAATTCGTACCGAACGGATTTTTTGATAAAAAACAGATCGAACTGCTCTCGGGAGTGTATTTTCCGTACTGGATGATCAACTGGAAAGGACGGGGCGCTCTGGAGGCGAGGGCGACCAAGGTGCGGGTGTGGCGGAGAGGAAATACAGAATATACAGAGACCCGTCATTATAGGCTGCAGCGAAGCGGAGAACTGGAATTTCCAGCCATGTCCAGAAATGCTTTGCGAAAAGCGAACAAAAAACTGGTGGAAGGGATTCAGCCTTATGAGATTCAGAAGGCAAAAGAATTTTCCATGGGTTATCTGTCTGGTTTTCAGGCAGAAAAACGGGACATGGAGCGAGAGGAATTTCAGCAGAGCATTCAGGAAGACGTGAAAGAATACGGTGAGAAGTTGCTGAAAGCTACGGCGAAAGGCTATACAACTGTGACGGTCCAGGGGTTCGATATTCAGACATTACAGGAGGATTGGGAGTATGCGTTGGTTCCCGCCTGGGTAATTACCTATCAGGGGCAGGATCAGAAGACCTATTACTACGCTATTAATGGACAAACGGGAAAGGTTTGTGGAGAACTTCCCATAGACAGGAAGAAAGTGGGGATTATCTCCGGTATTTTATTTGCCATTATATTTTTACTTGGGCTTGCAGGAGGATTACTATTATGAGAAAGACAGGGTGGCTTGCGGGTTTGTTTCTGGTCCTTTTTCTGATGGTGCCGGCTCCGGTAAAGGCGGAAAAGGAGCTTGTAGTGGATCAGGCGGAACTTTTTGACGAAGTTCAGGAACAGGAGATCCGGGAAAAAGCAGGAGAAATGTCAGAAGCCTGGAAACAGGATTATGTGGTGGTGACAGTAAGGGAAGCGACAGGGAAAACCTCTGAAGAATATGCAGATGATTATTATGACAGCCATGATTACAGTGAAAATGGAGCGCTGTTTCTCATTGATTTGTATAATAATAACGTATGGATATCCACCAGCGGTTCCATGATCCGTTTTCTCACCGATGACAGAATCCAGTCCGTGATCGATGCGGGTTATGGGAATCTGAAAATACAGCAGTACGGAGACGGAATACTGCAGATGTTGGATCAGACGGAGCGGTATATGAATGCAGGAATACCGGACGGACAGTATAATTATAATCCCGAGACAGGAGAAGTCAGCCGATATTATTCTATCACGTGGGTGGAAGCGCTGGTAGCACTGGGGCTCGCTTTGGGAGGCGTGATTATTTTTGTAGTGTCTCTGCATTCTTCTTATAAGTTGAAGAAACAGCAGTATTTTTATCCTTTCCAGAAATTGGGCGGGGTGCGGCTGGAGCAAAAAGAAGATCAGTTTATTAATGAAACAGTGACGAAAAGAACTATCTCTTCCTCCAATTCTTCTGGCGGAGGCGGTGGGGGAAGAAGCAGCGTGCATACTTCCAGCAGCGGCTCCAGCCATGGAGGCGGAGGCCGCAGCTTATGACCGCAACATTATCATAGGAGATATTTGCGAATGGCGTGGGCCACGCCTTCCTGTCCGTTGGAGGGGAGGATGTGGTCCGCTTTTTCTTTGAGGGCGGGAACGGCATTTCCCATAGCAAAGCGGAGTCCAGATGATTGAAACATGGAAAGGTCGTTTTCTCCATCACCGATGCAGGCGATCTGAGAGGTGGGGATATGCAGATGAGCTGCCAGTGCAGCCAGAGCGTTTCCTTTTGAGGCATTCTGAGAGAAAATCTCCACATAGCTTCCCGTATAAGCAGCCAGCAGTTGCGGATAGGAAGCCAGAATTTCTTTTAAACGGCTGGAAGCGGAGGAAGAAAAAAAGTAAAATTGCAGTTCTTCAATATCGTAGGAAGTGGTTTTAACAATATGAGCCAGATCCTTTACACAGAGCGCTTTTCGGGCGTCTTTTTTGTAGAAAATCCTTCCAAGAAGAGCCAGCAGTCTGCCTTGCAGAAGGTATTCCTGATGAATGTGCGCAGTGAGTCCCAGTTTCAAGGAATGACAGGAATGAAGGAGCTCCTGAGCCACCAAACGAGGGATCAAAGCCTGAAAAATAGTGGCATTTGTCTGGAGATCGGTCACCTGAGCGCCATTAGAAGTAATTACATAACGGTAGAAAGATTCCTCAATAAGTTGATGAGGCAGACAGGATAAAGCCCGACCGGTGGTGGGAACTATAAGAATGTTGGAATCGGCTGCCATTCGCAGCGCTTCCAGTGTAGAATCTGTAATACGGCTGTGGGGATCGAGACAGGTGCCGTCCATATCGATAGCGAGTAATTTCATAGTAATCCGTCCTTTATATAATAATGAAGATATAAGATCAGTATATAATAAAATTTCTATTTTGAAAAGGAAAGCTTAAGGGAGAAAAAGCTTGCATAACCATTGAAAACATGATAACATCTGTTTCATGATTACAAATGTATTTCAGTGACGTACATATTCAGGGGCGGCAGAAAATGAGGCAGGGGGAAATATGGAAAATAAGACAAAATACTACGTTGTAAAAGAAAAGGCAGTACCGGAAGTTCTTTTGAAGGTTGTGGAAGCCAAGAAGATTCTGGACTCTGTAAAGGCAGTTACGGTTCAGGAAGCCACAGAGAGAGTAGGAATCAGCAGGAGTTCTTTCTATAAATATAAGGATGATATTTTTCCGTTTCACGATCAGGCGAAGGGAAGAACAGTTACCTTTATTCTTCAGATGGATGATAAGCCGGGAATTCTTTCGGATATTTTAAGAACGGTTGCACAATTCAGGGGGAATATCCTGACGATTCATCAGAGTATTCCTATTAATGGCGTTGCCACATTGACATTGAGTGTGGAGATTTTACCTGAGGCGGGTGATGCCGAGGATATGATCCGCCAGATGGAAGACCAGACAGGCGTTCATTACTTGAAAATATTAGGCAGGGAGTGAGATTTATGATACAGATAGCAGTGTTGGGATATGGAACTGTGGGTTCCGGTGTGGTGGAAGTACTTCATGCCAATCGCAAGCTGATCAGTAAGAGAGCGGGGGATGAGATTCAGATTAAATATGTGTTGGATCTGAGAGATTTTCCCGGTGATCCGATACAGGAAAAAATTGTTCATGATTATGAGGTGATCTTGCAAGATCCAGAGGTTCGAATCGTGGTGGAAGTGATGGGAGGAACAGAGCCGGCGTATACGTTTGTGAAAAAAGCGCTGTTGCAGGGAAAATCTGTGTGTACTTCCAACAAAGAGCTGGTAGCAGAGCATGGCGTAGAGCTGCTGGAAATTGCCCGGGAAAAAAATATCAACTTTTTGTTTGAAGCAAGCTGCGGAGGGGGGATTCCCATTATCCGCCCGCTGCATTCTTCTTTGACGGCAGATGAGATAGAAGAAATTACCGGCATTTTGAATGGAACGACGAATTATATCCTCAGCAGAATGGATGCGGAAGGTTCGGAGTTTGATGCAGCGCTGAAAGAAGCTCAGGAAAGAGGCTATGCAGAGCGAAATCCCGGAGCAGATATAGAAGGGTGGGATGCCTGCCGCAAGATTGCGATTTTGTCCTCCATTGCGTTTGGACATTATGTGGATTATCAGGATATTCCCACAGAAGGGATTACACATATCACTTCAGCGGATATCAAGTATGCCAGAAACTGGAATGCCAGTATCAAACTTTTAGCTGTCAGCCAGAAGATGGGAGAAAAATTTTATGCGAGAGTATCTCCGGTTATGATCAACAGCAGCAGTCCACTGTATAGTGTAAATGATGTATATAACGCTATTTTGGTACATGGAAATATGCTGGGAGACGCTATGTTTTACGGAAGCGGAGCAGGAAAACTTCCTACGGCGAGCGCTGTTGTAGCGGATGTTGTAGATGAAGCAAAACATCTTCACAGAAATATTATGACAATGTGGAAAAATGAAAAGCTGGAACTTCTTCCGATAGAGGATACGGAAAAACGTTTCTTTGTACGGATCAGCGGCGACGAAAAAATGCGTCGGGAAGAAACAGAAGCGGCATTTGGAGCAGTGACTTTTGTGAGAGCGGAAGGTCTTGAAAATGAGTTCGGTATCATAACAGAAGTGATGACAGAGGGAGCATACAGAAAGATCGCGGAGAAATTTGAGGGAATCCTTCATATGATCCGTGTTGAAGAGTAAAATAAAGAGGACGAAAATTATGAAATATATCGTTATTTTATGTGACGGAATGGCAGATGAACCACTGGAGTCTCTGTCAGGGAAAACACCGCTTGAAGCGGCAAAGACTCTGAATATGGATCGTCTGGCAAAAAACGCGGAGATCGGGATGGTTCAGACAGTTCCGAAAGGAATGTCTCCGGGAAGCGATACTGCAAACCTGTCGGTGATCGGATATGATCCGAAGAAGTATTATTCAGGACGTTCTCCGTTAGAAGCTTTGAGTATCGGCGCGCAGATGGGGGACTTGGATGTGTCTTTTCGGTGCAACCTTGTTACATTGACAGAGGATGAAGATTGTTATGAAGAACGCACGATTCTTGATCACAGTTCGGGAGAAATATCGACAGAGGATGCGGCAGTTCTTATGGAAGCATTAAGTAAAGGGCTTGCAAAAGACGGATATCATTTTTATGTAGGAACGAGCTACCGTCACCTGCTGATCCAGAATAACGGACATGTGACAGAATTGACGCCGCCTCATGATATTTTGACAAAGAAGATCGGCGGATATCTCCCGGAAGATGAAGTGCTTCGGGAAATGATGGTGAAAAGCTACGATATATTAAAAGATCATCCGATCAATATAAAACGCAGGGAAGAAGGGAAAAACCCAGCCAATTCAGCATGGTTTTGGGGAGCGGGAACGCGTCCTGCGCTGACTTCGTTTGAAGAAAAAAACAAAGTAAAAGGCGCAATGATCTCTGCTGTCGATCTGTTAAAAGGAATTGCAGTAGGCGCAGAAATGGATAATATTACGGTAGAAGGAGCAAATGGCGGACTCCATACAAATTATGGAGGAAAGGCTGAAGCTGCGGTGAAAGCGCTTACAGAGGACGGCTATGATTTTGTTTATGTACATATTGAAGCGCCGGACGAGATGGGACATCAGGGAAGTACGGATGATAAGATCAAAGCGATTGAATTGATAGACGACCTTGTGATCGGTCCTGTGGCAGAAGGACTTGAGCAGGCGGGTGAAGATTACAGGATGCTGATTCTTCCGGATCATCCGACGCCTGTGCGCGTGCGTACTCATACAGGTGATCCTGTTCCGTATATGTTGTATGACAGCACAAATGCAGTAAAAGGACAGGATGAGTATTCTGAACGGACGGCACAGAAAACGGGGATCTTCAGAGAAAAAGGAGATCGTTTGATCGATCATCTTTTGGAACGTGAATAATTGATTTTGCAGGAAAATAAGCAGAGAAAAAGAAAGCACCACTTTGTGTTGAGGTTGAGTTTGCAAAGACAAAACTTGCAGCAAGGAAGGTGCTTTCTGCGTTTAGAAGCAGTTTCAGGCTTGACAGACATTCTTATTTTGATGTAAAATAGCCGTTGTAAAGTAAAAATGATTATGAAAGTGTTGAAGAGGACAGTAAGCTGTCCGGTCATCTCAGAGAGGGATCTGTATGGTGTGAAGATCCTGATGTTCCGGCTGACTGAATACCACCTCGGAGCGGCCTTAATACGGCACGGTGATTCCGTTATCATCACATGAATTAAGATGGTTTTCTGACGAAGACAAACAGGGTGGAACCGCGGGAGTTTTCCCGTCCCTGTGTGGAGTGTTTCCGTGCAGCATAGATTCATAGATAAGAGGCATTCCGTATGGAGTGCTTCTTTTATGTTTGCGGACAGGGAAGAATAACAAAAAGAAAGGAAGAAAAAGATGAAGATCACATTAAAAGACGGATCAAGCAAAGAATATGCACAGCCGATGAGTGTTTATGAAATTGCGCTTGATATTAGTGAAGGGTTGGCAAGAGTTGCTACGGCAGGGGAAATTGACGGAGAGGAAGTTGATTTAAGAACTGTTGTTGACAAAGATTGTGAATTGAATATTTTGACATTTAACGATGAAAAAGGAAAAGGAGCTTTTCGTCATACAGCATCTCATATTATGGCGCAGGCGATTAAAAGGCTGTATCCCGATGCGAAACTTGCGATCGGACCGTCGATCGCAGACGGATTTTATTATGATATAGACAAGGAGACTCCGCTTACAGCAGAGGATCTTGATAAGATCGAGGCTGAGATGAAGAAGATCGTAAAAGAGAATCTTGAGATCAAACAGTATACAATGCCAAGAGAAGAAGCGATTGCGTATTTTAAAGAAAAAAATGAGCCTTATAAAGTAGAATTGATCGAAGATCTTCCGGAAGGCGAAACGATCAGTTTCTATTCACAGGGAGAATTTACCGATCTGTGCGCAGGTCCGCATCTTATGACAACAAAACCGGTGAAAGCATTTAAATTAACAAGTCTTGCAGGCGCTTATTGGAGAGGCGACGAACATAATAAAATGCTTCAGAGAATTTACGGAACTGCTTTTTCCAAAAAGGCAGAGCTTGAAGAATATCTGACGATGATTGAGGAAGCGAAAAAGCGTGATCACAGAAAACTTGGAAAAGAACTCGGTCTGTTTATGATGCGCGAAGAAGGACCGGGATTTCCGTTTTTCCTTCCGAACGGTATGGTTCTGAAAAACACACTGCTTGATTACTGGAGAGAGATTCACCGCAGAGCGGGATATGTAGAAATTAATACGCCGATTATGTTAAGTCGCCATTTATGGGAAACATCAGGTCACTGGGATCATTATAAAGAAAATATGTATACAACAGTAGTTGATGAGGAAGATTTCGCAATTAAACCGATGAACTGTCCGGGCGGAATTCTTGTGTATGAGTCAGAGCCGCGTTCTTACCGTGATCTTCCGATCCGTATGGGAGAGCTGGGACTGGTTCACCGTCATGAAAAATCAGGACAGCTTCATGGTCTGATGAGAGTGCGCTGCTTCACACAGGATGATGCCCATATCTTTATGACGCCGGATCAGATTAAGGACGAGATAAAAGGCGTGGCCCACTTAATCAACGAAGTGTATTCCCTGTTCGGCT
>OHDQ01000764.1_pt1 | contig 10482 bp, 9 predicted proteins | sample 1606421 | NCBI WGS metagenome assembly OHDQ01 (sample SAMEA3879589, study PRJEB24766) | human gut metagenome | biome: human-associated habitat; feature: feces | place: USA | collected 1985/1987
TACTATTTTATTTATAAAAAATAAAATGCCTTTCTGCAATTGGCCCCTGTTCCTTTTGAAAAGTATTTATCATTATTGGCCGTGTTTCTAATCTTACCGGCACTTTTTGGGTTTACTTAATCAAAATACACGCCTTTCAACCTTTTAAAGTCAAAAAGCGTGTATTTCATTTAAGCTTCATATATCCCGTCACCGATAGCTTTCATACAGATCCTTCATATGCTCATCCATCACTTTTCCGGCTTCTTCCGCATTCCCCGCTTCGAAAGCTGCCAGAATCTTCTCATGATAAAACAGCCCGGCCTGGTTTCCCCGCTTCTGGACGATTTGGTCAAACGCACTTTTCATCACCTCATTTAAAATGCCATAAATGCGTATGATTACGGAATTCCCGGCCAGCTGGGCTATTTTCAGATGGAATTCGTAATCCAGCCGGGCAAACTCGGGAAGATAATCCCTGGCCTGGCGCATTCTCCGGAAAATATCCGCCAGCTCCGCTTTCCCTGCATCGTCCGCCCGTCTGCATGCCTCTTTACAGACCGGCCCTTCGATCATGCTGCGAAGCTGCAGTATTTCCTCCAGCCCCTTATCATTGATATAGGCCGCTGAAACCAGAGGGCTCAGCATGGCGGCCGCATCCGGGCTGCGCACGAAGGATCCCTCTCCGAACCGGGTCTCTAAAAGCTCCAGCGCAGACAGCTTCTGCAGGGCATTGCGCACCGTCACGCGGCTGACCCCGAACTGCTGGGCCAGTTCATTTTCCGAGGGGATTTTTTCCCCCGGCTTCCATTCTCCCTCCAGAATCAGCTCCTTCATCTGGCCAAAAACCTGATCGCTTATGCTTTCCCTGCTGATTTTATAAATTGCCATAGCAGTCCCTTTCCTTACAGCAGCCCGGCTTTTTTAAGAATCCCGCGTATTTTTTCCGAATCTCCCGGATCCGCTGCCGGGAAAGGCAGGGAAGAGGCGGCGCTGCCGATAATTCCCTTGATTGCCATCGCTTCTTTAATATAGGGAATAAAAGGCGTCCCCACCTGGTAAATTTCCATAAGCAGATCAATTTTCTGCTGAATCGCTGCAGCCTCAGCCAGATCCTCCCTGGCAAAAGCCTCCGTCCATGCATGGCACAGTCCGGGAACCAGGTTGGACAGCCCTGCAATGCAGCCGTCGCCTCCCGCCAGCACATTATGGGCAAAATTGTCGTCAAACCCGGAATAAACTTCAAACGCGGGGAACTCCCCCTTCACCAGCTTTATCAGCTCTCTCGTATGATCCATTCCGGCCTGGGTGTCCTTATAGCCCACAATATTCCTGTACTTTCTCACCAGCCGCAGCGTGATTTCCGGTGTCAGGTCATAGCCGGTGCGATCCGGGAAATTATACAGGTAGATAGACTGCTCCGGAAGCGCCTCCGCAATCCTGGCATAATACGTTTCCAGCCCTTCAGGGCTCAGCGGGAAATAATAAGGCGGCAGGAGGATGATTGCATCCGCGCCTTCTTCCCCGGCAAAACGGGACAGCGCAAGCAGTTCCTCAAAAACCATGCTTGTCGTCCCCACAATCAGCTGCGTTCTGTGCGCTATTTTGTCCACTGCAAACCGTATCAGATCCTTTTTCTGTTCCATAGTCAGCGCAAAAAATTCCCCGATGCTGCCCAGAAGCAGAATCCCGTCCACGCCTCCTTCGATCAAATGTTCATAAACCTTTCCGCAGCCCTCAAAATCGATGGTTCCATCCTTCCCCATAACTGTGACTGCCGGTGTGATATAACGTGCTTTCATCTTTACCTCCTGTATATCGCAGTTCTGCCTGCGATTTTCATTAATCCATTGTTTGAAGAAAACCTCCGGGCTTCTCCTGTCTTTAAACAAGGCGCACAATCAGTTTCAGTAACCCGCGCCCTTCATTGCCGAGGCCGCAGCCTGGGTATATCTTTTCAGTATGCCCTTATAGCTTTTCTTTTTCAGCGGCCAGCTCTTTCTTCTTTCGCCCAGGATTGCCTGGACGGCGTCCGCCTCCATACGTTCTCCCGCGATCCCCACAATATCTATCGTCTTTTTCTCAATATCATAGGCCAGAAGATCCCCTGTTTCTATGTAGGCAATCGGCCCGCCGCAGGCCGCCTCGGGAGAGACATGGCCGATGGCCGCGCCTCTTGTGGCTCCGGAAAAACGGCCGTCCGTTATCAGGGAAACCCTGCCGTTCAGCCTGTGGTCACAGCAGATTGCCTCCGTGGTCATCAGCATTTCCGGCATGCCGCTGCCCCGCGGGCCTTCGTAGCGAATAACCAGTATCTCTCCCGGATTGATTTTTCCTTCCACCACTGCGTCGTGGGCATCCTCTTCACAGTCGAAAACCACGGCCTTTCCAACATGGGAGCGCATGCTTTTTTCACAGGCGGAATATTTGACTACCGCACCCTCCGGCGCCAGGCTGCCCTTCAGCACAGCGATGGAGCCTGTCTCCTCCGCCTGCTCCAAAGGAAATATTACCTCCTCTGTATCAAGCCCGTAGTTATGCAGATAGCCTTCCCCTCTTTCCAGGAAATGCTCTTTTTGTATTTCCTCCAGATTTTCCCCCAGCGTCCTTCCGGTTACGGTCAGTACATCCAGATCCAGGTATTTTTCCAGAAGCAGCTGGACTCTGGGGATTCCTCCGGCAAACCAGAAGGCTTCGGTAAGGTGCCGGCCGCTGGGATTGATATTGCCTATGTGGGGAATCGTCCGGTTTATTTCATTAAACAGCTCGGGATCCAGTTCGATTCCCAGTTCCCCTGCGATGGCCGGCAAATGAAGCAGCGCATTGGTGGAGCCGCCTATGGCGCTGTGGATGACAATGGCGTTGCGGAATGCCGCGGGCGTCAGTATTTTATCCGGCCGGATATCTTTTTCCACAAGCTCCATGATTTTCCGCCCCGCCCTCCTTGCCATGGAAAGGATATCCCGCATGGTGGCCGGCGCCAGTGCGCTGCCAGGCAGTGCAAGCCCCAGCGCCTCCGCCATGCACTGCATGGTGCTCGCCGTCCCCATGAAGGTACATGCGCCGGCGGAAGGACAGCCCGTCAGCTTATAATCACGGATTTCATCCGGCGTAATCTCATTTTTCCTCTTCTGTCTCAAAGAAATATCGCCCGCCACAAGAGAGGTGGTCTGGTTCGGCCCCGGCCGCATGCTGCCGCCCGGAATAAAAATGGCGGGAATATTGACTCTGGCCGCCGCCTTCAGATGCGCCGGAATGGATTTGTCACAGGAAGAGGAAAGCAGCATCCCGTCCCAGGGCACAAACCCGGCATGCATCTCGATCATATCTGCGATCACTTCCCTTGACGCCAGCACCAGATTCATCCCGTCGTGTCCCTGCGCACAGCCGTCGCAAATATCCGTCACATGGAACTGCGCCGGATGCCCGCCCTTCTCATATACCCCATACACCGCCTGTGTGCTCAGGCCTGCCAGATGTACGCTCCCGGGATGGCTGTCCCCATAAGCGTCCTCCACCAGAATCTGCGGTTTTCCGATGTCCTCCTCATCCCAGCCGCTACCCAACTGCAGCGCATCAAACTGCGCCCAGCCAAAACGTTCCTTTTCACTGCGTATTGCCATAGTAACCCCCTTTTTATCCTTGTATTCCGTATGTCTTGTATACCTGTATTACAGGTAACTTCAGATTAAGCCTGCCGGCGGAAAAAGTCAAGTACCATAATGCCCTGTATTCCTATTGACAATTCCCCCTGCAAAGTATATAGTGTGTATTAAGTTAATACACACTGATATTTCAGAAAGGTTCTCATGATGAAAATATTGATTTCCAACAGCTCCGACCTGCCGCTCTACCAGCAGATTAAGGATCAGCTGAAGGACGCCATCCTGCAGGGAGATCTGAAGGACGGGGACAGCATGCCCTCCATACGCCGCTTTGCCAATGACCTTGGAGTCAGCGTCCTCACGATCCGCCGCGTTTACGATGAACTGGAGCAGGAAGGCTTCCTTGTGCAGCAGGTAGGAGTCGGCACCTTTGTTTCCGCCGCCAATGCGGAGCTGCTCCGGGATGCCAGACGCCGTGTGGTGGAACAGAAAATGCAGGACGCCCTTGAATCCGCACGCGGGCTGCACATCCCCCGGGATGAGCTGCACGCCATGCTCGATATTCTTTATGATGATTTTAAAAATACCTGACAAACCATATTTTCCATCTCCGGCCGGCCCTGCCGGACGGCGCTTTACGTCCCTCCATCGCTTTACGTCCCTCCATCCTGTGAAAGGAGCTGTCTGCCATGAAAAATATCATAGAAGTTAATAATCTTACCAAGAAATATCCGGGCTTCACCCTGTCCCAAGCAAGCTTTACCGTACCCGAGGGCTGTATCACCGGTTTTGTGGGCGCCAACGGCGCAGGAAAAACCACAACGCTGCGTGCCATCCTCGGCCTTCTGCAGCCTGACGGCGGAGAAATCCGTCTTTTCGGCAAGCCGTGTCCCCTCCATCCCGGCACAGCTTCCGATTTCCAAAGGAACCTGCTTGCCGACCGCATCGGCGTGGTGCTCGGCGCCGGCGCTTTTTATGAAAACCTCACCATCCGGCAGATGAAGCAGGCAGTAGCCCCCGCCTACAGCAGCTGGCAGGAGGACGAATTCCGGAAGCTGTCAAAGCGCTTCGGCCTGGAGCCCTTACGTAAAATCAAAACCCTGTCCTCCGGCACCAAAATGAAGCTGGCGCTTGCGCTGGCCCTCTCCCACAATGCGGAGCTTCTAATCATGGATGAACCCACAGGCGGCCTGGATCCGCTTGTCCGTGACACCTTTCTTATCCTTCTGAGAGAGTTTATGGAAAAAGGCGGCCGCGGCGTGCTTTTTTCCACACATATCACCTCCGATTTGGATAAATGCGCAGACAATATTATTTTTATCGATCATGGAAAAATTCTGCTGGAGGAGGATAAGGACGCGCTTCTGGACAGCTGGCGCCTGGTCAAAGGTGACCGTGCCTCACTGACACCGGAAAAGGAAACCTTTCTGCGCTGTCTGCGGATTACCGATTTCGGCTTCACAGCAGTCACCGATCAGCCGGAGAAAGCGAGACAGCTTTTTCCGGAAGCACTGTTTGACCGTGCTTGCGTGGATGACATCATGATTGCCCTGTGCGAAGGCCGGCCGGATTCTTTTGAAAACCGGCGCGTCCTGTCACAGGAAATTACGGAAAGGAGGTTGTGAATTAGATGAAAGCACATATATCTCTGATAAAAAAAGACCTGTTCCTCATGGGTAACTATCTTTGCTTTATCCCTGTTTTTACACTGGTGCTCCCCTTTTTCTATTATTGGCGGCTGCCGGATTTTTCCCTGCAGAAGGGAACCGGCCTGCTTATTTTAATTGTGGCTTCCGTTTACAGCGAGTTCCTCGCTTATGAACAGATTTTCCTGAAGGATGCGGAGTATCCAAAGGCGCTCTCACTTCTGTGCGCCTCACCCTACCGCAGGAGGGATATTGTACTGTGCCGGTATCTTCTGTTCTGCCTGGTTTTCATTGCAACCGCCATGCTGCTGCCCTCCTCCTTCCTCCCCACAATGCCGGAATATGCCGTCGCTTTTTTCCTGAATACACTGTTGTTCTGCATACTTACGCCTCTTCAGTATCAGTTCGGCTTTGAGAATTCCAAGTTTGTCCTGGTAATCATTATCATGGCCTCCTGCTTTCTTCTGCCCGTACTGTTGAAAAAGAATGCGCTCCAGCCGGCCTGGCTGCTTACCCTGCCCTCTATCCCTTTGTTCCTGGCGCTGCTTTTTCTGTGTGCAGTCCTGCTGTCGGTGTCTGCCACCGTGACAATATGGATTTTCGGCAGAAAAGAACTTATGTGAAAGGAAGTATACCAATGAGATACCCGTTCAACCAGCTTTGCTATATTGCAGGCATCCTGATGATTTTTATGACACTGACGGAAATCCTCCGCCTGACAGTGGTTCTGCCCCGTTCCCGCCGCACTGCCGCCGTGGTGACCAAAGTACGTCCCGCCAAACCGGAGGATCTATCCCGGCGGAAGGCTGCGGGCCCTGGAAAAAAGAAGGCCTTACCTCTCATGGCATTTGTCACCTATTCCGTGGAAGGCCGGAATTATTTTTCCGGAAATGAAATTCCGGTCCCTGCCGGAACCCAGGTGGGAGATCAGGTAAAAATCCGCTATGCCGTCCATTTTCCTGACATGATAGTGGAACGCTCCTTTTCCAGGCTCCTGCTTTTTGCCGTCTTTTCCCTGCTTTTTTTCCTGCTTGGTTTTCTGGTGTAAATGAGATGGACAAAAAAACAGAGGCTCCCTCCAGCTAAAATGAACGCTGATAAAGCTGAAAAAGGTTACTGTTCACTCCGTGACCAGTAACCTTTTTCATTCCATATTTTCTTATCCGGCAATACTTTTTCAGGTTCTGCCGTTTTCAGCGGACACTTCTGCGCATCCCGGCTTTTGCATCACAGGAAGCTTATTTGGTCAATGCAACCATAATATCGTTGGAACGGTTAACGAACTTGGTCATAGCCTCCGCATCCAGCGGTCCCTGCTGCAGCTTGGCAAGATCGTAAAGCTGTTCACAAATCAGTGCTTCATTCTTATTGTCCTTGTCGTCCTTATGCGCAATCACATACTCAACAAGGGGATGGCTTACGTTGAGCACCAGGGTTTCGCCCTCGCCGCCGAACATTCCCATATCCATGCCGTTCATGGCATACATTTTCATCATATCCTGCATTCTTCTGCTCTCTTCAGAAATGGTGAGGACGGAAGAAACCTTTTTATTTTTCAGCTTCTCAACCTTTACGGTCAGCTTGTCATTCTTAAGCGCCTTGCGGACCAGCTTCTGAAGCTCCTCGGACTGGGCGTTCAGCTCTTCCTGGGTCTTCTTGGAGGTCTTTGCCTTGAAGGTATCCGTCAAATCCGCATCGATTCTCTGGAATTTGATGCCTTCATTCTTCATTTCCAGCTGATTGATGAAGGGCTGGTCAATCTGGTCAGGCAGCACGACAGCATCCATCTTGGCCTGCTTGAACATGTTCACGTACTGGCTCTGCACCTTCAGGTCGGTTGCGTAGTAGATGGTCTTTTCCTTCTTTTCCTCTTCTGCGACTTCTCCTGCTTCTTCCCCGGCAGCTGCTTCGTCAACAACCTCTGCCTCTACCTTTTCGCCGTTTTCATCAACAGCGCTGTCGCCTTCTTCCTTTTCATCCGGATCAACCTTGTTGACTTCCAGACAGTCAGGCAGCGTCATGTATTTGCCGTCCAGGTTCTTGAAAAGGATATAATCCGTCATCTTCTCGCAGAACTTGTCATCCTTCAGGCAGCCGAATTTAACGAAGGGACTGATGTCATCCCAGTATTTCTCATATTCTTCCCTGTCGGTCTTGCACATGCCGGACAGCTTGTCGGCAACCTTCTTGGTGATATAATCGGAAATCTTCTTCACGAAGCCATCGTTCTGCAACGCGCTTCTGGAAACGTTCAGCGGCAGATCAGGACAGTCGATGACGCCCTTTAAGAGCATCAGGAATTCCGGGATTACCTCTTTGATATTATCGGCAATAAATACCTGGTTATTGTAAAGCTTGATGGTTCCCTCGATGGACTCATATTCCATATTGATCTTGGGGAAATACAGGATTCCCTTCAGATTAAACGGATAGTCCATGTTCAGATGGATCCAGAACAGCGGTTCCTTGTAATCCTGGAAAACCTTGCGGTAAAATTCAATATAATCATCCTTCGTACACTCGCTGGGATTCTTGGTCCAGAGAGGATGGATATCATTCATTGCAACGGGACGCTTCTTGATTTTCAGCCTGACAGGCTTCTCTTCAGTTTCTTCGCCTTCCTTGGCATCCTCTTTCTTCTCAGGCTGGATGGTTTCCAGAACCTCATCCGTATCCAGCTTCTCAGCTTCATCGATGGTCTGGGTCTCCGGCGTGTTTTCCCTGGAAAGGAAAATCTCTACCGGCATGAAGGAGCAGTACTTCTTAACAACCTCCTGTGCCTTGTATTCGTTGCAGAACTGGAGGCAGTCCTCGTTCAGGAACAACGTAATCTGTGTTCCCACCTTGTCCCAGGTGCCGTCCTCCATCTCAAATTCCGTACCGCCGTCGCATTCCCAGTGTACCGGAGCTGCTCCTTCCTTATAGGAAAGCGTATCAATGTGCACTTCATCGGCAACCATAAATGCGGAATAGAAGCCCAGTCCGAAATGGCCGATGATCTGATTGTCGTCAGATTTGTCCTTATACTTTTCAATAAAATCGGTTGCGCCGGAGAAGGCGATCTGGTTGATGTATTCCTCCACCTCATCCGCTGTCATACCAATACCATTATCAATAAATTTCAGGGTTTTCTCTTCCGGATTCACGATAACCTGGATTTCCGGCTTATAGCCGTCCGGTAAGGAATACTCTCCCATCACATCCAGCTTCTTTAATTTCGTAATAGCGTCGCAGCCGTTGGAAATCAGTTCCCTGTAAAAAATATCGTGGTCAGAATACAGCCATTTCTTAATAATAGGGAAAATGTTCTCGCTGTTAATGGACAAGCTGCCATGTTTTTCTGCCATAATTCATCACATTCCTTTCTTTTTTTCCACGGACTTTTTCTTTTGTCCGGTTTTGCTCTAGGAATAAGTGTACTTCGATCTTTAAAAAAAGTCAATAGAAAATTAGCACTCAATTTAGTTGAGTGCTAACAAAAGTATGAAAAATATATAAAGAAAAAATAAACTCAGCTTTTATCTGCTTTCCCTTTGTCCGAACAAGCTGCGAATATTTGAATATCAGTTCTGATAAATTTGAACCGTTACTGTTATATTGTAAAACTGCAACTGTGAGTGTACTGAACAGTTTTCGTAAAACTAATATATTATACAAATTTAATTTAGTTGACAAAGTCAAACAAACAGTATATATTTGACTTTGTCAATTAAATTATACCAACTAAAAAGGAGTCCTGTCCATGCATCCTTCTTTACCTCACTATATCTCCCTCCTGCGGAAGGATTTTACCGAATACTGCGGACAGAAGCTGTCCGAGCAGGGACTTTCCCAGGGACTGTTGTATTTTATTCTGTATATAGGAAAGCATCCCGGCTGTTCCCCCGGCGAGCTGAGCCGTTCCCTCCAAATGGATGCCGGCCATTCCACCCGTTCCCTTACCCGTCTGGAGGAAACAGGCTTTATCCTCCGCCGGGCAAATCCTGCGGATAAGCGTTCCTGCATTTTAGAACTGACGGACAAGGGACAGGATGCCTTTGACTTAAGCCATGATTTGTTTGACCGCTGGGAGGCGGAGGCTGTCCGGGGCCTGACTCAGGAAGAGCACACACAGCTGCTTGCCCTGCTGCGCAGAATCCTGCCCGGGGAAAGGAAGGAACCACCATGTACGAAACCATAAACAGCCCTGTCACACTGGGCGGGCTGACCCTGAAAAACCGGATCATCTTCGCCCCTACCTCCATGGGGCTGAAAGAGGATGAACTTCTTGCAAAAATGGAAGCCATTGCCGCCGGCGGCTGTGCAATGATCATCATAGGGGATGTTCCCGTGGGAAAAAAGGGCTTCCATTCACTTTTTACCCGCAAAGGGGCCGCTTGCTACCGCAGGCTGACAGCCGCCGCCCATGAACATGGCTGCCTGATCTGCGCCCAGCTGCATCAGTCGGACTCCGACTGGAAGGGCATGCTGCGTTTTCTTCCCGGCATCCTTACAAAACGAATTTCCCACGAGGAACTGCGCCGTCTGTTGAATGAGCAAATATCCCCTTACATTACCGCGCTCCCTCCGGAAAAAATCTGCAGGATCACCTCCTCCTTCGGTTCCGCCGCCCTGGAAGCCCAAAAGCTTGGCTTTGATATGGTCCAGGTCCATGGCGACAGGATGTGCGGCAGCTTCAGCTCCTCCCTCTACAACAAACGCCAGGATTCCTACGGCGGTTCACCTGAAAACCGGGCGCGCTTTGCAGTGGAATGCGTTTCCGCCATCCGCAGCGCACTCCCCCAATTTCCCATAGATTTTAAACTGGCCGTGCGCAGGGAAAACCCGCATTATGGAAACGCCGGCATCCTGCAGGAGGAGCTTCCCATATTCGTGCCTCTCCTTGAACAGGCAGGCGTAACCAGCTTCCATGTTACGCTGGCCAACCACGGCGCTCTTACCGACACCATTCCGCCGGCCAGCCATCCTTTTTACAGCAAAGAAGGCTGCTTCCTGGATTTCTGTGATGCGCTGCGCGGGCTGACCGCACTACCCCTCTGCGGCGTGGGCGGCTTGGTCCATCCTTCTTTTATCGAAGAACAGCTTCAGAAGCACAGGATCGACTGCGCCGCCATGAGCCGCCAGCTTCTGGCAGACCCGGATTGGGTGAACAAGCTGAAAAACGGGCAGGCGGAACAGATCCACCGCTGTGTCCGCTGCAACAAGAAGTGTCTGGGCGGGCTGATGGCACATCAGGGGACCCGCTGTGTTTA
>OHDQ01000767.1_pt1 | contig 10474 bp, 9 predicted proteins | sample 1606421 | NCBI WGS metagenome assembly OHDQ01 (sample SAMEA3879589, study PRJEB24766) | human gut metagenome | biome: human-associated habitat; feature: feces | place: USA | collected 1985/1987
TGATATCTCATACTAAAATTTTCTTTATAACGAGAAATACCAAAATCAATAAGCTCTTCTAAAATATTGTAGAAATCTTCATTCTGTAACATTTCCCCAAATGACTTAGACACGCTGTAATCTTCACCGTCTTTTTCTAGAAATACACATTGAGAATATGTTTTCTTCGCAGCACTTGTAGGGAACTCATTTGTCATCATGTTTACAACATTTTCTGCACAATTATCATCCATGGAACAATTATAATTATCTTGCAATGATTTCTTTAGCAAACCCATAATCCCATGCTGATACTTCAGTAATCGTTTCAACATTTCCAACTCATGAATACGTTTTCCACTTGCCAACTTTTTAGAAACAAATTCGATTACCGTTTCTTCATCTTTTGATAAACGGATTGTATACTCTTTTTCATATTTCACAAGGAACTTATAATAAGAGCCCAAACTGTTATTATCAAAAATTCTAAGAACATCCATCTCGCCGTATTTATCAAAATCAGCAAGATCTGGAATATGTCCCAATTTATTTTTCAGATTTGTATAATTCTCACGAATCAACTTAATATCACTGAAGTTCGCATTATCAATTGCTTGGAAAATTCTCTTTCGAGAAATTTCATCAAAATGAATCGTACTCGCACCCGGAATAACGCGACCGCCTTCTGTTACATAACGGCGAATATTATCCTTGTTGTAACTTCTATCTCCAGAAAGAGCAATCGGAATCATAAAGTTATTGCGGTAATTACCGATAAAGTCAATAACAACTACATATTCTTTGTCCTCTGCTTTTCGAAGACCACGACCTAACTGCTGAATAAAAATAATTGGAGATTCTGTTGGACGAAGCATAATTACCTGATTGATTTCCGGTACATCGACGCCTTCAGAGAAGATATCTACAGAAATAATATAATCCAAAGCATCTTCTGCTTCATCACCTGCAAGTCGTTCTATCGCTGCTGCTCTTACACTCTCTGAATCGCTGCCACTGAGCACAAGAGTTCTCCAACCTTTTTCATTGAACTTAACAGACAGCTCTTTTGCTTCATCAATACGACTACAGAAAATTAATCCTTTGACTCTATCTCCACTATGACCAAAGAATTCTGCCTGTTTCATTACATTTAACACACGTTCATCAGAAGTTAAATATCTAAAATTCTCAACCTTTTCCTCTGATGATTTACCGGTATCTGCAATGACTTCCAGATCTGTAATTCCAAAATAATGGAATGGACACAATAAATCCTCTTCCATGGCATTTTGCAGACGGATTTCATACGCAATCTGATGATTGAAAATCTCGTAAATATTTCTACCTTCCAGATTATCATCACGCTTGTCCGGTGTTGCAGTCATACCCAGCCATAACTTCGGCGTGAAATAATCCATAATTCTCTTGTAACTATCTGCGGAACTATGATGTGCTTCATCAATGATAATCAAATCCCAATGTTCTCTTTCATATCTACTCAGAGTATCTTCTTTGCTTAATGTCTGAACTGTTGCAAACACAAAATCTGCATCGTAATCCTGATATTTACCAGTCACCATGCCCATAGAAACTTTACCATCAAATACTTTACGGTAAGATTTCAATGCTTGTTTTGCAATCTGGTTACGATGAACTAAGAATAACACTTTTTTAAATTCCAGTTCTCTTGCTGCAAATGCAGAAGCATAGGTTTTACCGGTACCTGTAGCAGAAATCAATAATGCTTTATCTTCGTCAGCTTCATATATTTTTCTGAGATTATTGATAAAGCCAACCTGCATGGAATTCGGCTGCAAGCGATACACTTCTAAAGACGGAACTTCTGCTTGTTTCGCAATCTCTTTCTGTCTCTGAATAACCTTATTCTTTATATAAACATTCGTATATGCTTCAATAAACTGTTCAAATGACAATGACTGCGGTGCATTCCATAACTGCTCGAATTCTGCAACAACATTCTTTGTATATTCCCCCTGCTCTGTGGAAACAATTTTCGTATTCCATTCACGATTTGTTGTAAGCGCGCTAAGAGTCATATTAGAACTTCCGACAATAATTCGGTACATTTCCTCTTTCTTAAAAATGTATCCTTTTGTGTGGAATCCCTCTTTCGCATTCTCTGTTACAAACATTTTCAGTTCAATATTCTTAAAGTTAGCAAGGATACGAAGCGCCTTCGGATCACTAAAAGTCAAATAATCTGTTGTAAGAATCTTGCCAGGAATACTACGTTGTTCTAATTCTCGTAATGTCTGCAATAGAGGTGTGATTCCACCCATCGTAATAAATGCAACGCTAATAGCAAACTCTTCACATGACAAAAGCTCATCCTCAATGGATGAGATAACCTTTCGTCCTTCTTTATAGTTGTTCGATACAAACTGTGGCTTATAGGCCAGGTTTGATGAAATATTTTGATTTATAAAGGCTGTAGATAAGCCTTGTTTTAATTGAACAATTTTATCTTGATTCATAATGTTCACCTTTTTATCTTATAACATTCATCCCTCTGCCTTCTGGCAGAATCACAGATCGGACGCATATTTCTTTCTATTATTCCTTGGAATTCTTCTCTATAATTTCCTTTATGATACAATTCTTGAATTGTATACTTTTAAAACTCATTATACTTTTTAGCATTATTTTTAGCCCTCTCCACCGGATATTTTTCATTGTTACGCCTAATCTTCTCGCATACAATCTCGTCCATATCCAATCCACAAGCATCTGCCATAAGGATACAATAATTTAATACATCTGCTAATTCTTCTCTGATTTTATCCTTTTTAGATTCACATACTGTATCAGAACCACTCCACTGGAACACTTCTAATAGTTCCGCTGCTTCTAAGCTAATTGATAATGCCAAGTCTTTCGGATTGTGAAACTGTCTCCAATTCCTATCATCTCTAAATTTTAATACCTGATTTATTGTTTCTTGTGTCATAATCCTATTCCCTTTCTACTTCATTGCTTGTAAAAGTGCTTCTCTCAATGCATCATCACATGCATATATATACAATCCCTCCACACCACGTGTCATAAGCACTCTTACCTCATGTTGAATAAGTTCCTCTCCAAATTTTTGCTTGCTTCCATCAGATAAAGTTCTATTTCTAACAGCTTTAGCATTGTAGCTTGCAGACGGATCAAACACCACTTCTCCATTACGATACTTTACAGATGGTCCAAGAATAACACCTGCATAATTCAAATCAAATCCCTGAATTGTAAAAGTAGAACCTATCTCATCAATCGTCTGTGGCTGTTCAGCCCAAGATAAAGCCTTATTTGCTTGCTTTTCTTTCTTACCTAGTTCTCTATCTAATTCTCTATTCCAAGGTTTGTGCCACTTGCCTATCATTACTTCCCAATATTTTAGCAATCTAGCAGCAGGAGGCTTCGAACTATATTCCCAATCATATGTAGCAATCAATCTCGATAGCTTATGATTTTCATCCGCTGCTTTCCCTTTTAATGCCTGCTCTAAATCTAATGGTGATTCAAAAATTCTAATTTCATAACCGCCACCATACTGTGGAACAGGTGATATTTTTCGCTTCTTTGTAAAATCATCAATCCATTCAACAATTTCCTCTGATGCTCTTATTCTAAGTTGATTTTTTAATTCAAAATAATTATTCTGACACTTTGCTAGCTCTCTATATTGATTCAATATTTGTGATTCCCAATATTGCTCTGTAGTAAGTATTTGATTCTCATCAAACATCACTACTGTCACTCTAGCACGCTCTATTATATCTTTAAGCTGATTATCACCTTGGTAGGATTGCTTACCTTGCGTTAATAGCAAATGTGCCTCATCAATAAATGCAACATCAATAGGGTCATCTACCGTATGTCTATTAATAAATGAAGTAGGTTTATATACCACATTTCCATACCGTTCAATTAACCCCAGTTTTTGAGCAATCTGTTCGTAAACCGTAATTTGTTCATCATGATTTACCATCATACAACATTTCAATGGTTCCAACTCTTGTTCTTCAGCACTCGCAAATAATTCATAAAATGTACTACTATTCAAGACAGTCTTTCCGGTTCCCGCCTCACCTTCAATGAAGATTAACTGTCCTCGTTTTCCGCTTTGTAATGCTTCAAATACTCTCTGAATAATATTTTTCTTTACTACTTCCTGTTCTTCTGTCAATTTATGTAATGGCGATGCCTTAAAAACCGCTGAATCCTTTATTGCACTTTCGCTCGGGAACAACTCTTTATTATCTCTACGTAGTTTCTTCCAAACCATTCGAAAAATATCATCCATCTCACAATCTGGATAATATCTACTTTGTGGATTTCCACGTAGATTATGTATCTTTCGCACACGATCTACGCTCATCATATATAGCATTAAACGATTTTCAATATCTAAAGTCATTGATTTATTAAAGTGCTCATGCCCTATAATATATAAACTCGCATCCTGCTGTAAAAGCTGGTGCTGCCATTTCTTCTCATCCACGCCCGATTCATAATGCTGTTTTGTTCTTTGAATGATATTGTTAGATTCTCCTATATATACTTCATAATCTCCTGTATTTTTCCAATTATGAATATACACCGTTGGAAATTGCAACAGTATATCCTGTTCTTTTTCTGATACACCTTGTACCAATGACTCTTGGAAACTTTTTAATCCTTGTGCATTATCATCTATCTTCTTTACTATTGGCTTAATATCGGTTCCCATTAACTCAATACCTTATTATTCCCTTATACATTATAGCATCCAAACCTCATATCCCTGTCTTCTAGCAGAATCATAAACTGGACGCATATTTCTTTCTAATATTCCATAGAATTCTTCTCTTGAATTTCCTTTTCGATACAATTCCTGGCTTGCCCAGATAGAATGAAGATTATCTCTATAGCAAGACTCATATAATTTCCTAATTCCTGCCTTCTCATGAACCAACTCGTACATCGTATATTGATTCAGAGCGAATCTCATAAAAAACTTATCCCATTGAGGTAATCGATTGCTTTTCGAAGAATTCAATGAAGAATCCATTGGCATCAAATTCCACAACTCATCGTTCATAACGAATGACCATGGAATGAAATGATCCACATCATACGCTTCTTTCTTAATTGGTTCGTTCTTAAATACATCCACAATGCTGGTCATATCTAAAACACCTTCCCATAGTTTGCGAACATGTCCAAGTTTTCGCATTTTATCATCCAATGGTGCCAGTTTATATACTAGGCCCGGAACTTCAGGATTGTTATTCTGTAACCAGCGTACTTTTTCATACTGAATCCAACCTAGAATTGCAACCATATTGTCTTGAATCATTTTAATCCACGATTCGTGAAATATGATTTTTCGTTCCAGACCTTTTTGTTCACCAAATGTATATGGAAGTGGGCTTTCAATTCCATTAATCCGATTATAATAAGCCATCATTCTTCCTGCACTACTGTTTAAATCAATACGTTCAGAATACCGATTAGCAAATCCGGACAATGCCTTGTATGGTACATTTTGTGTAAGAGTCATCTTCTCTCCATGCAGTTCCTTGTTGTACTCGACAATCTTATTCTTTATTTCTACCTTTGAAGCATTACTTGACAAATCACTCAGCTTATGTAACTTTAAAACAGCCTTTTCTAGGCTATCCTTAATCTCTCCATCGCCCCAAATACCACTAAGATGTACATGAAATTCCAACACAGAATACCAGGCATTAGAAATCATTTCATTAATAATTTCATCATAAGAAGCTTCTTTCCTATCTTCTGAAATCAATTGAACAATAGCCTCTAACCAATAAAACTTATAGCAATATGAAGGGTCTTTCATCATCCGAGAAAATCCTTCAATATCTAACGTATTATAATACCCAGAATCGATATGTAATTGATAATCTATTTTCTGAGAATCATATTTAACCATCTTTCGTCTCCTCTACCGGCTCTTACATCGCCAGTAATCCATTGCTTTTCAACTCTTAGTTCAGGAAAATCTACCAGTAGTTCTGCCATAGACCCTTCTGTCATATCTGTAAAATATCTACCGTTTCTTTCCCCTTCAAAATCTCCATATTTGAAAGACAAATAAATAATTCCGTTTGCCTTTGTTGCAGAGCTCATTATACGAATAATGTCCGGTAATTCTACACGTTTAACATGCAATACAGATGCGCAAGCCCAGATACCATCATACATTTCTTTTTCATCTAACTCCTGAAATAACATGTGTTTTACAGTGATACCTGTATATTCACTCGCTGACTTACACAATTCTAATGAACCATCCATTGCATCGACTCTACATCCCCGATCCAAGAAATACTTGGTATCCCTTCCAGAACCACAACCAAAATCAAGTATTTTTGCGTTTCCTGGTAATAATTCTAAAAATGTATCTTGAATAGACCTAAAATCAACAGATACTGTTCCATCAATAAACTTTTTTGCATTTTCGTTGTAATAATCTATTGTATTTCCCATGTAACAGTATCCTTTCTCACGAAACAGTTAATCTAAATCTATCAGAACTTCCCATTTCCCATTTCGTTTGCCATTCAATCTGCGGATATATCCTTTTTCTTTCAGCGAAGCAACTTTATTTTTAATAGTTCGTTCTGATTTTCCTATTTTATTTGCAATCTCTTTTTGAGTAATGTTCGGATTATCTATTATCAGTTTTAAAATTGCCAATTCATCCAAAGGGCAATTCAAAGTGCAAATTTTGCCCTTTAAAACTTCTTTCATTGCACTTTGAACAGTATTGTCAAACTGTTCCAAAACACAATCCACATGCATATATCGATTTCTCAACTCATAATCGGTTCCCATCAGCAGATTGCTGAAAAACATTTCCAGATACTTTGTTGTAGCATGGATTCCATTTTTCAAATCATTATAATTTGCTCTTACCAAAGCATTTCTGAAATACCAGGAATGTTTCTTGAACGCATCATTATCTACTTTCAATCCAAACGTCTTCATATATTTGATAATAAAAACCGCTGTTGCTCTTGTATTTCCTTCTGCAAATGGATGAATCTGCCAGATATCAGAAGCAAATTTTACCAGATGCTTGATAGATTCATTTAAAGACAATCCTTCATAGGAAAACTCTTTTTCCGTTCTGAAATCATAATCCAGCGTGTCTTTAATACTATTCCAAGATGCATAAATAACCGTATCACCTTTCAGCACCCATTCTTTTTTCGTAATGTTATAAGTTCTGATTTTTCCGGCATGGTCAAATACACCTTCAAAAAGGCGACGATGAATCGTCATCCATTCTGCCGGTGAAAACTGAAATGTTTTCTCTCCCAGAAGTTGTGTGATTCTTGAAGAAACAATATCAGCCTCTTTTGTTTCGTCCTCAGTTTCTTTTCGATCAGTTCTTTCTTCATAGTAACTCTGGATTCGCTTCTGAGCCTCATCAATACTGATTTTACCTTCGATATGCTCTTTTGCAGTATCCAGCAAATATGCAGAAGTCTTCAGTCCATCCACCTGCTGCAAACCAATTGCAATCTGCCATGCTTCGCTTTTCTCTGCCTGTTCCGGCTCTCCTTGCCGAATATATTCCTCAAGTTCAAATTGCCATTTCTTATCTTCCGACATATTTGCACTCCTTTTCATTACATCAAATGTTATGTGTCATTCTTCCCAGATTTACAGCTAAACAATATCTACGATATCATCTAATTTACAATCCAAAGTCTCACAAATCTTAACCAGCACACCCACACGAACATCTTCGTTCTTTCCAAGCTTCGCCATTGCATTGGTACTAATCTTCGCTGCTCTGATCAAATCTGTTTTCATCATTTCACGTTCATTTAAAATTACCCATAATTTATCGTAACTAATAGCCATTGTTTTGCCTCCATTTTCTGTGTAATTAATAAAGTCATTACGTATATTTTAGCACTTTATCAGGATGAGGACAATTGAATTTTGAAAATTGCAATATTCAATTTCATCACTGTAAATTCTGTATAATGCAGCCTTATAAAATGCGTTTCAAGCTTCAGAATATGGAGCAAATGTTCCTGTTTTGGAAGGTTAAAATTAGGTAGGTATACATTTATATAGGCTAAGAGATTTGAATGTTTGTTTATAAAGTGTTTCCCCTGACATAAAGTAAGAAAAGCCGACGTTTACTGCCAGCCTTATCTCACATAAAATTATTCTTCAATTACTGAGAGTTCTTCCCAATCCTCACGATTTCCACATCTTCTTAAATAATCATGTCCACCATCTACTGCAACAGCTCCACATTTGCAGAATTCAAAATCATGATCTGAGACGCTTTCAATAATATCACCACATTTATTGCACCTAATTTTATTAACTACTATCATCGTCTAGTCCTCCTTCTGGATAATGCCTCTCGACTCTTATTTCATTAACTTCTAAGCAGAAATTCTTCATTAACTTTGCCTATGATAGTAATCATAATCTTTAGCAGGTCCATATAATCCTGCATCTGCACATCTTCTTCCATCGGATATGTACTATGAATGTACTTATTTCTTAAATCCTTTCCATTACTATATTCCGACCGATTCAGCATATAATTTAAATAATTAGTCTCTGGAACTGAAAACAAGGTACTTTCCATCCGTATATCATTCGAGTTTTTCATTTCGGTTAATATAGTTTTATACTTTCCATAATACCGGACACAAACAACATCATGCTTATACATGTCAGCTAATATTACGATATATTTTCTGTTTAATCTCAGCACCTCATTATCATCCACATACACAACATTCTTTTCTATCAACCAATCAATTGCTGGTAATTGATACTCAAAAAAATCCGAACGTCTCATCTCCTCTGACATGATAAGCAAACAGAACGAATTATATGAACTTTTTGTTTTCTCTGTATATGTAATAGTTGATTGATCAGAGAACAATAAATGCATTTGATGATGTATATCCGTACTTTCTGCATATGCATACTTATTCTCCAAAAAACTTGGAACCATACTCAAAACAATATGTTCTGATGACATTTCCAACAACTCTCTGTCTATCTGACCATCCTCAACATACATTCGATACTGTTTCAAAACACCATCCATCTCAGACGCAATATTTCTACACTTATCTAACCAACTTGCATCATTTTTAGACGGATTATAAACAAATCCGCCTGCACCAAATTCCTCTTTTAAATACACTTCAAAGAACCATTTTATTACTAATTCAAGGCTGATATTATTTTTTTGTAAAAAGTTGTAGTATGCATTCATTTGAAGAGTACTCGTCATATTACACATATTAAAGGATGTCCCCTTAATATATTCTTTCTTTCCTTTCAAGCCTATATCTTTTTCAAACACTCCCATTTCGGACTCTACCGCAACAAAAGTGCAACGCCAAAACATATCAAAATATTCAAACAAGAATTTAAAATTATTTAAAATAGTCGGATAATCCAGATTTTCCTCCAGCCATTTAATATCATATGTATATTTTATGGTATATCCATCTTTTTCATAAGACACTACATCCGGCACATCTCCAAAAGAGAGTTCTACTCCATAACCTATACCAGTACCACTTGCCTGATTATTTTCCCAGTACTTATGATATGCCTTTTTAGCAGATAATTTAAGCTTATCACTAATTGGACACTCTTTTGTACTATTATGAATCATTATTAAATGCAGATAGTTCGGATTCGGATTTTCACTTTCAACATATTTCTTTAAAATCCCTTCATATTCACTTGGTAGTAACTCCTTTGGAAAATAGTATCGTATTTTCTCGCCTGCTTCCAAAAAATTATGTGCAATCAATTCCGGTGTCTGTTCCGAAACTCTCAAAACATCCGATAACTCTCGACCAAAAAAATCAACAATTCGTTTATGCTTTAATATTACCCATAATGTCGGATTACTGTCTTCCATAAATCGTTTAAATGTATCTTTACTAATTCTTTCATAAACCTTAAACTTTTCTACTAACGTCCAAAAGTCTTCCAAATACGAAATACATACGCATTCTTCAATTTCCATAAAGCTATCATTATTGATTTTTGAAAAAAATTTTGCACATAACTTCATTATAGGTATCTTCATCCCATTTTCTTAGGCGCACTTCTGTATCTAACAATTGTGCAATATTAAACAACTCAATAGCTTCATTTACATTTTCCACTGTACTCTCAGAAGAAAAAGCTTGCAATTTTTCTTCCGAATCCTCTAACGCCCATCCTATACTCATATCGTTTTTTCCATAATATTTTATTCCATCATAATCTGGTCGCAAATCACATTACCTCTTCCTTAATTTACATTTTTGTCTTCTGTATGTTCACTTTATAATTATAGCAGAAGCCTGTTCAAACACAAACCTCTGCTACACTTTTACACAATATCCGATTTTTCCACACCGCTATGGCACAGCCTTCCCCTTCATGCTAAATTGTTGTTATTTCCTTTTCCAAAATCTCCCGTAACCCCAGC